>Ga0316204_10009407_pt1 | contig 13074 bp, 10 predicted proteins | sample 6monrhotite_MG_2_FD_205661 | JGI IMG/M metagenome (GOLD analysis project Ga0316204, IMG submission 205661) | Microbial mat bacterial communities from mineral coupon in-situ incubated in ocean water Damariscotta River, Maine, United States -... | ecosystem: Environmental > Aquatic > Marine >... | reverse complement strand
ATAATGCCTGCAGACTGCTCTTCAAGAACGTGGATCACGCCTTTAGAGGAGCCAGACACAAAGCTGTGCAAGAACAGAGTTGGAATTGCGACAACAAGACCTTCAACAGTGGTCATCAAGGCAGCAGAAATACCACCAGCCATTTTAGCCGGATCACCTGTACCAAACAGTGTAATCGCCTGGAATGTAGCGATCATACCGGTTACCGTACCGAGCAGACCCAACAAAGGTGCCACAGCGGAGATCAGCTTGATGATTGTGAGGAAACGCTCAAGGGCCGGAGTTTCTTTCAGAATTGCTTCGTCAAGTTTCAGCTCAAGTGTTTCAACATCCACCGATTTGTTGTTTTCGTAAACAGCAAGCACACGACCCAGAGGATTGTTTACATTTGCGGTTTCTTCACGGATTTGCTTTTTCACTTTACCGTTTACGCCCAGCAGATAAAGCCACTGGAAGATAGCAATAAGAACAGCAACAGCACCAAGGCTAAGGGTGATGTAACCAATCACACCACCTTGTGCGAGACGCTCTTCCAAATTAGGCTTTTCAACTTCGAGAGATAGAAGCTGGCCACGTGTTGGATCAATACCCAAGGCAACCATGCCACTGGTTGCAGCTTCAAAACCTGCCACTGTGCCAGTGAAGCGACCCGAAGGTTGACGAATAAGTTCATGAACAGTGCCATCCGGCTTTAGTTCAAGATATTTACCGTTACCCACCAGACCAAAATCGCCGATGCGTGTAAGTTGAAGGGTTTCAGCGTTACCCGCTTTGTTCATAATAGTATGATCAAATGTTACGATCTCGCCAGAACCAATCATCTCAAGCATCATCTGAGCAGGCCATGCGCGGATATCGTCAAGCGTTGGCAGTTCAGAAGATTCCGTCGATTTTTGAATCAGATTGTCAATTTCACCCATACGGTCAGAATTGTCGATTGATACATGAGAACCTGAAATTACAGATTTTGCATCACCGGCTGATTGCTGAAGCACACCGAACAATTCGCTCAGTTGGCCCATACGCTCGCGCTGGATTTCAAGTTGACGTGTAATTTCAGCTTCGTTGTTACGACGTGTTTCTTCAAGACGCGCACTTTCGCGCTCAAGACGCTTTTGTGTTTGGCGTTCCTGCTGAAGAATTTTGTCTTGCTGGTCACGGCGCTCGCGGAATTCCGCCTCGCGCTGTTTATGCTGCTCTGATTCAGAAGCACGACCTTGGCGTACTTTGTTTAAAAGATCAGCCATGCTGTCTTGTGCGGTCGCTGAGGCTGAAAAGCCAAGTGCGATCAATGCGACAGAGGTTATAATTTTTTTCACGTTATTTCCCCTTCGGAGCTGCGATAGGCAGAACAAGAAGGTCTGACTGTGTGCGTTTTTGAGCCTGGCGAATAAGCTGTTTTACCGGAGCTGTAAATTCAGCATCCAGTGTTTCCCAGTCACCTGCAGCAACGTTCCATGCTTTGGTCTCGGTGGAATCTTTGGTTTGATAATAAAACCCAACCCGACCAAGGCGTACAAAATTCACGGCACGACCATCAGGCAGCGCTGCTTCATAAGCATAAAGCGAACGACCATACTGTGCTTCGGCCTTGTAGGCTTCAAGCACAACGCGGAACCGCTCAGGGTCACTTACGTTAGGGCTATCCATTGTTGCACGCAGATCTTCGATCCGCGCCTTGCGTTCTTCCATAAGGAAGGGCACGTCAGCGTCGATAAACTCGTCGAGGTCCGCGATCATGTCGAGCATCAAAGGCGTAATTTGCCGTTTGATCTCGTCGATCTGACCAATGGAAGCCTTGATCTTGCCGATCTCTTCTTCCTGCTTGGTGATGACCCGCCGTTGCTGAGCATTATAAGCGCGCAGACCAGCGTTGGTCTTTAGAACACCTTTAAACTCACTAATCAGCTTATCTGTTGCATCAACAACGCCATCAATATTTTTTTGTGACGTTTGTGCGATTAAGTTCGCTGCATTCACTTCTTCCACGATCGACTTCACATCAGCGTTCTGTGCTGACGCTGCAGACGCTCCTAGAAAGATCGAAGCTATTGCAACTGTAGAGACAGCTATACGTTTCACTTTAGCTTTATCCATTTTCTGCCCACATGGGTTTTAACAAAGCCGCGGATTTGCCGTGAATGAGTTTCATATCCTGTGAAACTCTGGCGCCCCCGTGGCGGATTAAACCTTGCAAAGACCGAAGCTGACCCGCTCCAAATCCTTACCCCTTAACCAATTGAGAGTAAGCCGACACAGATACCTTTCACCAAGCAGCTTAACTGTTTGGCTGTAGCAAGTGTTGCATACAAAAGGTTTCCCCGTACCTCTCCCAATTGTGCCGACCACAAAGCGAAAAAAACTTTCGCTCCTCCCCGTCGCCCTCTATCCGCTTTTAAAGCTGGTGGGACGATCTATTATTGTTGCCTTCCCTAATTACTTTCGCAACCAAGGTTCAGCATGAGGCGGGTGGTCCGCTCGGCGCCTATCATCCAAGAATCTTCCGCGATTCCAAGCAAAAATTTCATTTTTGTTGTTTCAGGCACCATTAAAGAACATTTTCCTCCTTCTGAAAGGGTCTCTTTTACCCTAAATAATATATGTAATAATGTAACGTAACTATAGAAAAGTCAACCGGCCATTTCAGCACACACAAGATATTTCATGATTTTCACATGGAATGTTTGGCAGGAACTGGTGGCTGGAACTTAGGTTTAGTAAGGTTGCAGTAATCAGGGGCGCTTTGACTGGCGTTGTTTGATTTCCATCAGCGCTGCAACCACTCCGTCCCATTGATTTTCCGCGCTTATTTGGAGCGCACTCTCAATTCCCATATGCCCTGAAAGTTTGGCAGCAAGCGCTCTGCTATGGTCAGAAATCGTGCTCTGATTATAATCTGCTGCACTTTTTCGAGCCAGATTTTGAGGAGATGAATGCATATACACGGCCTTTTACTAAACACTATCTTGCCGAAGGGCGATGTTGCTCCCGGCCTTTGGATGAATGATAAAAGACACTTCTGAAAAACATGTTAACGCTCTCTGAAATATTGCATCAATTTAACAATTCGTCTTGGCATTTTTGTTCAGGGACGAAATTGATTCGGTGATTTTTGATTAATCGGTGGGCAATTGTGCCGAATCACCTGACCCTGGTTAATTATTTGGTGGGGCCTCTTGTTTAAAGAGTAACCCGGCGCAATCCTCTGACGGCATTTCCTATCAGGATGGCATCGGCCCGGCGTAGTTCATCAAGGGTGATGGAACCTACTTCAAGCTGTGCTTTGGAAAGGACGGCAAACATGTCTGCCCGCTGTATGCCGGGTAGAAGGCCGTCGCTTGTAGGCGGTGTAGTTATTTTCCCGCCTTTAACGCTGTAAATATTGCTGATGGCCCCTTCTGTTAGATGCCCTTTATCATTTAGGAACAAAATATCCAGATGACCAGATTCGCATGCGTCTTTGAAAGCAATATCAAACTGGCCGCGCACCGTGGTTTTATGGCGCCGGAATATATCGCTGGAATTGATGGTTTGTGTGCTCACGCATACTGTCCCGGATGGTGGCTGTGACAATAGCGTCTCAAACTGTTTGCTACCAACATATGAGGCTTCCTGAAGCGGATTGCTGGTGACACTGCAAAGCCCCGTTTTTGACACAAGCAATCGACAGCGACGCGCTGTACCCGCAGGGGCTGCGGCAGCATGGTCTTTAAGCGCGCGAATAATTTCTGGCCGGTTATGATTGAAATCAAAATACTCAGCGCTGGCCGCAAGACGAGCCAGATGTTGTTCAAGATAATGGTAGCAACCGTTTTCCAGCCTCAGTGTTTCAATCAGGGCAAAGTTGGGTCTGTCTGCTTTTACAAACCGGGCCTTTAGCATGCATTCATCGTATTCGGCCGTAGCAACGCTATCGGCCACAATGCCGCTGCCAATGCTCATGCGCCCTTTGTTGCCGTTGGTTAAGCATATGGTTCTGATGGGTACGTTCAGGCTCCAGCTTTCCGGCTGATTCCTTTGTGCCGGGCTGAAATAGCCTATCGTGCCGCAGTAAACCCCGCGCGGGCTGCCTTCCAGATCGTTGATTATTTCCATCGCCCGCACCTTCGGTGCACCTGTTACCGAACCGCACGGGAACATTGCTGCCAGCAATCCGGACGGCAAAAGGCCAGGCTTGGCTTTGGCGGTTACTGTGGATGTCATTTGAAACAGGGTTGGATATTTTTCGGTTTGAAACAGCCTATCCGCTTTCACGCTGCCTTTTGCTGCGATGCGACTAAGGTCATTGCGGATAAGATCTACAATCATAAGGTTTTCCGCACGGGACTTTTCGTCCTGCTGCAGAAATCTGCTGGCGGCGGCATCCTCCTCGGCATTGGCTCCTCGGGGTGCCGTGCCTTTCATGGGGCGGGCGGTTAAAGTGTCGCCTGTCTTTTCTAAAAACAACTCTGGGGAAAGTGACAGTATTTTTGTGCTGCCGTGTTTATGCCCATTATTTATAGCCGGTCCGGTATCTATATAAGCACCATACGCAACTGGCTGATTGGCGCGCAGTTTCCTGTACAATGTCAGTGGGTCGCCCATTACGTCTACTGGTCGCGGGAAGGTATGGTTAATCTGATATACATCGCCCGCTTGAATATAGGCCTGAATTTGCTTCAGTGCCTTTAAGTAAGCATGGCGGTTATGAGGGGCGTCCTTTAATTTTATTTCGGCAATGCGCTGGTTACCGTGTGCCCCCAAATGGAACAGTTCTTCCAGTTCTGCGGGGGAAAGCCGCGCGCGGTGCCGTGTTGCTATCATCCAGATAAGCGGTTCATCAGCCTTCTTTGTTAACCGCGCCGCCAAACGGGGTTCAAATGCTGCAGCAACTTCATAAGAAATCCAGCCTGCGGTGTGCAGTCCGTCTGCGTGTGCTGCGTCTATTGCTTTCAGTGCTGCTGGCACCTCAGTGAATGTATCTGCCCTGATAATATGGTCGGGCGAATGAAACAGCAGCGATGCACCTACCATATGAGGCGCGCGACTATCGTCCAACAGCACCATGGGGGTACTGCGTAAATCAATATTGGTCACGAAAGCCTCCCTTTGCCGGTGGTTGAACGATTGTTATGAATATACAGGTATACAGGCCGACACGTAAAAGACACCAGACTGGACTTCATCCGCCCCGGCCCTTATGTGACAGACAGTAAAAAGCGTCAATAACGCCGATGGCCAAAAGGAAAAATAGCGTGCAAAACATGGACGTCAGGAACATGGACCGTAAAAAGCAAATGCCTGCAATTGACGCTGACGAGCTGGCAACAATTCAGGCGCTTTATGACCGCGCCCAGTGGCTTTCTGCCTGGACTATCCACAGCGCAAACAATGTGCGCCCGGCTACAGACGGCCTTAAAGTGGGTGGCCATCAGGCATCCTGTGCTTCGCTTTCTGCCATTATGTGCGCACTGTATTTTGGCGTGCTGCGCCCCCAAGACCGTGTTGCGGTAAAACCGCACGCCAGCCCGGTATTTCATGCCATACAATATTTGTTCGGCAAGCAAACCCGTGATCAGCTTGAACAGTTTCGTTCGCTCGGTGGTGCGCAGTCGTACCCGAGTCGTACCAAAGATAGTGACGATGTTGATTTTTCCACTGGTTCAGTGGGGTTGGGCGTTGCAGTAACGGCGTTTGCATCGCTGGTGCAAGACCATTTGATTGATAAGGGCGAGCTTGCGCCTGAAAATACTGGACGCATGATCGCATTGATGGGCGATGCCGAACTGGATGAAGGCAATATTTATGAAGCGCTGATTGAGGGCTATAAGCATAATCTTCAAAATTGCTGGTGGGTGATTGACTATAATCGCCAGAGCCTGGATTCTATCACCAGTGACCGTATGTTCACGCGCTTCACTGATATTTTCGAAACTACCGGCTGGAAGGTGATCACGCTTAAATACGGCAAGATGCAGCAGGCGGCTTTTAAAAAACCGGGCGGTACTGCGCTCAGAGACTGGATTGATGAATGCCCCAACGACCTTTATTCAGCGCTTACTTATAAAGGCGGCAGCGCATGGCGTGCGCGGCTTTTGGCTGATATCGGATCAAAACGCGGCATAAAAGCACTGGTCGCCGGTTACGATGACGATGCGCTTAATGAATTAATGACCAATCTTGGCGGCCACGACATGGAACTGCTGCTGGAAACTTTCCGCAGTATCGACAGCGCCCAGCCGCACTGCTTTATTTGCTATACTGTGAAAGGCTACGGCCTGCCGTTTCAGGGGCACAAGGATAACCACGCGGGCCTGATGAATCCTGGCCAAATGCATGCCTTCCGCGATCAGATGGGTATTAAAGAAGGGGCTGAATGGGACAAGTTCGCAGGCATGGAAGATAGCGCCGCAGAACTGGAAGCCTTTTTGGCAGCCGTCCCTTTTAATACACCTGAACCGCGCCGCCACAGCGCGCCGACAGTGCCAGTTGAAGACCTTGTGGATTTAGGCACAAGCAAACAATCAACGCAGGTTGCTTTTGGCAAAATCATGAATGAACTGGCCAAGGGTGATAGCGCATTGGCGGATGCTATTGTTACCACCAGCCCGGACGTAACTGTTTCAACCAACCTTGGTGGCTGGGTGAACCAGCGCGGTATTTATGACCGCAAGGGGCAGGAAGATACATTCAAGGCCGAGAAGGTGATGAGCCCCCAGATATGGCGCAGCCACAAGGCAGGTCAGCATGTGGAACTGGGCATTGCCGAAAATAACCTGTTTTTGCTGTTGGCAGCGATGGGGCTTTCCAGCAGCTTGTTTGGCAGCCGGTTAATTCCTGTGGGAACCCTGTACGATCCATTTGTAAACCGGGGTTTGGATGCCCTGAATTATGCTTGTTATCAGGATGCGCGCTTTATGCTGGCGGGTACGCCGTCTGGTATAACGCTAGCACCTGAAGGCGGCGCGCACCAAAGTATTCACACGCCGCTTATTGGTATGGCACAGGACAAATTAACGTATTTTGAACCCGCCTATACTGACGAGCTTGCCGCCATCATGCGTTGGGGCTTTGAATATTTGCAGAAGCCTGATGGTAACAGTGTCTATATGCGGCTTTCTACCCGACCCCTTGAGCAGCCCGTGCGTGCGGATGATCGCTGGCGCGCTGATATGCTAAAAGGTGCTTACTGGGAGCGCGCACCTCAGGAAGGTGCAGAATTGGCGATTATATATACTGGTGCGGTAGCACCAGAGGCAAATGAAGCGCTTGACCAACTACTGGAAGATATTCCGGGGGCAGGTTTGCTGGCTGTGCCATCCCCTGATTTGGTCCATAAGGGCTGGTCGGAAAGCGTGGCGAAACTGGGCCGCGAGGGAGTGCAGCAGCGTTCGCATATTGGGGCCATGCTTTCTGTTCTTTCGCCTGGGGCATCACTGGTTACGGTAATTGACGGCGCACCTGCAACTCTGAGCTGGCTTGGAGGTGTAATGGGGCACCGGGTATTGCCGCTGGGCATAGACAGGTTTGGGCAATCTGGTGATGTTAACCAGTTGTACGGTGAATACCGTATAGGTGTTGATGCAATTCTGGATGCCTGTGCATCCGCGTTTTCAATGCCAGAATAGTCAGTAAACTGACAGCCACTTAACACGAGAGCCATAGCAACTTCACACGCGAACGCGCCTTAAATGGCTTGGCCGATGGGTTGATTTTCCGGTTTTTGAATAAAACCCGCACAAATTGACAGCGCTGTCTTTTTTTGTGTAGATGTATTATGAAGCATGCTCGCTGAACATTTATTGAAAGCCTCTGCAGTATAGCAATCGATTGTTTGCGTAAGGGAGCTAGTGAAGTTTTGAGGATATAATGAGCACAGTAAAAGGGAAGACAGAATATTTTTCATCGTTGACGGCGCTTAGGGGCATCGCCGCTTTGTGGGTTGTTCTTTTTCATATAGATGTCAGCATATTTTACCGTGATTTGGGGGCGCTCATCCCCCATTCATGGTCAGGCATAATTTCCAGTGGTTACCTGTGGGTGGACTTCTTCTTTATTCTAAGTGGATTTGTTATTGCCCATGTGTACGGCGAGCGCTTTGGAGCCCGTTTTGGGGTGGCTACTCTGGTAGACTATCTGGTAACGCGCTTCAGGCGGGTGTACCCGCTTCATCTGTTTACTTTGTTGATACTCGTTCTTCTTGCTCCGGTCAGTTTGTGGCTGGCACCCTCTATAGCAGATTCCAGTTGGGCAACATATTTTGCCTTGGATGCGCTTTGGAGCAACCTGCTGCTTTTGAATGCCATGAACCAGCATGTTTATTTGTCATGGAATATCGTTTCCTGGTCAATCGGAGCAGAATGGTGGACTTACTGTGTTGCCGTTGGGTTATTGATGCTGGTCTCAGGTAAGGCACTACGCGCACAGGTTTTGATAATGGCTGCTTCTTTTTCGTTATTGGCGGGGCTCTATTATTTACACCCCGGCAATAATTTGGACATTACCTTTGATTATGGATTTGCCCGGTGTTTGTTCGAATTTTCTATCGGCGTTAGTCTTTATAAAATGTACCAGATAAAACTGGGCCGCTACTGGTTGAAAAGAGACAGCGTTATTGTGGGTCTTTTTCTTTTGATAGGCTGCGTTTTTCACTGGCAACTGAATGACTTGTTCATTGTGCCAATATACAGCGCGCTTGTGCTTGGGCTGGCTTATAACAAGAAGCGCACCTGCAGTATTTTTAGCAAGCCTGTTTTCCAGTATCTGGGCAAGATTTCCTATTCAATTTACATGATGCACGGTGTTTGGTTCATGGTTTTTTGGTTCTTGCTGCCGTTTGTAAAAAAGCACTTTCAACTCGTTGGCTTTTCGCCGCTAACCGATCTTTTGTATGTGGTGATGTTCATTGGTTTTACGCTGATATCCGCGCATTTTTCATATCGTTACATTGAGGTGCCGGGACGACGTTTGTACGGAAGGAAAATCCTTCAGGTTCAAGCCTGAATAAGCTGGCCGCACCGGAATTTAATTTTTAAGGAGGGAAAATTGAGAAACTTGTTAGCAGTATTTTTAGGGCTGGCTCTGTTGGGGCAGACTGTAACCCACGGCGCATTTGCAGACGAAAAAATAGCAGAGAAAAATCCCGATAAACTGGACCCATTTTGGCGCAATGCAGTTGTTTACTTTATGATGACAGACCGCTTTGCAAACGGAGATGCCGGCAATGATCAGACTTTTAACCGTCAAAATGATGGTGCCGTGCTGCGCAACTTTATGGGCGGGGATATCAAAGGTATTACCGATAAAATAAACGAGGGCTATTTTGATGCGCTCGGCGTGAATGCTATTTGGATGACGCCCTTGAACGAGCAGGTCCATGGCTTCTGGGACGAAGAGTGGGGGCGCAGTTACTCGTTTCATGGGTATTGGCCAAAAGACTGGAGCAGGCTTGACCCAAGCTACGGTACAGAAGCTGAAATGCAGGCGATGATTGAGGCCGCCCACAAGCACGGCATTCGTATACTTGCCGATGTTGTTATCAACCATACAGGCCCTAAAACACCAGACGATGTTGCCTGGCCGGAAAGCTGGATTCGAACCACGCCCATCTGTCAGTGGTATGACTATGCTAACAATGTGCAGTGTGCGCTTGCAGCTAGTCTCACGGATATTAGAACAGAAACAAAAACTGACGTTGAATTGCCGGACTTTCTGGTCGAAAAATGGCGTGCGGAGGGCCGTCTGGAAATTGAGCTCGCCGAACTGGATAGCTTTTTCAAACGCACAGGCTTTGTGCGAGCCCCACAATATTACATTATCAAATGGCTTACGGACTGGGTTCGCGAATACGGCATTGATGGATTTCGCGTGGATACGGCCAAGCATATTGAAGCCAGCATATGGCAAGACCTGAAAACAGAGGCTGTACTCGCGTTTGAAGATTGGAAAAAGGCCAATCCGGGAACACTGCCTGACGACCGCGAATTTTATATGGTTGGGGAAGTGTTTGAATTTGGTGTGGACGGCTTCAGGTATGCCGTAAAAGGTGAACGCACCTATGACTATGGCGACAAGAAAGTAGATTTCTTTGATTTTGGTTTTGATGCTCTTATCAACATGGGCTTTGCTACCCATGCAGCAGGTTCGATGGAAGATATTTTCAGCACATATTCCAGAGAGTTGAACGGCGGCCCGCTCGACGGCGTCGGCATCCTGAATTATGTGGTGTCTCATGATGATGCTCACCCTTATGACAAAGGTCGTGATGCTCCGTTTGAAACGGCGCTCAAGCTGATGCTGGCGCCGGGAGCTGTGCAGATTTATTATGGTGACGAGATAGCGCGTGATCTGACGATAGAAGGTACAATCGGCGACGCGACCCTCAGGTCATTCATGGATTGGTCTTCTCTTGAGGATCCGATGAAACAAGCGCTGTTGCGGCATTGGCAAAAGCTTGGCCAGTTCAGAAAAGCGCACATGTCAGTTGGTGCAGGCACGCATGTAAAATTGCAGGATAGCCCTTATGTTTTCAGCAGGAAGCTAGATGAAAACGGCGTGGCAGACCGGGTGCTTGTCGGGCTTGAGATGACGGCAGGCGAAAAGCACGTATCGGTATTCGGGCTATTTGAGGATGGAACGCTGTTGGAAGATTATTATTCCGGACAGACAGTGGAAGTAGATGCTGGTGCGATAACAATAGACACCGAGTATACAGTTTTGTTGCTGGGGGAAGCGCGTTAGCGCCATGTTGTTAAAAACCGGACGGCGTTGGTGCCGTCCGGTTGTAGCCTTTACGCAATGCCGTAAGCACCAAGAAGTACGGTTATTGATGCAACAACCAGCACCAGCATGGTGCCAAGCGCACCGATAGCGCGCCAAGCATTGTTGCGGTCTGGATAATTGATCAGGCCAACAGCATGACAAACCCGTGCCACGACAAACGTAATACCCATACCCATTACCAGCATGGCATTAGATTGCATATATTCCGCCGCGCCTATTAGCATGATTGTGATAGGTGCAAATTCTGTAAGGTTTGCATGCGCCCGTATCGCACCCAGCAGCATGATATCATCACCTTCGCCGAGCAGTGTTTTGGTTTTGCCGCGCATACGGCCTGTTTGAATCGCTGTAAAAGTAAGCAAAAGGCCGATAAAGCCCATTGTAATGAATGTAACGGTCATGGTTTTCCCCTCAATGACGATCTTCCAAAGCGTTAGCTCTGACTCCCGCAATCAGCAAACTCTCTGCCTGATTATTTGTAAACGTAAATTTTCTGTGGAGGCGGTGATTTTGTGAGAGAGCAGGCATAAAAAATGGCCATCCAACACATATGGATAACCATTTTCCCTGCTCTGTGCAGGAAGATTAAATTTCGTTTGGCTTACTGTGTGGCCAACACTTCAGGGCGGGTTCCTGCAATAACGTCGGCAGCAGTGCTGTAAAGCCCGGGTTTGTCCACATTCATCATTTCGCGCACTTCTTCCAAGGGCAGATGCATTAATGCTTCCCAGTTTACACCGGGCAGCCATGTGGCTTTTTTGCCAATTCTATAGGCCTGCCATACAGCGCGCCAAACAGAGGCATGCGGGAATTGCTTTTTAAAGTGGAAGGCGCCCATCACTGCAATTGCTGCAAATCCAAGGCTTTTGGTTTGTGCATATGAAAATGACACCACGCATGCTTCGCCAAAACCATCCCGGCCATAGCCTGAAAGAATGTGCCACAAATCATGCGATTCGCGGGTGCGGCGCGCGTAGCGGTACATGCCTTCGTCGGTGAAATCATCATAGTGGCCCTCACCGGCAGCGATAAGCCCCTCTGGTGAAATACCTTCACGTTGGCAAAAATCATAATATGTGCGGCCAAAGGAACCAAGCGGTAAGCCTGCCAAATATTCGCGGTTTGTAAGCGTATCAAACAGCTCAATTTCTTCCCGAAGTACCCGTTTGCCAAAAGCGGTTTTGGCAAAACGCTGGTATTCGTTCCAGAAAGCATCTTTTGCCAGCGCCCGCATAATGATGAATACCTGATTGGTATCCTCAGGGGTTGCGATCAATTGCTTGAGCGCCCGCCACGCTTTGCGCCATTCCCTTTTGGCTGGCACATAAGACGGTTTATCATTTGGTACTGTTACATTGGTAGACATGGTTAAGCATCCTCACATATGCTAGTGATACTAATAGATAGCCTTATCGACAATAATGTCAATAGTGGGCGACGATATTTTTAATTGTGTTCGAATGTAATTTCTATGAGTGAGCTCAAAAAACGCATACGGCGTACACCAGATGAAGCCAGAGCCCTTATTTTGGAAGCGGCAGCCAGCCGGTTGCAAAGCGACGGGCCCGAAGGGCTGAAGGTAACGGAAGTTGCCGCAGTTGCGGGTGTGGCCCATTCAACGGTGCTTCATCATTTTGGTAGCGCCGAAGGGCTGCGCGCTGCGCTGATCGCTTCTATGGGTAACCGTCTACTTGAAGATATTCTTGAAATATTTCAGAAGCGCACCGCCGCAAAGGGCGACAATGAAATATTGTTGCGGGTTTTTGAAACTCTAAGCGACAAAGGCCATGCCCGGTTGCTGGCCTGGATGATGCTGAAAGGCGACAAGCCTGCCGGAAACGGCGCGGAGGGCACATCTGCGGGCGATGATCAGATGCAGCGCCTTTTCCACCAATTGATCGAGCAGGTTTCAGCAGCCATGGTTAATGAAAGCACAGACCAGGGTGAGTTGGCATGGCGCAAGGCGCGTCAGCATGCGCGGTTTTCCACCATGCTGGCAGCGGTTGCTGCTGTTGGTGACGGCATCGCAGGCCCCTTTTTGGCCAGCCAGATAGGGCTTTCTGAAAAAGAAGCGCGCGATGACTTTCGGGACTGGTTCTCGGTATTGCTCAACGGTGCATCAAGCGAAGAGATTTGCCCTTAATTGGCTATCAGGTGTTGAGACCTAAAGCATATAATAGGCTTCAACGATCCCCGCCAGGCTGGCTATCAATATTGTGACAAATGTCAGCAAGGTGCCGTAGAAACGAAACGGATTAAAACCATCTATTTTTCCAAAGGAAAGCCCGTGCGCATAACGGGCTAGAACGAAAG
>Ga0316204_10009405_pt1 | contig 13077 bp, 12 predicted proteins | sample 6monrhotite_MG_2_FD_205661 | JGI IMG/M metagenome (GOLD analysis project Ga0316204, IMG submission 205661) | Microbial mat bacterial communities from mineral coupon in-situ incubated in ocean water Damariscotta River, Maine, United States -... | ecosystem: Environmental > Aquatic > Marine >... | reverse complement strand
TCCCACTCATTTCGAGCAATGATTTGTTCGAGCCTGTTTAAATGCTTAATACCCGCTAATGCAGGCTGGTGAGATAATTGCGTATCGCATAAATGCACACGAATACCTTGTGTGATATTTTCATCTGAATGGCTTGGCCATGGATGAACACTGATGATACGTGTTGCATGAACGGGATTAGGTGCACGGTAACCTCGACCACCACTACCACGTGTAATTATTATTTTGAGCACTGCTAACGCTTTATCTGAACAGAGTTGCTGCGCTTCTACGAGTAACTGCTGCGCATTAGGGGCTGGTATATTTAAACGCTGGCAGCCATCGGCTAATCGCGACATATGTTCATACCAATGCTCACATTCTCCATTTTTGATGGCAATGGTTTCAAATAGGCCGTCACCGTATTGCAGCCCCCTGTCGCTGCTAGCAATCTGGTCACCCGGTTTACCATTAATCAATACTGTCATGTTAGTCATTTGCTTGTATTGCACCGAGAGCATTCAGTAGCCCTTTCGCTTTCGTTCTGGTTTCCGCGAGTTCATATTTCGCAACAGAATCGGCAACAATTCCCGCGCCTGCACGTAGTTGAAGTTGCGAGCCTTGTCGGGTCATTGTACGGATTAGAATATTGAAATCCATATCACCATTACGATTCAAATACCCCATGGAACCTGTATATGCCCCACGTGGAGTTTGTTCTAATTCAGCAATAATTTCCATACAACGAACTTTAGGACAGCCTGTTATGGTTCCACCAGGGAATACCGCGCGAATAATTTCACCGGGGCTGGCATCGTCACGCACTTGACCGCGTATATTTGAAACAATATGGTGCACATGCGCATAAGATTCTAACACCATTAATTCATTAACATTGATTGTGCCCGCTTTGCATACGCGCCCCAGATCATTTCGCTCTAAATCAATCAGCATAATATGTTCAGCACGCTCTTTAGGATGCGCGAGTAATTCAACAGATAACGCCTGATCACTGGCCAATTCTTCACCACGTGGTCGTGTGCCTGCTATTGGTCGAGCTTCAATACAGCCATTTCTAACGCTGATTAAGCGCTCGGGTGAGGAACTAATAATGCTACGCCCTGCGTAGTTGGCGATACCGGAAAATGGTGCGGGATTATTTTCTCGTAATGACAAGTAAAGCTCGGTGTCCGACACGTTGTCATTTAGTGTTGCGGTCCATTGACGCGATAAATTAACCTGAAACACATCACCTTCTACAATATAGCGACGTATTTTATCAACAGCATCGATATAATTATCGCCATCTTCTTCATCAATGGTATTAAGTAAGCTATTTGTTGATGTGACGTTTGGATTTTTAGCGAGCGCAATATCTTCATGCATTAGCGGGATAACATCTTGATGATTTTCTTCGCTTATTAACCAGCAACGCTGCGTAACATGATCGCGAATAATCGCTGCAGGTATTCTAACCGCATAAGCAACAATATCACCGGTATCGCTTATTGGTAAATCAAGAGTCGGCTCAACCTGTCCTGCAAGTTCGTAACCAAGATAAATAAACCAACCGCCCAAGAAAGGTAATTCTAAATCTTGTCGAGGAAAGTTATTTTCTTTTCCACTGCCGTTTTTACAACGCGCCCACCAAGCATCTAAATTAGCGAGAAAATCATTGCCTTGTGTTTTTACGCTGCTAGAAGACAGGCTGTTCTTACTATCCAGAACGAGCGACTCTTGTGGGAAAGAAAATAGAATATCGTAACGTGCTTCGCTACTACCTTGCGCAACACTTTCCAATAAAAAAGGATAACGATCTGGGTTTGCATGATAAAGTGAAATTAAATCAGGAAAGCCTTCCGCCGGTTCAATATGGCAGATGTTCCCAATATCATTACGCTGTTGAGAATTCATCAATGTGCCTGTTGTTTCAGTGCAGACACTGGCATCATTTACTCAGGCTTGCGAAAGACCACGGTACCATTTGTACCACCAAAGCCAAACGAGTTTGATACGGCAACGTCGATCTTCATTTCTCTTGCTGTATTTGGAACAAAATCCAGATCGCATTCAGGATCTTGATTTAACAAGTTGATAGTTGGCGGTGCAACTTGATCACGAATTGACAATGCAGTAAATACCGCTTCAATACCACCAGCAGCACCCAGTAGATGCCCTGTCATTGATTTAGTTGAACTGATTGCTGTTTTATATGCGTGGTCACCCAGGGCAGCTTTCATCGCCATTGTTTCAGCAACATCGCCAGCCGGTGTCGATGTGCCATGTGCATTTATATAATCAACTTGATCTGGATTCACACCTGCATCATTTAATGCGTTCGTCATACAACGACCCGCACCTTCGCCACCTACTGAAGGTGATGTCATATGATACGCATCACCACTCATACCAAAACCAATTAATTCACAGTAAATATTAGCACCACGTGCTTTGGCATGTTCGTACTCTTCAAGCACCATCACGCCCGAACCATCACCTAATACAAAACCATCACGATCTTTATCCCAGGGACGACTCGCTGTTTCAGGATCATCATTACGTGTCGATAGTGCACGAGCAGCAGCAAAGCCGCCAAGTCCCGTTGGTGATGTCGCCATTTCTGCGCCACCTGCTACCATTACATCGGCATCGCCGTGTGCAATCATGCGTCCTGCATCACCGACACTATGCGTACCGGTTGTGCAAGCAGTAACAATAGCGATGTTTGGCCCTTTCAGACCATGCATGATGGAGAAGTTACCTGAGATCATATTAATAATATTACTTGGAACAAAGAACGGCGAAATCTTGCGCGGTCCTTTATCAATAAATGTTTGATAGCCCTGCTCAATACCACCGAGACCACCGATACCCGAGCCAATTGAAACGCCAATACGATGCGCGTTTTCATCGGTCACTTCTAGACCAGAATCATTCAGTGCTTGAGTGCCAGCAGCAATACCATAATGGATAAAAGTATCCATGCGGCGTGCATCTTTTGCGGAAATGTAATCGGTTATATCAAAATTACGAATGGATCCGCTGAAACGGACAGAAAATTCAGACACATCAAAATGTGTAATCGGCGTGATACCACTCTTGCCAGCAAGAATGTTATCCCATGAATCTTTTACATTTAGCCCGACTGGTGTAACTAGACCCAGACCGGTAACAACGACACGTCTTGTCACTGTTATCTCCCGTTTAGTTCAGCAGAAAAACGAATGGCCGCCTGCCACAATGCGTGGAAGCGGCCACTAGTTTGATTTAAAGCAGTAAAAATTAACCAGCGTTGGCTACGACGAAGTCGATGGCCTGTTGTACTGTGGTAATTTTTTCTGCTTCTTCATCAGGGATCTCAGTTTCGAATTCTTCTTCAAGAGCCATCACTAGCTCAACAGTGTCGAGTGAGTCGGCGCCGAGATCGTCTACGAACGAGGCTGGGTTAGTTACTTCTTCTTCTTTTACACCAAGTTGTTCTATTACAATCTTCTTGACGCGTTCTTCGATATTACTCATGACAATATAGTCCTCCAGAATTGATCAGCATTGTCCTGCTGCGAGCGTATTGTATTGAAAACCGGACAAACATGCCAGAATTCATAACCTATTGATTTTAATCTATTTAAAATCCTTGCTTGGCCTAATCCATCACCATTCCGCCATTTACGTTGATAGTTTCGCCGGTAATGTAGGAAGCTGCTGGTGATGCGAGGTAAGCAACCGCGCTCGCAATTTCCTCAGGATTACCCAAACGACCGAGCGGAATTTGGCCAAGTAGCTTGTTTTTAACGTCTTCAGGCAGATCATGGGTCATATCCGTATCGATAAATCCAGGGGCAACCACATTCACTGTGATACCACGAGGCCCGACTTCACGAGCCAGAGACTTTGAAAAACCAATCAAGCCCGCTTTTGCAGCCGCGTAATTGGTTTGTCCTGCATTACCACTAATACCAACAACCGATGCGATACTGATAATACGACCTTTGCGTGCTTTCATCATTGGCCGGAGCATTGCTTTCGATAAACGATAAATCGATGTTAGGTTAGTATCAATAATGTCATTCCATTCATCGTCTTTCATACGCATCAGTAAATTGTCGCGAGTGATGCCCGCGTTGTTCACCAAAATACTAATCGCACCATGTGCATCCACAATACTTTTTAGCACGGCATCTACCGAATCGGCATCAGTCACATTAAGCGCCATACCGGTGCCGGTAATACCTGCATCGCTCATATAAGCGCTGATCGCATTTGCACCTTTATCTGATGTTGCTGTACCAATGACAGTCGCACCTTGTTCACCCAGTGCCATCGCAATACATTTACCAATACCACGACTTGCGCCGGTAACCAGAGCAATTTCGCCTTGCATCGACATAATCCACTCTCCTCTAAAATTTAAAGTTTATTTTATTTAACCGCTTCAAGTGCAGCAGTAATTGAAGCCGTATCAAATAATGGGTAAGCCGGAAATTCTTTATTGATACGTTTATTTAAACCCGCTAACACCTTACCAGGGCCACATTCAACGACAACATCAATACCATCGCTGGATAGTCGATTAATTGTTTCTACCCAGCGCACTGGATTAGAAAGTTGTTTAACCAAGGCTTGCTTGATTTGATCCGCATCAGATGGCGCATCAACATCAACATTGTTAATCACTGGAACATTAGGCGTATTAATTGAAATGGTATCCAAACGTTGTTGTAATTTTTCTGCAGCGGATTCCATTAATGAACAGTGTGATGGCACGCTAACAGGTAATACTATCGCGCGTTTTGCACCACGTTCTTTTGCCAACACTGTCGCACGTTCTACTGCGGCTGTATTACCTGCAATGACAACCTGACCTGGAGAATTAAAATTAACCGCAGACAACACATCACCATCAGCCGCATCAGCACAAACACTTCTTACTGCATCATCTTCCATACCCAACACTGCCGCCATTGCACCTTCACCAGGTGCAACCGCTTCTTGCATAAAGCGACCGCGATCAGCAACAAGACTAACGCCATCATTCAATGACATCGCATCACTACAAACCAACGCTGTATATTCACCAAGACTGTGTCCCGCCATCATTGCAGGCATAGCACCGCCCAGCTGTTGCCAAACACGCCAACAAGCGACACCCGCCGTTAACATGGCTGGTTGCGTACGATCAGTTTGGTTTAAATCTTCAGCCGGGCCATTTTGAATTAGCGCCCATAAGTCATAACCTAAAGTATTGGATGCCTCAGAAAATGTATCAATAACAATAGAATTGCTTTCAGCAAGTTCCGCTAGCATTCCAACTGATTGAGAACCTTGACCGGGAAAAATAAATGCAAACGACATGAGAATATTCCGTAATAAATTTATATGTTGATATCTTAAGCTTAATATTTAATTAGTGCAGAACCCCAAGTGAATCCGCCGCCAAATGCTTCTAATAAAATAGTATCGCCGCGTCGTATACGCCCATCACGCACTGCTTCATCAAGCGCCAGTGGAACCGATGCCGCTGACGTATTGCCGTGCTTATCAACAGTAACAACAACGTGATCGATATTCATTTGGAGTTTTTTAGCCGTCGCATTAATAATTCGAATATTGGCTTGGTGTGGCACCAGCCAATCGATATCTGTTTTTTGCATATTATTAGCTGCCAATGTTTCATCAACAATACGTCCAAGCGTATTCACCGCCATCTTGAAAACTTCATTGCCTTTCATTCGCATAAAGGCAGACCCATTTTCAATTTTACTGTAGTCAGTTGAGACCCCACCATCAACTGTTAACAAATCTTCATACTGACCATCGGCGTGCAAGTGCGTTGATAAAATACCAGGCTCTTCGCTAGCTTCCAAAACAGCAGCGCCGGCACCATCACCAAACAAAATACATGTACCGCGATCAGTCCAGTCAGTAATACGCGACATCGTTTCAGCACCGATTACCAAGGCACATTTATGAGAACCTGATTTTATAAACTTATCAGCAATACCCAGCGCGTAAACAAAACCAGTACAAACTGCTTGCACGTCAAATGCGGCGCAACCCTGTATACCTAGACGCTGCTGCAAAAGACAAGCTGTACTAGGAAATACTCTGTCAGGCGTTGTCGTCGCAATGATAATAAGATCGATATCATCTGCGGTTACGCCAGCATGCTCCATTGCGGCACGTGCTGCATGTTCAGCAAGATCACAGGTAGTTTCATCTTCTGCTGCGATGTGACGTTCTTTAATTCCAGTACGATCAAAGATCCATTCATCTGTGGTGTCGACCATTTTCTCAAGGTCGGTATTTGTTAATATTTTTTCTGGCAAATAACTGCCCGTGCCTTTAATACGTGAATACATTAGGAATCATCTCGCTGGTTAACAAGTAGCGCTTCGAGCTGCTCACTGATTTGTTCAGGTACGCGGTTTTCAATTTCAATAATGGCTTGCTTGATCGCTGTTTTAAATGCCAGCTCATCAGCGCCGCCATGGCTCTTAATGGCAATACCTTGAAGGCCAAGTAAACTTGCGCCATTGTAACGACGTGGATCAAGTGATTTACGGAAATTGTTTAGAACTGGCTTAGCAATCAATGCCGCTATCTTTGTAAAAATATTTTTAGTAAAGGCTTCTTTTATTTTAAAAGAAAACATTTTCGCGACGCCTTCACTTGCCTTTAATGCAATATTGCCATTAAAGCCATCACAAACAACAACATTTGCTTTTCCCGCATAAATACCATCGCCTTCAACGTAGCCGATATAATTTAATTCACTGCCAGACAGCATTTGCGATGCTTGTTTAATCGCATCGTTACCTTTTATTTCTTCTTCACCAATATTTAATAATGCAACTGAAGGGCTTTTGATATTATTAACTGCGGAGGCAAGTACTGAACCCATTACTGCAAATTCAAATAAGTTGTCAGCAGTTGAATCAACATTAGCTCCCATGTCTAACATATGACAAAAGCCAAGCGTGGTTGGTAAGATGCCGCAAATTGCAGGACGGTCAATGCCGGGCAACATTTTTAAAACAAAACGCGCGGTTGCCATCAATGCACCGGTATTACCTGCGCTAACGCAAGCATCTGCCCTACCTTCTTTGACAAGGTTGATCGCAACACGCATAGATGAATCTTTTTTGAAACGCATGGCTTGTGCAGGCTTGTCATGCATCTCAACAATTTGCGAGGCATGTTGAACTTGCATGCGATCAGCATTTGGATAATCGTGTTCACTCAGGGCTTTACGGATCTGATCTTGATCGCCAACTAATATGAGTGAGAGATTGGAATGTTCTGCTAAGGCCGAGATAGCCGCAGGAACAGTGACAGGCAATCCGTGATCACCACCCATTGCATCAAGAGAAACTGTAAGCAGGCTGCCCATTTTTTTATTTGCTACCTTTTCTTATTCGGGCGCATAAACGCGCAACACGGCATGAAGCCGTGTTGCATACTATATAGGTTTTGCGGGAAAACTGCCGCAAAAAGTCCGCCGTATATTAGTCGTCTTTACCAGGAACAACTTTGCGTCCACGGTAATAACCATCTGCTGTTACATTGTGACGACGGTGAGTTTCACCTGTTGTCGCATCAACAGAAAGTGTTGGGCCACTTAATGAATCGTGTGCACGACGACTACCGCGTCTTGCTGGTGTGCATTTGTTCTTTTGTACTGCCATGGTCGGTTACTCCTACCGGTATAACTAAATAAATTATTTACGTTTTAAATCCGCTAATACTGCAAACGGATTTTTCTTTGGCTCAGGTTTAACTTCATTAACCTGTTCAACAATCTCTTCTCCTGCATTACATTCCGCTGTGTCATGCTTTGGCACAATGGGTAAAGCAAGCAACAATTCATCTTCAACCAGTTCAACAACTGATACCAACGAATCATCTTCTAGCAACAAGGGTTCGTACTGCTCGCCTAGTCGCTCAATTTCTGACTCTGATTCAATCATTGCCAATTTAAATGTCACATCAATTGGCATAAGCAACTGCTGCATGCATCTTTGGCAACAAAGTGGCAGGGTTCCCGTTAAGTGCCCTTCCATCCAGGCTATTCCTGTTACATCGACGTCAAACTTTAGATCAACATCAATCTCGCCTGTATCATCCTCAAGAGAACTCACAAGTCGAGGCATTCGCGACAAGGGTAAACGACCATGTAACAGCCGTTGACTACGTGCCAACCTTAGCGGTTCTATATGCTCAGGAAGCCGGTCTTTCATAAGCCGCGCATAATATAGCGCAAGCTGCTGGTTGTCAAAGAGAAAATCCCTTGGCGCCCAGCTAAGATTGTGACGCTCCGGGTAACTTTGGTCCTATGGCTATTCTTTGGCCTATATAATGATAAGCTTAGCGCAAGCTATAGGGAGATGTCAGGCTTGATAAGAAAAGTTCTCATTGCCAATCGTGGTGAAATTGCTGTCCGTATTGTCCGTGCTTGTGCGGAAATGGGCATTAAATCTGTGGCAATCTATGCCGATCCAGACCGTCATGGCCTGCATGTTAAAAAGGCTGATGAAGCTTATAACATTGGGCCTGACAGTATTTCAGGTTATCTAAACGCCCATCGTATTGTGAATCTCGCTGTTGCCACGGGTTGTGATGCCCTCCATCCTGGCTATGGTTTTCTCTCGGAAAATCCGGAACTTGCGGAGATTTGTTCCCGTAGAGGAATAAGATTTATTGGCCCTTCTGCCGAAGTTATCCATAAAATGGGCGTGAAGACAGAAGCACGAAAACTCATGATTGATGCTGGCGTGCCGGTGAGCCCAGGAAGTGATGGCAGCCTGTCCGGACTCGATGAAGCACTCGAGATAGCCGAAAGAATAGGTTATCCGGTGATGCTCAAAGCCAGTGCGGGTGGTGGTGGCCGTGGTATCCGGCGCTGTGAATCGGCAAATGACCTCAAACGTCAATATGACCGCGTTATCTCTGAAGTGACCAAATTCTTTGGCTCTCCTGAGGTATTCCTTGAAAAATGCATGGTGAACCCTCGTCATATTGAGGTGCAGATACTGGGAGATAGTCATAGCAATGTTGTGCATCTGTTTGAGCGAGATTGCTCTATCCAGCGTCGTCACCAGAAGTTAATAGAAATTGCCCCCTCACCCCAGCTAACGGAAGAAAAACGCCAGGAAATGTGTCTGTTGGCTGTGACCGCCGCCAAGGCAGTCGGGTATGTGAATGCGGGTACCGTCGAGTTTCTGCTCGATCCTGTTGATGACAAATGCTACTTCATGGAAATGAACACTCGTCTACAAGTAGAACATACTGTCAGTGAGCAAATTACCGGTATTGATATTGTACGTGAGCAAATACGCATTGCTGCGGGAGAAAAATTATCATACGCACAAGAGGAAATTCAGCGACGTGGCTTTGCCATGCAAATGCGTATCAATGCCGAAGATCCAAAAAATGATTTTCTGCCATCGTTTGGTCGGATTACTCGTTACTTTGCCCCAGGTGGCCCAGGCGTGCGAACCGACGCCGCTATCTATACCGGCTATGAAATCCCCCCCTACTATGACTCCATGTGCGCAAAATTAACTGTCTGGGCACTGGACTGGGAACAGTGTATTGATCGTGGTTCACGTGCCCTTAAAGATATGGGTGTATTCGGTATTAAAACAACGATCCCCTATTACCTGGAAATTTTAAAATCAAAAGATTTCCGAAATGCAAAATTTGATACCAGTTTTGTTGAAGAACATCCTGAACTTATTAATTATTCTATTCGAAGACCGCCGCGTGAATTAGCGGTCGCAATATCTGCCGCTATTGTGGCTCACCTTGGCGTTTAACCAACAAAATAATAAAAGCGAAATTGTTATGAGCAAGGTATACATTACAGACACCATTCTTCGTGATGCACATCAATCATTAATTGCCACGCGTATGCGCACTGAAGACATGCTACCTATTTGTGAACGACTCGACCGAGTTGGTTATTGGTCGCTCGAAGTATGGGGCGGTGCAACTTACGACGCCTGCCTGCGTTTTCTAAAAGAAGATCCATGGGAACGTTTACGAAAATTGCGCGAAGCCTTACCGAATACACGTTTACAAATGTTATTACGTGGTCAAAATTTATTAGGCTACCGCCATTATTCCGATGATGTGGTTCGCGCCTTTGTTGAGCGTAGCGCTGAAAATGGTATTGATGTTTTTCGTATCTTCGATGCAATGAATGATATGCGTAATCTGCAAATTTCTGTTGAATCGGTAAAGAAAGCAGGCAAGCATGCGCAAGGCACTATTTGCTACACCATTAGTCCCGCTCATAGTATTAAAGGATTTGTTGAGCAAGCTAAACAACTTCAAGATATGGGCTGCGACAGTGTTGCCATTAAAGATATGGCCGGCTTATTAATACCGAGTATTGCCGGTGAGCTATCTGCAAAAATTACTTCTGCTATATCAATACCGGTGCATTTACATTCTCACGACACTGCCGGTATGTCGACCATGAATCATTTAGCCGCCATTCAAAATGGTTGCCGTCATATTGACACCGCCATCTCAACCTTTTCATGTGGTTCGAGTCATGCGCCAACAGAAACAATGGTCGCCGCATTACATGGCACTGACAATGATTCCGGGCTAGATCTTTCTTTGCTTCAAGAAATCGGTTTTTACTTTAAAGAAATTCGTAAAAAGTACCATCAATTTGAATCTGATATGACGGGACTTGATACGCGAGTGCAAGTTAATCAGGTTCCCGGCGGGATGATTTCTAATCTATCTTCACAATTACAAGAACAAGGCAATCTCGACAAGATGAATGATGTACTCGCCGAGATCCCGAGGGTGCGAAAAGATCTTGGCTACCCTCCGCTTGTTACACCCACATCACAAATCGTTGGCACTCAAGCAGTATTAAACGTTGTGACTGGCGAGCGTTACAAAACAATTACCAATGAAGTAAAACTTTATATGCAGGGGCGCTACGGCCGCGCGCCAGGTAAAGTGAATCCCGACATACAACGAAAAGCAATTGGTAACGAGTACGTAATTGATGTGCGTCCTGCGGATCTATTAAAAGACGAAATGGGAAGGCTGCGTGGTGAAATTGGTGAAGTCGCAAAGTCAGAAGAAGATGTATTAAGCTATGCCATGTTCCCTGAAATTGGCCGTGAATTTTTAGAGCAACGCGAAAATGGCGAACTGGTACCGGAGGCCTTAGAGCCTCCATCTAATGGCGAAGAGAAACCTCATGCAGCGCCGGTTGAGTTTAATGTCACAATGCATGGCGAAACCTATCACATTAAAACCACTGGCACAGGACATAAAGGACAAAATCAACGTCCCTTCTTTGTTACCGTTGATGGTGTACCCGAAGAATTGCTTGTTGAAACACTTGATGAAGTTATCATTGGTGCCGATGGCTCAGAAGCCAACACCAGCACTCATCGAGGCAGTAAGCGTCCTAAAGCATCAAAACCTGGACATGTAACCACATCAATGCCGGGGACCATTGTAGATGTATTAGTCAATGTCGGTTCGGAAGTAAAAGCCGGTGATACCGTGCTGGTAACCGAAGCAATGAAAATGGAAACCGAGGTACAGGCGCCTATTTCCGGTACAATATCCGCTGTACATGTAAATAAGGGTGATAGTGTTAACCCTGATGAAGCATTAATCGAAATTGAATAACCGGTAAGTGACGATAATATTATGGCCACGAATACATCAACCCGACTTGTGTTGGGCTCAACCTCCCCGTTTCGTAAAGAAATTCTCAATAAATTAGGTTTACCTTTCGAAACGGCTGCACCTGATATCGATGAATCGCCACTTGAGAACGAAGCACCAGCGCAATTAGTATTACGACTTGCTGAACAAAAAGCACGCGCTGTTAGCGATGCTTATCCTGAGCACTTAATTATTGGCTCGGATCAGGTTGCCGTCATTGATAATGTAATATTAGGCAAACCACGTACCCATGAGCATGCTGTTGAACAATTAACTAATGCTTCAGGAAAAACAGTACGATTTTACACCGGATTGTGTCTTTATAATTCAGCAACGGATGTAGCACAATCTGAAGTCGTTCCTTTTGACGTTGTATTTAGAAAATTAAATACATCACAAATTGAAAATTACCTACTAAAAGAAAAACCTTATAACTGCGCAGGCAGCTTTAAATCAGAAGCGCTTGGTATAACGCTGTTTGAAAAATTACTAGGAGACGATCCTAATACGCTAATTGGACTACCACTAATACGTTTAGTGGCAATGTTAGAAAAAGAAGGCCTGCGACCTATCTAGTTCTATTATCTAAGCTGTAAATTTTTCAGCCCAACGCTATTAGCTAGAACCGTTCCCATCGATGCGCCCACGCGTTCTGCAAAGCGATCAATGAATGTTGGTTTAATAGTGTAGTCGACTAATTTTTCTTCACCAATAATTTCTCTCGCAACATAACTGCTGCTACCAAGCCCATCAATCAAACCAAGCTCAAGACTTTTCTCGCCAGACCAGATGTAACCACTAAATAACTTTTCATCATCGGCCAAACGGTCACCGCGACCATTCTTTACAACATTGATAAATTGTTGATGAATATTGGCTAACATACCTTTGGTATGAGCTACCTCAGCCTCGTTGACTGGTGAAAATGGATCAAGAAAGCCTTTATGCTCACCCGCTGTTAATAAGCGTCGCTCCACGCCAAGCTTATCCATTGCTTCAGTGAAACCAAAACCATTCATGATGACGCCAATTGAGCCAACTAAACTCGCTTTGTCTGCATAAATATTATCGGCAGCTGCGGCAATGTAGTAGCCACCTGACGCACAGATATCAACAATCACTGCATGTAAAGGTTTGTCTGGATATTTATTTCGCAGTCTTACGATCTCATCATTAATGTAACCTGATTGAACCGGGCTACCACCTGGACTATTAATACGTAAAATAATACCGGCCGCTTTGTCGTTTTTAAATGCTTTGCGTAATGCGGTTACAACATTATCAGCACTGGCCTCATTACCTGCAGCAATAACACCGCTAATCTCAATCAATGCCGTATGTGCCTTTAACTCGGATGACATGCTTTTATCATCATTAACAAATATAACCAAT
>Ga0316204_10009402_pt1 | contig 13079 bp, 11 predicted proteins | sample 6monrhotite_MG_2_FD_205661 | JGI IMG/M metagenome (GOLD analysis project Ga0316204, IMG submission 205661) | Microbial mat bacterial communities from mineral coupon in-situ incubated in ocean water Damariscotta River, Maine, United States -... | ecosystem: Environmental > Aquatic > Marine >... | reverse complement strand
GACGCCCTCTTGGCAGGAGGCGCAGGCGTGTTTGACGCGGACGTGCTCGACGACTTTAAGCTCGCCGGCTGGTAGTCGAGGAGCTGGGTGACCTCCTCGCCGATCTTGGGGCGCTCAGCCCCGCAGGGGCAGGCCAGATCCTCGCTGGGCGGGTGGATCTCGTGCCGCTCACGCGGGAGGTCCTCGGGGAGCTTGAGGCGACCGTTGCGCTTGCGCTTCGACTTTGGGCGCGGCTCGGACTCCTCGTCGGGTGCTTCGTTGACGAGGGAGGCGGAGGCTCGCCTTCCTTGCAGGCTTGCCGATGCGCGCCCCAGCGTTGTTGTCGCAGCGGCGAAATGCTGAGGGGTACGACTCGACAAGCCCTCCGCTAGGCCCGGGAATTTGCTGAAGCTCTGGCAACTTGACTCGGTCAAGGGGCGGTGCTTCATTGCCACCTTGAAGACGTCGAGGGTCGAGAACGGGCTCTCGCCTCTTTCGCTTGAGTTGCTTGATCTCCTCGCCCGCGCGGCCACTTCGTCGCGCGGCGGAGCGCTCCGAGCGCCAGCTAGGAATCAATCCCGCCACCCTTCGATCTCGGCGATCGTCGTCAGCACGTGCTTTCTGGCCGCTTCCTGCGGGAAGGTCTCGCCTCGGCGCATCAGGAGCACCAATCGGTTCTCCGCTCGCCGTTTGATGACGTAGTCGGATACTGAGCCGGGGCGGCAATATCGCGCTCGTCGCGCTTGAGCTAACTACAGGTGCACTACCTTCAGATCAACCTCACGTGCGACACGCCTGGCCAGAACAGAGCGGTGGCACACCGCCGGGTCCAACTCGTAGCACAACAAAACCGTTTGTGCACCAGCGACGAGGGGCTGCAGGCCCCTCAGCAGCTCAGGGTGCTCGTCGAAGTGTTCCTCGTAAGCGTCAAGGGAGTATGAGCCCGCCGTGCGCATGACCTCCATTAGATGCGGCGGCGTTCCCAGTTCCCGCCGATGTTCGTAACGAATGCCGATTTCCCTCAGCGCCTCCGATAGCGCGGTCTTCGCGAAGCCACGCTTTCGGCTTCCCGCGCGATGTCTCGTGTCGATCAGGGTATCGACTGGGGCTCGCCGCAGGATCGCGATGAATTCGTCTAGCGTTCGGCGTTCGTAGCCGATCGTGTGGAGGGCGCTGGCGCAAACAGTGGGTGGACGAATCGGAGTCGGGATCGATAGTTCCATAGGCTTCTATCGGCACTCAGCGGGGACGACTTGATCCTTCCTCCTCAGGCTTCGAGAGCTTGCCAGAATGGTCCGATCCTTCGTTTATGATCCGCTTGCAGAACCCTTCAACTATCGCAGGTCAGCCCGTGGCCAACGACCAACCACCACGACCAGTCAACACCTTACGGGCGTTGGATCCGCCGAACCCCAGCCAGCTGATCGACCTGACCGTCGCCCAGGAGGACATCGCCGCACTCTTCGACGGGCCCGGACATCACATCCACGAGCTCAAACACCTCGTCCCCCAGGTCGTGCGCAAGCCGTCTTGCCTCGCGGTGTTCGAGGGGCTCCGGCAGGACGGCGGTCTCGCTGCAGGCCGCGCCTACTGTGGCCGACCCGCGCGGGCATTCACCAACGCCGGCAGGGAGATCCCGTCTCACGACGGTATGTGCTTCCTCGTGTTCGTGAACGAGAATAGCGAGATCTTCGACTGGGACTGGGTTCCTTGCGCCAATGGGTTCGGGTTGCCTGTGGACTGGGAGCAGCGATTCCAGGAGCCACTTTGGATCAATATCCGCGACGTGAATCGCGGGGAGCACATTAGCGACGGCACGAAGCAGCTATCCTTCCCGCGATCAGGTGACTACAGCGAATTCCTCTGCACCGCACTGGGAATACAAAAACCGGAGGAGTTGGAGCGCTACGACGCTCTGGTCGCTCAGGTTCAAGCCGACTGGCATCGACAAGGGCAGAACGGCTGCCTATTCGCGCGCGTCCTTAACTCGGACCGTCCGTCCTACGGGTGGACGACCACCGTTGTCCCGCGGTCGAGGATCGCGGACGCGACAGCCTGTGTCGTGGCGGCGACGAACGCCAGCATCCAGCGAGTGGACACGCGGATCGTCAGCTTCCTGTTCCCGTGGTTGACTTTGGAGGAAGACCTCGTCGCGCTGCTGAACGCTCTGGGGGGGGCGCCGGGATGGACTGTGACCGCCACCACACTCGACGCAGAACACACAAACGTCGCTGTTCGCCTCGCACTTGAAGAGGGTACGGTCACCTCCTGGGTCCTCGGCTTCGGACCTTTCGCGGTTCTCCCGAGGACTCGGCGCAGCCCGTTCACGGAGATCGTCGTCCTCGTCAAACCTAAGATGAAGGGGCAGCACCGCATGGACAATGATATGACTCGTGCGCACCTCGCTGACGTACCCATCTCCGTCCTCGGTGACCCTGAGTTCCGAGGCCTTGTCGAGCGAACCGCAGCTCACCGGTTGTTCATCCTCGGTGGCGACAAGGAAGAAAACCGCGCCAAGGCCAAGGTGACTGTTACCGTCTCGTCGGCCGCCTGGGAAGCAGGAGGGAGCTGAGTGGCCTTCCGGATGCGTGGGCGAGCTGTGGGGAAACGCCATGCTGGGGACGTCGGACTGGTCGGGCAACATGACCCGTGGTATGAGACTCCTTGCCAGAGAGGCACGCTTGACTGACGAGGTAGCAGGCTCAGCGGATTCCTTCGAATGGGTTGACTTCGCGCCCTTCTTCGAGGACCACGGCGACCGGACGCTGTTTACGCTGCCCGAGCTCGCCAAGCGCATTGACCTCTCCGAGGAGCGACTCCAGCACTTGCTTAACGCGGGCAAGCTCGACGGCACGTGGACCGAAGGTCAATGGCTCGTGACGCCGGCCGCTGTCGCTGACTCACAGGCACCCGCTTGGGCGAGAGACTTGGAGGTGAAGCCCGAGCCCTTCACTCCTCGTCCACGCTACAGCAGCGCCGGGGACTGTCTCTTCTTCTACTTCCGGGAAGACAAGTCCTGGGCTGACCGCGTCGACGAGCTGCTGACCGTCTACCGTGCATTCGATTCTAAGCAGGTCGTCGGCTTCAAGCTCAAGAACGTTGAGCTACTGAAGGAGCGGTTGGGCCCCTTCCTCATACAGTTCGAAACCCGGGAAGTCTCGATCCACTTGCTCTTCACGCACATGCTGCGCTGGAAGCTCAAGGGGGCCGAAGTGCCGCACACAACGGTGGCGCTCACCCGCAAATACGCTGAGGCCATCGAGGCCGTCGGGGAGTTGACCGCCCGTCTTCCCGCTCTGACCTAGCCAGGCGCCTCTGGACCCCTCTGGCGAGCGGGGCCTTTCGACGCTCACGCCGTTCGTTCGGCAGGGAGTCCGGTTGGCACCTCGCAGGCGATCGGGCGGACGCCCGAGTCGGGGCCGTGCTGGGTAAGCCCGCAGCGATCGAGCCCTCGCTCTGCCAGCGCAAGGTAGGCCGGGCGATCAGTCAGGTGCGAACCGGCGGGCGCCGAGGCGGCCCCAGCTCTCCAGCGCCCAGCGCTCACGCGCCTTCTGGGGACCTGGAGTCCGTGGATCTGGAAGGCGAGACACTCGCGCCCCCCCTTTCGTAGGTGATGGGTGGAGGCCGACGAGGGCGTCGGCTATCCCCAGGATCTCCACCCAGGTTGTCCACGGCCTCTCCACCGCCTCTCTACTCAACTGCCCTCGTGGGAGCTCAAAGGCACGGGAAGGTCCCGAACCGAGTCATGTCTTATGGCGTGTCCAGAAAGCTGGTCTGGTACAGCTCTCCGCTCTCGAGCGAACATGCTCTCCCCCCTAGGGGGTGTCCCTCCGGTAAGCGTGCGGGCCGGAGATTGGCCGAGGTCGCGCGTCGGCCTCCGAGAGTAGGTTGATGCGCGGAGGTGACCTGTGGCGAAACTCAGTCTGATCCCGCCCGTCGTGGGGCGGTTCGACCTGGTCCAGATCGACGGCTGGCTCGACGACATCTACGTCGACGATCTCGTTGGCGAGGACGCTTGGATCGAGATCGCCGCGGACGGGAGCGGCGAGTTTCAGATCGGCGACGTGGAGGGCGTGTTGTTCGTTCTCGACCACACAGAGGACTCGATCCGCTGGCGGTGGTGCGCAAACTGGTGCGGCGACGGACTCGTCGGCACCGGGTCGGTCAGCCTCTTTCGAAAGGCAGGGGTGCTTTTCGGCGTCCTCCGCTGTCGGGGTGAGGAGCAGCCCTGGGGCTTCACCGCGGAGCGAAGAGGGGCCCCGGAGGTCGAGTTTGCGCCGCCGACAGCGGATTCAGGCCAGGCGGAGTTCGATCAAGCTCCGACCCCGGCAAGCGTCTTCAGATAGACCCAAGGCAGCCAGGCGACCGGGGAAGAGGCCACCTCGTCCGGGTGGTTAAGGAGCGCGGTCAGGTAGTCGAAGGGGTTCCCTCCCGCGAGTTCGGTCGTGTAGATCAGGCCCATGAAGAGATCGCCTACCGCGGCGCCGTTGGGCGTCTTGTAGAAGGTTACGTTGTGAGACACGGCGTGGGCGTCGCCCTCGCCCTCGAGGAAGAGCGCGCTCGGGAAACGCTTGAGGGCGGTCGGGGCGTCCGCGCCAACGACCGAGGGCTCGTCGGGAGTGTCGAGGTCCTGCTCGACGAAGTCGGCGTCGTCCTTGTGCTCGACCTCGGCTTTAGAGACACCTGGCGGGCGGTCGATCTCGGCGGGCTGAGGAGGGCTCGCGCTGGCGGGACCACCGCGCGAGAGGCCGGTTCGCAGGCCCTCAGTGATCGACTCGGTCCAGACGCCGTCGTCCTTCTCCTGCTTGATCTACATCACCGTGGGCGGGCCGGGCGAGCCCTGGGTGAACCTTGGAGGGTCCCGCTCATGCCGAGGGGCTTGTGGAACACAGCCCGGACCCAGTTCCCCGAGCGATTGCCGCGACCGACCAGGCGCTCGCTGGCGCCGTCCTCGAAGTGCCGCTCGCGGATCACCTCCAGCGCCTTGCGGTCGTCGGCGTGGCGGTCGACGGTGATCGTGCCCTCGAAGTAGCCCCGGGTCTGATCCCAGCCCGTGGTCACGAACACAGTCTCGGCCTGGGCGGCTGAGAGGAGCAAGAGCGAGACGAGAGGAATCAGGAGGGCGGCGCGCAGGGAGAGAACGAGTAGCCTCTGATAGCCCTCAGAGCACGCGGAATGTCCGCTTCGCTCGCGTGCCGCGACCAGGAGGAATCACATGGAGCGCTCCCTGCACCTCGGGATCGTGTGCCTGATCTTGGTCAGCGGTGGCTGCCCTCGTGGGCCCTCGCCCAATCCGCCGATCTCGCCCTCGACCCGGGGAGGCGTCGCCAGCCCAGGCAGCGCGGCGGCGAGCCCAGAGGAGAAGCCAGCTTCCAAGCCCTCGTTGACCCCCTGGCCCGCGGCCGGTCTCTCGCCCTCTCCGGCAGCGACTCAGCCCGGACCCTTGGCGCCAGAGAGCCCCTTCGGAACCGAGGGTCACCCTTGGCCGACCCTCGGCCTGGAGCAGGTCGAGGAGCTTGCTCGGCCACGCCCGGGCGCTTGTCAGGAGCCCTGGGCCTCGGCCAGCTCTTCTTCTCCTGCGACGTCTTCGTGAGGGATCAAATCCACCTTGGTGGCGCCCCCTTGGAGGTGGTCGGAGTAGAGGCTGGAGCGCTCCGCTTTCGCTGCGTCCGATCTCCTGCGGGCACCCAGCCGCCAAAGGTTCTTCCGGCCCGCCCTCGACTGCGCGAACTTGGCCTCTATCGCTTCAGGGACGGGCGCGTCCTCGGCGTCGGGAAGGTCACGACCCTCGCCATGCGTGACGGATCAGCGGTGGACGTGGTGACCCTGAGCCTCTTCCCACCCGGCTACCAGCAGAACCCCCTTCAGGACTACGAGGTTCTCCCCCGCCTCGTCGCGGGCAAAGCCCTGGGTTCGAGCCCGCTCGGGCGGTGGAAGCTCCACCTGGCTGAGCTGAGACGCAGGAGGGAGCCCGGGCTGGATCCGGCTCGCGGAGTAGCCAGAACGATGGCCCGGGAATCAGATACATCCTTTTACATTTCGCGATTTCGAGGCGAACACTTGGTTCGCGGCGGATTCCTACTCTCGGGGCCAACCTTGAAGGAGGCGCAATGACACGCTCACTCTCCACGCTCCTGGCCCTCTCCCTTGTCTCCGTCGGAGCCCTCTCGGCTTCACCGGTCCAAGCCCAACAGGCTCCCTCTCCCGCGGCCAAGGTCGACGAGGCTCGCGGGGCTGCCCGCGTCCTGCTCGAGCAGGCTGCCTTCGAGGAAGAGCACGAGCGCGACTACGAGCGCGCGATGAAGCTCTTCGAGCGAGCCCGAGCCCGCGCCAAAGAAGCGGGAGCGCCCAAGCTCCTCGCTCGGGCGGAGGCCAGCCTCGAGCGCTGCCGAACCAAGCGCGGCGAGGGGGCGCCCGACGCGCTCCCAACCTCGGCCTACCAGCTCTTCGACCGCGACGAGATCCTCCTCTACGGCGATCGCCTTGTGCCGGCGCTCTTGCAAGCTATTCGGACCGGGACCGCCAGCGATTCCGAGGGTAAGGACCACAAGGTCTCGCCTTCCGTCGCCGCGCGACTTTTGTGCCGATTGGAGACCCCCGGCGCCGCTCGTGCGCTTGACCAGCTCCTCGCCTCTCGCGATCCCGTGATGAGAATCACGATCGTGCGGGAGTTGGGCCCCCACAACATTCAGCAGTTCGTGAAGGCCCTTCGGGATCCAGTCCCCGCTGTGCGGGACGAAGCGATCGGGGAACTGGATGGATACTCGGAGTCGGAGTGGGATCCGCAGCTTGGAGAGGGACTCCGGCGCGCGCTGCTCGAAGGCGCCCCCCGGGCGCTATGGCCTCTGAGGAAGCATCCCAAGGAGCTGGGACTCCTGGTCGAGCACCTCCTCGAGCATCCTGAGGGGTTCGATCTGAAGCAGGTCGTAGTGGCCCTCGACAAGAGCCTCTATGCCTCTAGAACCCTGGAGCCGAGCGCGGTCAGGGCTCTGCTTCGGGCGACAGGAAAGCGTGGCTCGGTCTCATTCCTGCAGTCACAGTTCTTCACTGGTCTCCTCAAGGAGAGTTCGTGGGAGCTCACGCCAGCCATTCGGAGGGAGCTCGAGGCGAAGCTCTTGGAGGTCGATCTCAAGCGAAACCCCAAAGCAGAGCGGCTGCTCAAGCGAGTGGCCGGTCGCGCCACCATCGAGAAGTCGCTGACTACCCCCCAGCTCAGCCGGGTCGTGACCTCGATCTACGCGAACCTCATGTTCGGCGATCGACTCGAGGAGCATAGGCTTTGGCTGAGCCAGGATCTGCGCCGGCTGGGGTCGGCCAAGGACTGGAGTCGGAACCTCAAGACGCTCTGTGCAGAGCTCGCGACAACCCAGGATATGCCCATTGTCGAAGAGAGGCCGGGAGTAGAGCGATCTGCCAGGAAAAGCTCTACCGACGCGGCCTTCCCTGTCGACGCGGCCTTGCTCGGGCTCTTCGACCTGACCCTGCGACGCTTTGGTCCGCGCGAGGGGGCTCGAATCCTGCTCCGCTCGATCTGTCCCGGCGCCTTGAGCGCGCCCGATCCCGCTTTGGAGGGGCGACTTGGCTCGATACACCCAATGCTGCCGTTGGTGATGGGCATCGGAACGAGCGCCAGCTACGCCCGCTGCTTGGAGTCTCCCAAGGACGAAAATCTCGATACCTCTAGGCTCTGGCCGAGCGATGCGGCTTCGCTGAGTGCTGCGCGGGTCCTAGAGATCTTCGACGGCGCCCACCCCAGCCAGCGCCAGGTCGGCTTGCGCTTCGCGCTCAACCTTCGTCAGCTCATCTTGAGGCGAGCTGGCAAGTCCGAACTTCGCATCCTCGAGCGGGGCCTCGTGGCTCGCCTGACGCGTGCGGGTCGCGTCGATCACGCAGCGCAGCTCCTAGAGACGCTCTACGATGATCAGGCTTGGATCCAAGTCGCAAGGGGGGAGGTCGCCCATGTCTCAACCGCGACCGCTGGACCCCTCGCCGAGACAGTCATGGGGCGGAGCGAAGAGCTGGCGGTGGAGGTCCTTCCGAGGGCATACGTCCACCTCCTTGTCGAGCAGCGGGCGTATGCGGAAGAGCCGGTCCTTGGGAGCAAGCGGTGGCTAAAGCGAGTCTGGAACAAGCTCTGCACGCGCTTCCCCATTCGGACGGAGGCCTCAGCCGGGGAGGCCTATCGGCTGGCTCAGGAAGCCTGCCAAGGGCGAGGACCCTGGCGAGGGATCACGAAGGGCTCGTTGAGCACCGTGATCCGGATCCTCGTGGGCGAGCATCCCCGCGGCTACGAGATCTATCGGGCCGCGGTAGAGAGCGGCAAGGCCCCGCAGGACCTGGGGGTCGCGATCGAACTTCTGGAGCGGATCGGGAAGGACCTCCCGCCCGAGACCCTCGACTTCTTCATGACCCAGCCCCAGAACCGCTACACCGTCCTCGAGGTGATTCGCGCGACGCGCTACCTCAAGGGGGTCGACTACGCCGAGCGTGAGCTGAGCTCTCCTAACCCCGATCTCCGCGAGCGCGCCCGGAAAGCGCTGGAAGAGCTAGGCAAGAGCCTCGCTGAGCAAGACCTGGTCGCGAGCATCAAGACCGGTCTCAAGGACAAGGAGTTGCGTGACTTGGCGGCTCTTCTCAAGGACGAGAACGAGGACGTGGCCTGCGGAGCAGCGCTGGCGCTCGGGCGCTTGAGGAACACCGCAGCCCTCCCAGTTCTGGTGCGTGCGCTGCGGAGGGCAAAGTCTCCGAAGCTGAAGGAGGCTGTCCTCAAGGCCATTGAGTCCCTGACTCCAGGGCCTGAGGCCAAGACGCCGAAGGCGCCTCGCTAGGTGTCCCCTCAACGCCAAGCACTTGTCCTCGCGGGACTGCTTGTCTCAGCTTGCCTGATGATGGCGGGCCTCGCTTGGCACTCGGTCTCACTGGAGATCGCCCAAGCTCAGGTTCGCTATCAGGAGCGCGCGGAGGGCGCCCTCGACGCCGGGCAGCGAGCCTGCGCCGAGGTCTTGCGCGAGGTCATCCCGCGGGTCGGAGCCGAGGTCACGAGTCGCGTCGTGGTGACTCCTCTCCGAATCCCCATCCCCAGCGCTGCTTGGGAGGCGGCGGACCTTCGCGCGGCCGACCTGGTTCGAGCCAAGGGGCCGGCTGTGGCCGAGGCGACCTTGCTCTCGTTCGCGGCTGAGGCAGCTGCCGAGCGCCCTGCGGACGCGGCCGCAGCGCTCTCGGCGGCGGCCAGTCTGGCCAGAGGAGACGGCCGCCTCGAGCTCGCCCGAGCGCGTTGGCAAGAGGTCCTCGACCTCGAGGCTAAGGCGGGGCCGCTCTACACAGAGCGCGAGCTGCGCTGGAGTTGGATCGCGGGGTATCAGCTCGGTCGCCTGGAGATCGCCTCAGGTCAGGGCGAGCGGCTCCTAGCGCTCTTAGCCGAGCTGAGCGTCCCCGACGGACCCTTCGCGCAAGAGAGCTTTCGCCAGCGTGTGCTGGCGGCCCTCTCTGAGAATGAGAAGGGCGTCGCTGGCGAGGTCCTGGCGCCCTTCGCTGGTGCTGATCGGCGCGAGAGCCTCCGCAGGAGGTTACGTTTTGGGGGGCCAAGCGTGGCGGAGCTCAAGTCCTATGTGGGTGCACCTCGGACCTTTGACCTGCCTCACGACCTGACGCGGGGGACTCTGCCCTTCGCCGAGGCGCGAGTGATCGTCGTCGTTCTGGAGCCTGGGAAGGCGCGGGCCATGACTCTGGCCGACGTCGCGGACTACGCCCTCGACCGCCCCCTCCTGACTGCCTATTCCAAGCTCGGCTTCGAGCTCCGGGCCGTCGTGCGTGGGAAGGAGAGCGCTCCCCCGACGGCGCCGGTCGTGGCGCAACGGCAGCTAGACGGAATCTTCGCAGGCGTCGAACTCCAAGTCCTGGGGCGTGAGCAAGAGGCCTTTCTCGCGTCTGAGCGACGCCGTCTTCGCCAGACCCTGGGCTTGATCGGCGGCGCGCTCTTGCTCCTGCTCCTGGGGAGCGTGTTCGTGCTCCGCTCCCTCCTGCGTGAGGCCGAGACCGCTCGCGCCCAGCGCAACTTCGTGGCGGCAGTGACCCATGAACTCAAGACGCCCTTGGCCTCGATCCGGCTTCTGGGTGAACTCCTGGCCGAGGGCGGAGTCGAGCCTGAGAAGGCGAGCGAGTTCGCGGGACAGGTCGTGTCCGAAGCGGACCGTTTGAGCAGCCTCGTCTTGACGGTCTTGGACCTCAGCAAGGTCCGGGGCGGGATCGACCTCGCGGCCTGCGAGCCCCTCGCGGTGCGGGCTTTGGCGAAGGACGCCCTCGAGCGGCAACGCCTCGCGGCCAGAGAAGCCGGGGTCAGCCTGACCCTCCTGGCGGAGGAAGACCTCCCTCGGGTCCTCGGTGATCGAGCGGGGCTCGTGGGCGTGCTCACGAACCTCGTGGACAACTCCCTCAAATACGGAGACGCGAGCGAGCCTGTCGAGCTCGAGGTCGTTCGCGCCCAGGATCAGGTTCGCTTCGTAGTTCGCGACCGCGGACCGGGCGTGCCGCTCGCGGAGCGCGAGCAGATCTTCGAGGCTTTCCACCGAGTTCAAGACGAAATGACACGCGAGCAACCGGGGGTCGGACTGGGGCTGGCCCTGGCGCGGAGCGTGGCCGAAGCCCACGGAGGGTCGCTGCGCTATCAGCCTCGCTCCGGCGGCGGGAGCGAGTTCGTGCTGGAGCTCCCAGCGGTGGAGACGAGGGCATGAACGAAGGGCCGCACCTCCTCTTGGTCGAGGACGAAGAAGGCTTGATCCTCGGCTTGGAGTACGCGCTCAAGCGCGAGGGCTATCGGGTGACGGTGGCGCGAGACGGCGAGGCTGGCTTGAGCGCGGCCCGCGCCGATCGTCCTGACTTGCTCGTGCTGGATCTGATGCTCCCCAAGCGCTCAGGGTTCGAGGTCCTCGAACTGCTCCGGGGGGAGGGCCACGCTTACCCCGTGATCCTGCTCACGGCCCTCGGCCAAGAGGTCGACAAGGTCCGGGGCCTTGACCTGGGCGCCGACGACTATGTCGTCAAGCCCTTTGGGCTCTCGGAGCTCCTGGCGCGCATCCGCGCTCGACTGCGTCGCGCGAGCGCGTCCCCCGCGCACGTTCCCAGCGAGACTCTGAGCGGGTTCACCCTTGGCCAGGTCCAGATCGACCTCAGCGCGCTCCGCGTCGTCCAGCCCTCAGGCGAGAGCGAGGAGCTGAGCGTGCGCGAGGTCGACATGCTCCGGCTCTTGTTCCGCGAGCGCGGCAAGCCTGTCAGCCGAACCCAGTTCCTCGACGAAGTCTGGGGCCTGGACAGCTTTCCGACCACCCGGACCGTGGATCAGCACGTGGCGAAGCTCCGCAAGAAGATCGAGCCAGACCCCAAGCACCCCATCCACATAGTGACCGTCCACGGATTGGGCTATCGGCTCGAGGCCTGAAGGCTTCAGACCCAGGTGGGCTCTGACACAGGCGGAAGTGCAGAAGAGCCTTCGCGTCCCCGTCGATCAAGGACGACCCAAGGCTTGCGGGCGGTTCGCGACGCGGAGCGTGAGTTCTCTCCGAACTCGCTCGGATCAAAGTCCTCAGAGGGGGCAGGCGGGCTGGAAACCAGGCGCCACCGCATCAAACAGGTCGTCGGCCCTGCTTCCTATACCAAGGGTGTGAGGAGGCCCGCATGGCAGTCAAAGCCAAGTCCCCATGGTCCATATTGCCCGGAGCCGGGCGACGCTGAAGAGCGGAGAGCAGGTCCAATACGCGGCGGATCGTCTACGACAACCTCAAGGCCGCCGTCAAGAAGGTCCAGTTCCCCAAGCGCCAGCTCAGCAAGCGCTTCGAGGCGCTCCAGCGACACTTCCAGTTCGAGGCCTGCTTCGCGCACCCCCAGCGAGGGGCACGATAAGGGCGGCGTCGAAAGTCGCGGGAAGACGATTCGCCTCCAGCACCTGACCCCGATTCCCGACGGTGCCTCGCAGGAGGAGCTCTCGGCGCGGTTGCTCAAAGCAATCCAGCGCCAGCAAGAGCCCAAGGCCGCGCACTTGGCTGAAGACCGGGTCGCGAGCCTCCCGCTCCCCGCTGCGGACTTCGATCCGCGAAAGCGCGAGCCAGCCCGGGTCAACCGGCGCTGCATGCTTCGCCTGGAGAAGGGGACCTACTCGGTCCCCTCGCACTGGAAGTGCCTCGACGTGACGGCCGATGTGGGCGTGAACGAGGTCGAGATCGTCTGCGGCTCGGAGCGGATCGTGCGGCCGCGGGCCGCCTTGAAGGGCACGGAGATCCGCTACAAGGACTTCCTGCCCGACTTGGCGAAGAAGCCGCAGGCCTTGCGCCAGGTCGCGCCTGAGCTGGTCGAGGAGCTCGGCGCGCCCTACGGGCAGCTCTGGGACTTGCTCTCGGAGACCCACGGCGCCCTCGACGCGGCGCGAACGGTGGCGAGGATCCTGTCGGCGATCACGAAGCACGGCGAGGATCCAATTCGAGCGGCCCTCGTCGCTGCCCTCGAGACCGATCGAGTCCACCTCCTCGACGTCCCGATCTTCGCGGCGTGGATCCCGACGCACTCAGAGGTCGCGTGGTCGACGGCAATGAAGACCGTGACCCAGTCGTCGTTGCGGGTGTAGACCCGCGTGGCGTCGGTTCCCCACATGTCGTCAGGGACGTCGGTGACGATCGTTCCGTCGTGGGCCTTGGGCCCGAGCACGCGTCTGCCCTTGGGCGTCGCGAGGAGCCCGGCCTCGCGCATGAGGCGCAGAACGCGGGCCTTCGAGGTCCGAATCTCCTTGAGCATGCGGAGGCGCGCCCAGACCTTGCGGTGGCCCTCACCCACGAAGGGCGATTCGGCCAGGACCTTGCGGATCGCCTCGGTCAGCTCGGCGTCCGACCAGGGCGTCTTGGGGCCTCGCTTCTTGGCCGGCCTCGACTCGGCAGCTTGCCGCTGGCGGTCGTAGTAGGTCGATCTCGCAACACCCCAGGTCTCACAGACCCGGGCCACACCGTAGACACGACCCGCGGAGGGCGACACGGCGTGGCTCATGGCCTCGACCTCCGCGTGAGGAAAGGGCGTCCCTCCTTGATCCGAATCCCCTCCTGGAGGATCTCGTTGCGCAT
>Ga0316204_10009401_pt1 | contig 13079 bp, 11 predicted proteins | sample 6monrhotite_MG_2_FD_205661 | JGI IMG/M metagenome (GOLD analysis project Ga0316204, IMG submission 205661) | Microbial mat bacterial communities from mineral coupon in-situ incubated in ocean water Damariscotta River, Maine, United States -... | ecosystem: Environmental > Aquatic > Marine >... | reverse complement strand
CAAGTTGCGTTTCCTGACGCTTACGCGCTGTCACAAAAACAGTATCTTGCACAAATTCTTCAGACTCACCCGCTGCCGCATCATCCGCCTCTTGTGCGGTGGCGAGCATTGGACTGCTCATGCCCATTGCGAGCGCGATAGCGCTCACGCAATGCGCTGATTTCAACTTGTAGACCTTCATTGGTAACTCCTTATTGCCCCAGGATTCTATCGTCACGATTGCCCCAGGGTTCTATCGTCACGGCTGTATTCTTTTCGACCCCCTGAGCCTTGTTAATGAAAGCGTCACCGGCAAACTCTTTCTGGGAAAGTATCCATTGTGTGGAGAAAACGTGATGGTCGATTTTTGACACTGCGAGTGAAGATCCAGGACACACTCAACTATGAATAGCATCAACTTCGACACCCCCAATCACCCTTATTGACGGTGCTTCTGGCTGTGTTTGACCCAGAGACAAAGTGCGCACCCCAATGCCGAGTGTGTCGTTTTCGCAACACAAACGGGGCTTTTTGGCGGGTGATTTGTTCGGCGCGACCGCTCGCCGAAACGGCGCCCAAAATGATCAACAGCTGGATAGTGCCGGAGTTCCACATGGTAAAATTTGGCGCGAGAGACATCCTACTAACCTGAAACCTTGTGGAGAATAAGTGGCATGATGAAAGACCTTTTGGCCCTCGGCCTGGATCGCAGACAAGTCTTGGCAGGCGCAGTTGCATCTAGCGCAGCTTTAAGCGCATGCAGCAATGGGTCTAACGCCTCCGCTTCGCCCGCAATGGGCGCTACGCAAGCTTTTGATCCACTGAGTAAACGCGACAATCTGGAAGCGTTTATCAAAATGTCGGGCTCTTTGGACGAAAATGAAGACGCCTTGGGCTGGTATAGCGCGCGCATTTTTTACGTCATCGGTGATTTCAAAATCATCCAACCGCTCTTCGACCTCGAAGGATTTGGCGCGTCTCGACACCAAAAAATGCCGGACGGCTCATACCGCCGTTTTCAGCGCGAATGTGGGTTCTACAAAGACCTCTACACTGGCGACATCATGGAGACCTGGAACAATCCATTGAATGGTAAGACCGTGAAAGTCTCTCACATTCACAATGATCCGGTGAACGCTCATCTGAAAGAGGAATTTCCACTCGGCTTTGGCGCCACCGAAGACGAGACCGTTCAGATGATGCCATTTATTTTGCCGTGGACGTTTACGGGCGACACCGCGTTTGCATCCTTTGACGTGAACCTGGACTGGGCGAGTCCTCTCGATCCAGCCACATGGCCCGAAGCCTCTCCTGGGGAACGCGTTCGCGTCTCCGAATACCAGCAATGGAACTTTCCACGCGAACAACTGAATGATGCCAGCCGTTCAAAAATATACACCAATGGCAGCTGGCAACGAATCGCAAACTGGTTGCCGTGGATGCGTATGGGACAATCCGAAGGTCATCTCTTCTATCGCTCGCACATCAAGTCATTGCGCGGCGTGGAAGATCTGACGCCACAAGTTCGCGCCTATACGGAAAAGCACTACCCCAGCTATTTCGAAGCGCCGAAAGAATGGATCACGCCAAACGAGTCCAGCTTTGAGGTCTACGCGAAAGAGAACGAACCCCATTAAACCCAAATGCGATAAGGGGAGCAACGCGCATGATCTCGCTCGCAATACGATTGATGGTTGGGGCCCTCAGCCTGACCGCCGCCAACACTTGCTCTATTGTGGAGGCAGCACCATTGCAGGAGGATAAAATGGCCCCGTTTGAGACCGAGATTATCTCGATCATGAGCCATGTCGCTTCAGACTGGAATGCGAACAATTATGACGGTCTCAAAGCGCACTGGGATCAGACCGACTCTGCGCCGATCTATCTTGCCGAAGAGGCTGACCAAATCATGACCTCTTGGCCGCAAGTTGAGAATTATTGGAGCGCATCAGAAAAATGGATTGATTGGATTCATGTCGAATATTCGAACTATGACGTCAAACGAGTCGACGAGTTGAATGCGATGGTCACATTTGACCTTCGCTTCGACCTAAAACTCAACGACCGCCCGCGCCGCATTGGCGGGGATAACCGCGCCGTTGTAAGCTTGCGCAGGGTCGACGGAGATTGGAAAATTCACGCATGGGTCGAAGCGCCATTGTCTGCTATGTCTTATGTGCGCAAGCTTTATGAAATGAATGTTCGCGACGACTTACCCGGCCGTCCACCTACAACATCAGACGAGTGATTTTAAATAGGCGACGGCCTCATCTTCGCTCACGACATCCGCATATTTTGCATTCATATCAAATAGATTGGCCTCATGAGGGCCTGCGTGGCGGTCGCCGCACGCTTCGCCGACAACGATCGGAATGAACCCGTGCGAACACGCATCGACGCACGTGGCTCGGACACACCCCGACGTCGTCAAACCCGTTAGAATGACGGAGTCGACGCCCATGGCCGTTAGGGTCGACGCTAAGGACGTCCCAAAAAACGCGCTCGGGTATTGCTTCTTCAGGATTAACTCGTCGGGCTCTGCTTCAAGTCCTTCTGGCCACGCACCAAGCGGACTGCCTTCGTAGAAATGCCGAAGCGGCGCGGCTTTCTGAAAAAAGCGCCCACCGTCCATGAAGGATGAATGATAGACCACGCAGGTGAGAATGACCGGAACATTTGCCTCGCGCGCGATGGCCCGGACGCGCAGTGCAGAATCAAGCGCGGGACGCGGCGCCGCATAGAGATCACAATCGGGATCGAAATAGGCCTCAACAAAGTCGATGAGGATCAGCGCCGGGCGTTTTCCAAACCCAATTTTCGTGTCGTATACGCCCGAATACGAATCGTTTTGTGAAACCATGATGTTGTCCGTCTTTGTCGTTTTTACCACCAAACCGGGATTTTTCTCGTCTGGCGACAAACTGGTCGCATGAATTTCGTCCAGACAAAGGGGGATAGATCAAAAACAATCAACTAGCGGATATTTCCAACACGGAATCTACCCATGTCTGACATTCGTCTTATTCCTGAACATCGGAAACGATCGATAAACAGGAGTCCGATTTGTCAGGACGAGATGCACAGGTGATTATCGCTGGAGCAGGCCCAGTGGGAACCTTCGCTGCGTATTTTCTTGCCCGGTCAGGAATCGACGTCATTGTGCTCGAAAGCGCACCGAACTGTATGGAAGACATGCGCGCATCGACCTTTCATCCACCGACTCTAGAAATGCTCGATGATCTTGGCATTGCCGAAGAACTCATCGATCGCGGGCTGAAAGCACCAATCTATCAATATCGAGATCGCCAGTCCGGCGAACGCCACGAGTTTGATTTTTCCGAACTGGCAAATGACACGCGCTACCCATTTCGTTTGCAGTGCGAACAGTTCAAAATGGCGGGCTTACTTGCCGGCAAGTTGGATGCGCATCCCAAAGCGGATATGCGCTTTCAAAGCCGCGTCGTGTCGTTCTCACAGACCAGCGAAGGCGTCGAAGTCAATGTCGAAACGCCAATGGAAATCCAGACCATAAAGGCGGATTACCTGATCGCGGCAGATGGTGCGAACAGCATCATCCGTAAATGGCTTGGCGTTGAGTTTGAAGGTTTTACCTATCCGGAGAAATTCCTGACCCTGAGCACAAAGACGCCACTGCAGGACTATTTTGAGGGCCTAAGTTGGGTCAATTATGTCGCCGATCCGACCGAATGGTGCGTGCTACTTAAAGTGCCAAGCGTGTGGCGCATCCTCGTGCCTGCAACTGGGATCCCAGATGAGGAACTCCTATCCGATGAGAATAAGACGAAAGTGTTTGATCGTCTGATTGGGAATGGCGGCGATGTGGTCACCGCACACCGCACGATTTACAATGTGCACCAGCGCGTTGCGACTAAGTTCAATCATGGCCGCGTCATGCTGATCGGCGACGCGGCGCACTTGAACAATCCGCTCGGCGGCTTCGGAATGAATAGCGGCATCCATGACGCCGCTTGCTTGAGTGAAGCCCTCCTCGAAATTTTCAAATCACCCAATTACTCTGAACAAAGACTAGACGCATTTGATTATGAGCGTCGGACCATCACCCACGAATTCATTCAGCGCCAAACCATCCGCAATAAGAGAATGTTGGAAGCCGATTCCGCTGCCGCTCAACTCGCCTATTCTGCCGAGCTAAAAGCTATTAAGAATGACGACATTAAGCGTCGTGAATTCCTATTGAATCAATCCATGCTCAACAATGTTCACCTCAAACAGGCCGCTGAATAAGTGAGTGACGTCCTCGGCACCCGCGCGCTGTTTGGGGTCCTTGGACCCTCGACGAATACGATTGTCCAACCCGAGTTTGAAGCGTTGCGCCCGCATGGCGTGACCAATCACTATAGCCGGATCTTCACACCGAATGCGAAGGCAGTCAGCAACGCAACTTTCTTAGCAGGCGCCAAAGCCATCGCAGAAGGTGTGGGCGATGCCGTAAAAAGCGTTCTCACTTGCGAGCCAGATTATTTGGTAATGGGCATGTCAGCGGTCACATTCTTTGGCGGCGCTGAAGGCGCAGACGCCTATCGGAACCGCGTTTCCGAAATGGCGGACGGCATGGGAGTCAGCACGGGCGCTCTCTCCTGCATTGCTGCTCTAGAAGCTTACGGCGGCTGCAAGAAGCTGGCGGTCGTGTCGCCCTATTTTCCGGCGATGAATGCCGAAGTGTCGCGCTTTTTCAGAGACCACGGATACGATGTCGTTCGCGATCGAGCACTGGAATGTCCGTCCTGGGTCGATATTGCACGCGTGTCGGAAGCGACCTTGCGCGACGTCGTGTGTAATCAGCTCGACGGTGATGACGTCGACGCGATCATCCAAGTCGGCACGAATTTGTGCATGGCCAAGTATGCAGAAGAAGCCGAACGTTGGCTCGGCAAGCCGGTTATCGCGATCAATACCGCCACGTATTGGCACGCGCTGCGCGCCTGCAATATTGACGACAATGTCTACGGGTTTGGCCGTCTCTTAGAAGACTTTTAGACCCGCCTTAGACGATAATGACGCGGTCACCTGTATCGTTGAGAAGTTCCGCGCCCTCAGCGCCGATGAGAACCAGATCCTCCAAGTGACCTGATCCTCCGAGGCCAATATCGGCAATCGGCAGGTCTACACTTAACACCATGCCTTCGAGCAGTTCCAAATCGTCCTTCGCCCAGTGATAAGTGTTCGGCCGCGAAGGTTCATCGGTATGGTGAATGCCGACACTGTGCGGGTTACAAATCAATGTCGCCTCAGAGGATTGATCTGCATAGGCTTTGGTCGCCATCGCGCTAATTTCACTATAGCGGACACCCGGCTTCAATTGCGGAAGCAATTCATTCCAGACGTTCGAAAGCGCATCCGTGGCTTTCTGGATTTGCCGCGTAGGTTCGCCGACGCAGACTGTCCGACCATAATCTCCATGATAATATTGATGTTGGCTAACGCAATCGATCAGGAAGGACCGTCCTTCCTCAATCTTACGCGGAACAGAGTCTGGAATGATGCCGTCTATAACCATGAATTTGGTCGTTAGGTTTCGCTCTGCACACGCGAGGGCATATTGCGTTCGTAAGTCTTGGAAACACGCGCCATCGCGCACGGACATGGCCGCCGCGCGCCCCGCCTCAGCATTGGCCCGGGCTGCGTAACGGGCAAGTTCAATTTCCGCGCTGGTTTTTTGAAGGCGTATGCGACGGATCATGTCCTCGCCTGAATCGACAATGTCCATCTGATCTGCGCGCTCGAGCAAAGCTGTGAGTTCGCCGCTATCCACGGCGATGCGTTTGTCGGTCAGAAGTAGATCTTTGGTGGCTTTTAGAAGCGCGATCTCACTGGTGGGGAAGATCCGATCTGAGACATTGAGCGTGAGATCACGTCGTTGTTGCTCAATCGGGTGCAAGGGATGCGCATCGTGCATTCGCGGCAAAAAGCTTTCGATCGCTGCCGCATCCATTTGTTCAAAAACCGACAAGGACTGATAATAGGAGTCGGCTTCCGCTGGCGCCGTGTACAATCGGACATCCACGAAACTATGTGTCGCGCGCTCTGTAGCTCCCAAGTAATAGGCGAATTGGCCGATCACGAGGATTGGCGCAATCGCCTCGTCTCGTGTAATGATCGCATAGGACAATTGTCGAATGCCCATCTTCGCCAACATCGGGTAATGATTGGTCAGGTAGTAGATATTTTCGGGCCGGGCGCAAATCAGGGCGTCGATGCCTTGCTCCGCCATAATCTGAGCGGCCCGGGCGCGATTGAGCAATGGCGTGTTTGGGAGCGCTGGAAGGGTAAGAGCGCCGCTGAAATCTCTCTGATTGTTGATGACCGGTGGGGCATCTTGATCCACGTCTTCGGCGCGCGAACATGCCGGTGCACCAGCTATGGATGCGGCCCCAGCTAAGCCTAGCAAAATATTCCGTCGATCAAGTTCCATGCTTTTTTGCGTTCCTAGCTAAGCTCGTACGTTTTCATCCTCAGGCGGTGTTTCCGGCGTCTCAAAAGACGGATAGCGTCCAAGCGACAATAACACGATGCCACCGACGATGAACAAGCCAGCGCTAACGATCAGTGCGGAATCATACGATCCAGAGCGATCGAACGTGCTGCCAAATATCGCCGGGGCGATGGCCGCGCCAATCGCAAACGCGATGTAGAGCCAGCTATAGATTTTCGAATAGCTCTTCATGCCAAAATACTTGGCGGCGAGAAAAGCGATGATGTCGAATTCAGCGCCCGCAGCGAGCCCCAGCAAGACAGTTGCAATAATTGCGTCCGATTGGGTGATCTCATCCGAAATCAAAAGATAGCAAGACACGGCGGGCAAGCACATCAAGAAAGCCGCCACTCCGGGTGCCCACAAACGGTCCAACAAGAACCCTGTCGCAACCCGTCCAACGATCACCGACAAGCCGACTAAAGAGAGGATCCCAGCTGCCGCTTCAGGGCTAAAGCCAGACCCGACATAGAGTGGGAAAAGATTTGGGATCGACCCGCCAATACCGAATGAGATGACCATGAAAGCGGCGGCGATCACAGCAAAGCGATAGTCCTTTAGCGCTTCCATCAGGGTCTTACCGGTCAGCAATTCCTGCGCGACATCGGCTTCATCAGTGCGTTCTTTGAATAAGAAGAAAACCGTCGGAATACCGATGATGATTGGAAATGCCGACAAAGAAAGAAACGCCATGCGCCAGCCATGGGCTTCAATCATATACGTGGCAAGACGCGGCGCGATGAAGCCGATAAAGCCTGTGCCCATTAGGGCGGCGCCAAGCGCGATCCCGCGATTCCGCTTAAACGCGCCATTGATGGCGCGCGTCCACGTGATCGGGGTCGTGCCTGCGCCAACCAATCCGATGACCAAAACGGTGATGAAATACTGCCAGACATTCGGGCCGAGCAAAGCCAGACATGCAAACGCAAAGCCGTAGAGGATCATAGACCCTAAAGCGATCGGACGGGCCCCAAAACGGTCACACGCCCAGCCGATAAAAGGCAACACCGTAAGGGCGCCAATAGTTTGAAAGAGCATTGGAAGCTGCGTTTGACTGCGGGTCCATTCAAACTCTGTCTCTAAAGTGCCCGCAAACACGCCATAGCTGTAAAACGGCAATCCCGTGAGACCAACCATGATGCCGATAAAGGAGGCGAATAAGATCGCCCATCCACGCTGAAACTCACCGGTCTCACTCGCTGCTGTCTCACTCGCTGCTGTCTCACTCATGCCGGTCTCCTTCGCGCTCGATCGGCCGTTATGCCGCTCAAAAAGCACATTCGCTCTGCGATAACTTCACTTTGGATGACGTCACGCGGCGTGTCCAACAAGAGACGGCGGGCGAATTAGTCGACAGGCGAGAATTTGTTAGATCATCGTGCAGCATCCGCCAATTCCAGCCTAAATCAAAGATTGGCAAAGGCGTCCATGCGAGATGCGAGCCGAATCAAACACGACTTGGAGCGCACGATGACCCCAGACACTGCAACGTCTGTTTCTCTTCTCCCAAACACAACGTCTTTCCTTGCCAAGGGCAATCACGACATGCTGATTGGCGACAGTTGGACACAAGCTGAGAACAGCCAAACGATTGAATGCCTAAACCCATTTGACGGCAGTCTCTTATCTAAGGTCCCAGACGCCTCCGCCGGCGACGTGAACCGTGCGGTTGCTGCGGCACGCGTCGCGCTCGAGCAGGGAGAGTGGGCGACTATGGTACCGGCTCAACGGGCCCGCATTCTTTGGAAAGTCGCAGACTTGATCGAAGAGAATATTGACGAGCTTGCAGAGTTGGAAACGCTCGACCAAGGCAAGCCTCTTTTTATCGGACGTTGGGCGGAGATCCCAGGCGCAGCGGAACAATTCCGGTATTTTGCTGGCCTTACGACGAAAATCGAAGGTCGCACTATCCCGTCGTCAATCAGTTACCAACCTGAAGGCAAAGAGGTCTTTGCCTACACCGTCAAAGAACCTGTCGGTGTTGTTGCAGCGATTGTGCCATGGAATTCTCCGCTCGTGCTTACGGCCATGAAGCTCGCGCCGGCGCTTGCCGCAGGGTGTTCGGTCGTTTTGAAACCTGCCGAAGACACATCCCTCACCGCGCTGCGCCTGGGGGAATTGATGCAAGAAGCAGGCGTGCCCGCAGGTGTTCTCAACATTGTCACGGGCGTCGGCGCGACAGCCGGCGCGGCATTGGCTGGACATCCGGGGGTCGATAAGGTGGCGTTCACAGGGTCAACCGAAACGGGCCGCGCCATTCTCGATGCCGCTAAGGGCAATCTGAAAAAAGTGACTTTAGAGCTCGGCGGCAAATCACCGGTCATCGTGCTTGACGATGCCGATTTAGACTTGGCCATTCCCGGCGCCGCCAATGCGATCTTTTTCAATGGCGGCCAAGTCTGTGTCGCCGGTTCTCGCCTTTATGTGCAAAGCAAAGTTTATGACAAAGTCGTCGCCGGAATTGCGGAGATCGCAAAGGGTATCAAACTCGGGAATGGCCTCGATCAAACCACACAAATGGGCCCCCTGGTCAGCGCGAAACAAGCGGCGCGTGTGGCGCAATTCATCCAAAAAGCCAAAGCCGACGGCGCCACGATCGTCACAGGCGGCGAACGCATCGGCGAGACCTTTGTTCAACCGACTGTCATCACTGATGTGACCCCGGATATGGAAATTGTCCGCGAAGAGGTCTTTGGACCCGTCATCGTGTGCACGCCGTTTGACGATGTCGACGCATTAGTTGGTCTGGCAAATGACAGTCATTACGGCCTCGCATCGAGCATCTGGACAGAAAGCCTGTCGTCGGCGCATCGTCTTGCCGGCCGCATCAAAGCAGGTACGGTCTGGATCAATAGCCACTCCATGTATGATGCAAGCTTGCCCATCGGCGGTATGAAGCAATCAGGCTGGGGCCGCGATAGCGGACAAGATGCAATAGAAAACTACCTGGAGCTTAAAACGGTATGTGCCATCCTATGATCGATCTCAAAATCATTCCCGCCCTCGCCGCGCTGGCGCTTGCGTCGGCCTGCGCTCCAAATGGTCCGGAAGCAGACCCTGCTGAAACCGCAACCGACGCTGCCACCTCAGCCGAGGTCGCAGCGACCGAACCATGGTCTGCAAGTGCTGAGGATGAAGAACTCTATGGCGACCGGTTTCAAACACTTCTGGAAGCCTTCGCCTCTGGCGCGCCTACAACCGCATATGACACGCTGGGGCCAGTTAGAGGCGCCGAACCTGAACGCATCTTAAAAACCGACAATGGCATCCTTAGTGCTGAGGCCGCATCAGCGATTGATGCTTATGCTGATGCTAATAATACCCAAGCTTTGATTGTTCTGAAAGACGACGCTATCATCCATGAAGCTTATTTCCACGACGCGGACGCAGGCACTCTGATCGTCGGGAAGTCTCTTGCTAAACCCCTCGGCGTAATTGCAGTTGGAATGGCGATCCAGTCCGGTGAGATTGACAGCTTGGATGAGCCCGTCGCGAAATATATCACAGAATGGCAAGGCACGGATAAGGACCAAATCCTCGTGCGCCATTTGCTCGAAATGCGCACGGGTCTTCTGCCCCAAGCCAATGCGCCAGACAAAGAGAGTGTGCTCAATCGCGCTTATCTTCACCCGCGCCATGATGAGGTGATCATTCACGAATACCCGCTCGTAGAAACACCAGGTGCAAGATACGACTATTCAAATGCCAATGCCGAGTTGGTTGCGCCTTTGATCGAGCGCGCCACCGGTGTGCAGTATGAAGATTGGGTTGCAGACCGGATCCTTATTCCGCTTGGCGCCAAAGGCGGTGAGGTCTGGATGAACCGGCCCGGCGGAACGGCGCATGCCGGGTGCTGCATCTTGCTGCCGGCTCGGACTTGGCTGCACGTCGCGAACTTGGTGTTACAGGACGGTGTTGTTGAGGGTCAGCGCCTGTTGCCGGAAGGCTTCATCGCAGAAATGATCACGCCAACCCCTCAAAACTCGCATTCGGCAATGGGTGTCTATGTCGGGCAGCCCTATAAGGAATATCGCGGCTTTCTAAATCCGGACATTCCGTTTGGCCAATCTTATCATAGTGAGCCTTATATCGATGACGACCTGTTTCTGTTTGACGGCAATTCAAACCAAGTAATTTACATCATCCCGTCCAAACAGCTGATTGTGTTGAGAGTTGGAAACACACCGCCGAAAGACCCCCTTTGGGACAATGCTTATCTGGCCAATAGCGTCTCTCGCGAATTCACAGAAAACTGACCTAAAACCCTGTTTTTGAACATTCAATTCGAACTGAAAGATCCACATGTCGAACATGAATTATGACTACGTTCCGATTCACAAACGGAACCCTTTAAAATTTCCGGACGGAAAACGAGTTGCTGTTATTTTGACCTTCAATCTCGAAACCTGGGACATGGTGAAGGATTATAAGGAGCCCTATTATGCTGGCGGACCGCCAATTTTACCCGACCTTTTGCCGGGCGATGTGGCCGACTTTCCAAACTACACATGGCGCGAGTATGGTCAGCGCGTTGGCATCTTTCGGATGTTTGAGGCGTTCGATAAGTATGGCGTAAAGCCGAGCTGCACCGTCAATGCCGTGACCTGCGAGCGGCGGTTCGATATGGTCGAAGCCGCGATCGAACGCGATTGCGAAATCCTCGCTCACAATTACGAGCAAGGTGAACTTTTGTGGAAGCACGCGCACGATATTGAAGCGGAAAGAGAGGTCATCTCTAAAACGCTTGAAATCTATGAAAAGTCGATCGGTCGCTCTGCCAAAGGCTGGCTGTCCTCCTCGCTCCGCGGCACGACCAATACGTGCTCGATCTTGGCTGAGAAGGGACTCGATTTCTATTGCGACCTTATGAATGACGACCAGCCCTATCTGGTTCAGACACCGAACGGGTCGATCGTATCCATCCCATATTCAAACGAAATCAATGATTTTACTTTGATTACACGACGCGGGCACACGACCTCCGAAGTCGCTGAAATTCTCAAAGACGAACTCTCTGTACTTTATGAAGAAGGCGCTCAAACTGGCCGAATTATGAATATTGGCCTGCACCCGCATGTCTCAGGTCGCGCCTATCGGACGAAATTTATTCACGAGTTCTTAGCCTACGCCAAATCACTAGACGATGTTTGGTGGACGACTCGTGAAGAGCTCGCGGCCTGGTATCGCCCAGTGGCGCAAGATCACTTCCCGCAACAAAGCTAATCCCGAGACTCCGACGACAAAAAAGGGCCGGAAGCAAATGCACGCCCGGCCGCTTTTCGTGTTTTCCAAATCAGGGAACTTACTGCTCCGCAACCGTCTCAATGACGATCTCACCACTTGCAATCTTCTCGCGGACTTCAATCATGAAGTCGATATTGTCGAGCCGGAAATCCGTCCATGTTTCCGTTTCGAAAATCTCAGGCGTGTACTTTTCGAGACCGGCCCGCGCTTCCGGCGGAATATCATCAAGACTATCGATGTGCGTACCATAAGCCCGAACCATCGTTCGCCCAGGTAGCATGCCCATTTTGAAGTATGAGTTCCAACTCACCAGGTTTTGCATATGGATCTCGGCGCCAGCTTTTGACAGGGATGGATCAAGCACATCTTCCATATCCGCCGAATAGGTCAGCATTGAGTCCCAATAGACGGTTGGATCGCCCGCATACGGACCCCACTCTGGGCCGCTCATAGGATTAGACGTCTTATCGACCGACTGGGTTGGAATGAACACACGGTTGCCAATGACAGAAATATTGAGCGGTTCAGGCGCCAGCCCCGGTGCAATAATACCCTCTGGCGTATACTGACGATAAATAGGTCCCAATATGAATGGCGGAATATCAATCACTTCGCCCGTGATTGGGTTTTCCCAAGTTTCGATCGGCGTAGTCTCATCAAAGTCGGAGTAATAAGCGACTTCATAGTGTTGTAGTTCGTAACTGCCGGGATCTTCAGCGGGCGTCCATTTTTGTACGATGACATTGTTCATCGTGAAGAAGGGAATGATGTTCTCACCGGCATAGCCATAGACGTGAAATTTCAAGAACGCATACGTGTCTTCGCGCGCGGTGCTGCCCATCACTTTCACGATCATGTCAGACCTTTTCACAGGATCGGACAGAATCGCATCAAGATCAGCGGTGGTGTAGGTCTTCGTCTCCACCGAGTCTTCAACCGTCGACGTTTCAGCCGCACAGGCAGCAATAGCCAACGCTGACGCCGCAAAAACAATCGGTCGCGAGATACGTTTTAGGGGGAAACGATTGATCATTAGAGTAGCCTCATTATCCGATTACAAGATGTTGCGTGCGGCTATAGCCACCCTACAGAGTTCAGTATTCCATATTACGCTAGATTGACGCGGGCACATCCTTGCGCATGAAAATTACTCGACAGGTGAATATTTTTTCGACAGGTCCATGGCCTGTATCGTGCGCCAGGCCCCTTGCACGGCCGGGGTCATTTGCACACCGCGCGGACAAACGAGATGGGTCTCGCTCGTCCATTCCTCGCTATCGACCGCGGGAATAGGGAGGCCTTTGAGCAGGCCTGACTGGACCTCATCGCGAAAGCTGGAGGC
>Ga0316204_10009400_pt1 | contig 13080 bp, 8 predicted proteins | sample 6monrhotite_MG_2_FD_205661 | JGI IMG/M metagenome (GOLD analysis project Ga0316204, IMG submission 205661) | Microbial mat bacterial communities from mineral coupon in-situ incubated in ocean water Damariscotta River, Maine, United States -... | ecosystem: Environmental > Aquatic > Marine >... | reverse complement strand
AAGTTTTTGCCATTTTTGGTTTAAATCAAAGAGAAGTTCTTCATAATCAGGCATTGAGAGCAGAGGACGTACATTATTTGAAAACCCATAACCCTCGGTAGGAATACCCAGAAATCGATCTAAGTCTTCATTACTGTTTTCGTCATCTATTATTGAGATAGCATATTTTCCCCTGGTTAAATCGTTGATATTGACTAGCAGCCTGCTATTGCGAACTAAGCTTTTGTCTACAGTATAGTATTTATAAGGATTCTTTGGGTACTGATTTTCGTAATTATAAATAAAAATGAAGAGCTTGCCATCTCGGGATCTAAAATTTGAAAATTCAACCGAAAGGGTACATGCTTCATCTTTCTCAACTTCATTAGCTGGAGTCAATAGAAAGCCAAGAAGCATTATGCTAAAAAGCTTGACCATAACTTACAGTTTTAGATGACTTTTTCCAATGAAATATTGACGAGAAGAACACTACACCATATCCTACAATCAGAAACAGAAGTAGGGGCATCATTCCGAAATCGGCATACTCTATTGCTTTTTCAAAGGCAAACACAAAATATAAAAATAGCACACCTTCAAAGTAAGTGAGTAATCCTACTTTTTTGACATTGTATTTATTGTTTTCCCATTTGTCGCCTTTCTCTTGAATATTGAATTTAGGAGTTCTAATGAATGGACTTTTTTTACCAATATAGCCTTCGAATACTGCTAAGGCATTGTGCAGACCAAGCCCCATTGAGATACTTAAGAAAAGCGGGAATTTCCAAATGAAACTACCAAGGAGTTGCATTTTGTTCTGTTTGTTGTAAGAATAGGAGACCCAATAAAATATGCCTAGAATTAACCAAGAAATCATGAAAACGGCTGAAAGCTTTAAGATGAAATCAAATTCAGGGTAAAGCGGTTTAACCAAGATTAGTGGTAAACTCAATAAGCTTAAGGTCAAAATAAACAAGAAGATGGAGCTGTTCATCAAATGAAAAGCTGCATGAATTTTAGTTTTAAAGTTCACGTTTTTTGATCTCAATACTTTGAAAAGGTTTTTTCTGACACATTCGGCAGCACCTTTGGTCCATCTAAATTGCTGTGCTTTGAGGGCATTTATTTCAACCGGTAATTCTGAGGGAGATTCAATTTCTTCACGATAAACGAATTTCCACTTTTTGAGTTGAGCTCTGTAACTGAGGTCTAAATCTTCGGTTAAGGTGTCTGATTGCCATCCTCCCGCATCTTCAATGCAGGTTTTTCTCCATATACCAGCTGTACCGTTGAAGTTGATAAAATGATTACCAAAATTTCTCCCAACTTGTTCAATACTAAAATGAGCATTTAAGCCGAATGCTTGTACTTTCGTCAAGAACGAATAATCCGCATTTGTGTATTCCCATTTAGATTGAACTACTCCGACATTGTCATCACTGAAATGGGGTAGGGCTGTTTTTAAGAAATCTCGGTTGGGTAAAAAATCTGCATCAAAAATTGCAATGAACTCTCCTTTACAAAGTGAAGTACCGTATTTCAAGGCGCCAGCCTTATAACCAATTCTTTCAGGGCGTCTGATATGTTGAATGTCAAATCCTTGAAGTTGAAATACTTTTACTTTGTTAGCAATAATCTCAATTGATTCATCTGTTGAGTCATCTAGTACCTGAATTTCTAATTTTGATTTTGGATAGTCAAATTCACAAACGCACTCTATGAGTCTCTCGACCACATAAAGCTCATTATATACGGGTAGTTGAACCGTAACAACTGGTAGCTCATCTTCACTGATTTCTTTTACTGAATCTTCGCCTTGACCTTTAGATCTCTTTGAGCGTACGTAATTAATGATGAGACTTAATTGAACAAGACTGTACACGAAAATAAAGCCCATGCATAGGGCGAAAATTATTAGTACTGTTAAGCTCATTGGTTTTAGTAAAACCATAAGACGTGAATCAAGTTATTTCCTTACAAAAATGCAAAAAAAAAGGTTGGCCAAAAAATGACCAACCTTTAATTTTTTTAATTATTCTTAATGCTTGATAAACTTAGAAGTTTCAACTTTCTCACCAGCTTGTAATCTGATAATATAAGTTCCTTTCTTCAAGTCATTCGCATTGAATTCAATGTTGTTGTTACCTGCTGGTAAGTTTCCTTCATTAATCTCTCTTACCAACTGTCCGTTAAGGTTAAAGATTTGAACGCTTACGTTTCCAGCACTCTCTAATGAGAATCCAATGTTTCCTTGATCCTTCATTGGGTTAGGATAAACATTGATGTTTGGAATAAACTTAGCAGTTGTCAAGTTATCTTGCTCTGAAGGAGTAGATAAGTAATCAGCTGTACTCCAGATTCCTCTTCCGTAAGTACCTGCATATACTTCATTTGGTCTATAACATCCTTCATCCCAAGTTCTCCAGTTGATCTTTAGATCATAAACTGCAGTGTTTCCAATTCCACCTGAACAATTTTCATAAGTAGGAGAACCAGCAGTTCCGTTTTCAGTGATATAAGCTCCTAATAAAGTACCAACAATCCATGTATCGGCGTCAACCATTACTACAGAGAACGCAGGTAAACCGTTAGGTAAGTCTCCGTCGGCTGCAGAGAATGAAGATCCTGAACTACCTAATGCATCAGTTGATTCTTGAACTTTTCCAGATCCAGAGAATCCACCTAATGTCACTACAACATGTGTAGGGTCATCTTCAACAGCAATTCCTGTAACTGGACTTCCACTAAATGTTCCAATATCAGTAAGTGTTGTCACTAAGTTAGACTGAACAACAACTTCATTGATGTCGATTAATGTATCGGCAACAGCTCCCGTTAATGGATCATCTTCTTTGGCAGGAGAATATACATCTCCAAATCCGCTTAATCTGTAAAGCTTTCCGTTCCAAGTTCCGATAAATAAGTGGTTACCATCTCTTGAGAATTCCATAGTACTAACTGTTCCAGGAACGTCAGTTACTTTGAACCATTCAGAAGCGCTAGCTGAGAATCTTAATGCATTTCTTGTCATCCATACACCATCTGATCCACCAAGTCCGATTGCAAACCATGATTGGTAAGTATCTTGTACTAATAATGTATCCCATGAGATTCCGTAAACCTGTGGTTCGTTACCCATATCAACAACTTCTCCTGGTTCAGCAGGGTTCGTTCCAAAATAGTGGTCGATTGTACTAGTGGCATCAACAACGATTGTGTCAATCCCAACAATGTAAAGCGAATCTCCTGCAGCAAGCGGATGAGCACCAGTAATGATTGTGTAATCAAATACAGCCAAGTTGTAGTCTGTTCCAACAACTGAAGTAATGATTGAATCATCAGCAGTTAATCCTGCATTGAAATTTAATGTATCGTCATATGTATTCACGAAAGTAGCAATGTGATTAATGTTTACCTGTGAAGTCATTGAAGGAATGAAAATAGTGTCTCCAATGTTATATGATTGAGAAGGGATGTATGAAATAGAATCTTTTGAATTCAAATCATTTGGATTCTCCCATAATTTAAAGTTTGTAAAGAATTGTCCACAACCTTCACCAGAAGATGTTGATCCAGGAGAACAGTTAATGTTATCTCCGTTTGTATCAGGAGCAAACTCATCTGGTACAAATAATGTAGAGTTTTCACCTCTGTCAGCAGATCTTACAACAGCTCCATGATAAACTGAAGACATTAATAAGTTTCTGTTAATGAAAGAAATCTCAGATGAGAATCCATCACCACCACCAACTTCTTCAAACTCGTGCCATGTAGAATTGTCATGGTAGTTTGCTTGTGTTCCGTTATCTTGAGTTCCACCAATCACATCTCCGTGAGCTGAAACACCAATAGCGTAGAATTGTGTTGCATTATATCCTCGGTTTGCAGGGAAGAAAGTTTCACCTTCATCATCAGAAATTTGGATACCACCATCATTACCTACATAAAGACGACCATATTTATCCCATTTCATTTCGTGGTTATCCGCGTGAACGTATTGATCAGATTGCGGAGGTAAAAACCATTGAGAAAGTTGAGTCCAGTTACCTGTAGTGGCCCAAGAGTAAGTATCGATACCACCAAGAATTAATTTCTTGTGATTTCCTTTAACTGCTGTAATAATGTTGTTGTAAGTTCCTTGTCCATTTCCTGATCCAGTTGAAAATGGAGAGAATGAACCTGGTTGACCGTCATTTGCCGGAGCAATTTGTGTCCAATCTAAACCGTTATTTTGTGACATGTAAACTCCACTCAATACTGAAGTCGCACAAGAAGCATAGATGTAATACTTACCAGAAGTTTCATCTCTTTCGTGAGAAACCGCATATTCAACTCTACTGAAGCTAGAAGGAATTGGGTTAGAAGAAACTGTACCTGAACCAGTACTTACTTTAACGAAGTTAGCTCCGTTGTCTTCAGAAATAAATGTTCCGTTAGATGCCATTGCTGCAACAATTACTCCACCATCAGGAGCGATTGATAAAGCAGTACACTGACCATTGTGTGAAGCTGGAATTCCGTTTGCAGTTTCCATTCCAGTTATAGATCCATCTTGTGGATTATATTTTTTCAGTCCATCTTGAGTTGCCATCCAGACGATATTATGAACTGTATCTGCTACAATTTCATTTACATATAAGTAACCTTCTGTTCCAGATACACTAGAAAATGTTCCGTCACTGTTCTTAACATAAACTCCGTTTCCGTTTGCACCTGCAGAAGCTTCTTGAACTCCGGCAGCATCATCTCTTTGATGACCAGTTGCAACATACATTGTTCCGTCAGGTGTTTGACACATTGAAGAAACAGCTAAGTTGTCAGAAAACTCCACAACAGGAGTCCAGAAATTGGCTCTGTCAATTGATTCATATAATCCACCTGATACTGAACCAGCATAGATGTGAGTGAAATCTTGATTATCAATTAATATCGCTCTTGTTCTACCACCGACATTGTCAGGTCCGTGAGAGTTCCAAGTAACAGAAGCTCTGTTTTCAGGCATTGCCTTTGCTTCTGCGAATACTCTCATATAATCTTCACGAGTATATTCACCTAAAAGCATGCTTTGAAGTTCTTGCATACCTGATGCACCATTGGCGTCAACCAAGGTTGAATTGCTTCTTGATTCGTAAACACCCTCTTCAGAAGAGTTTGAATTAAGAGCGAAAGTCCCTGCTAATAAAGCAATTGGAAGCGATCCTAATAGAATTAAATTCTTTTTCATATTGTAAATTTTCGACTGGACGATTTTTTCTAGGCACTAATATACTACAAACTTCTTAATCTAAGTTGATAATAAAGGGTCAAAAAGAACCTTTTTTATACACATCTAAGGCTAATAAATTGAATTAGAATGTACAGTACCTGATTTTTCTGACGAAATGACTGTTTGAATATTTTAAAATAGATGCTTTTCAGCATGATATGATGATCGTACCAATGGCCCAGACTCCACAAATCTGAATCCTTTTTTCAAAGCATATTCTCTGTATTCATCAAATTTTTCTGGCGGAACGAATTCTGCAACCGGTAGATGCTTTGGAGTGGGTTGTAAGTACTGACCAAGAGTTAATACGTCACAATTAATTGCAGCTAAATCATCAATGGTCTCGTAGATTTCTTCTTCAGTTTCTCCTAATCCAAGCATAACGCCCGACTTAGTTTTCATTCCACCCTTTTTAAGTCGCATTAAAACTTCTAGACTACGGTCATATTTTGCTTGAATTCTCACTTGCTTAGTTAACCTTCTAACCGTTTCAAGATTATGCGAAACTATTTCAGGCGCAACATCAATTATTTTTTGAAGATTTTGCCACTTCCCAGCAAAATCAGGAATCAATGTTTCCATTGTTGTGCCTGGACTTTTTCTACGGATTGATTTTACCGTGGCAACCCAAATATCAGCTCCTCCATCTTCTAAATCATCTCTGTCTACAGAGGTGATTACCGCATGTTTTACTTCCATCAGTTTAACTGATTGCGCCACTTTCGCAGGCTCGAACATATCGACTTCTAATGGTTTGCCAGTGTTAACTGAACAAAAGCCACAAGATCTAGTACAAATATTACCGAGAATCATGAAGGTTGCAGTTCCTTCACCCCAACATTCACCCATGTTAGGGCAATTTCCACTTTGACAAATGGTGTGTAATTGATGTTCATCAACCAGTGAGCGAACTTTTTTGTATTTCTCACCTGTGGGTAACTTAACCCTTAACCATTTAGGTTTTTTGATACGAACGACATTGTCGTCTATAACTTTTTCAGTCGTTTCCATTTGAATTAGTACAGTTTCTGTCCGATATTGAATTGTAAGTAAAGAGCTGAATAGAAATTTGAATTGTCGTTATTGTACATTACGACAATTTCAGGTCCGGGGAAATAATCTGCCATGATGCCAAACTCTCCTCCAGAAATTCCATTTTTCAGAGCAGAAAAATTAAAATCAAATCCTAATTTTCCGAATACTCCAGGTCTAATTTTTGCTTCGCCTAATCCTCTAAACCAAGAAGATCTTGAAGAGATGTTTCCTGAGTTATGTATTTCAGGATTATATTTTGAATCAATTGAGTTAGAATTTATTTGATCAATTTTTAAGTAAACGGGTTTCACTAATCCAAAAGAAGGACCAGCCGACCATTTTGCTGATATCTCAATTCCATTCTCTCTTTTTGCTTTGAATAAGATGAGCTTACCACCATAGTGGGGTCTGAATGAAACCAAAGAATTTAGTTTACCCAAGTAATAACCTTTAGAATTAGAGAGTGCTCCGTATATCTTGTGCTCTTTTTGATGTCTAATGTTAGTTGCAGTGAATCCTGCAGTTTGCTTGTATTTGTAATTCTTTTGCCATCCGTAATCAAAAGCAAATCCCCAGCCCGAAGTGTTGAAGTTGAGACCTAAGGTGTAATCTCTAGTCATCAAAGTTTTGACTTCACCATTATCTGGCTCTTGAGCCCAGGAAAACTGAACAAGAGCGATTGATAATATGAATACAAATTTCTTTAACATACTGCAAATTTAGCATTATTATAGATGTGTATTGAAGCAGGAGCTTACACAATTTACGAAACAATATTAAGCTGTCAAATAATTAACAACCTTATCTACTGAATTGTTTTGACAAAAAGAGAACTATATTTCAATGCAGGAATGGCACTTAAAGAAGTGTGCTTTACTGGTTCATATAAGAGAGAGGTATCTTTTAAGTCTTGAGGGATAAAATCGTTTTTCTCATCTATAGATTCGAATATTACCAGTACTGCGCTTAATATAAAAAGCATTTTAGTGGCTCCAAAAATTAATCCGGCAATTCTGTTAAACGGGCCCAGTGCTGCAAGCTTTATTACTTTTTCAAGCATTTTACCCCCAAAGAATACCATTGCGCCCACTGCCAAAAATGTTATTGTAAACGAGATAGCTGGTAAGTACTTGGATGTCATAGACAAATTCTCTTTCAAAATTTCAGACATGAAATCAGAAAAATGTATTCCGGCATAAATCCCGACAAGTAAAGCTAGAAGAGTGAACAATTCAATTATAAACCCTTTCTTGAAGCCCCGCCAAGCACCATATACAATTGGGATAAATAATAAAATGTCAAGATAATTCATTATCCACAAAAATAATTCTGAATTTTGCAGTGTTCGTTGAAATCAATACTAATTGCGAACATCAAACTGTTTATTTGTGGATCATAAAATCATCATTGAGTATCAAGCTATAGTAAAGGAATTGGAAGTGAAGTTCGGAGAAGGGCTTGAGTTAGATGCAATTTTGTTACTTGTTGGGATTCAGGAATTAGGAAAAGGGTATGAAGAGTTCTCTAAAGACGAGAAGATGAATTTAATGCACATAGCCATATGCACAATTCTTGAACCTTTTGGTTATTACAAGTTTGTAAAAGATGACGAAGATGGTTGGCCACACTTTGATAAGGTTGAGAATTTACCCGCTTTAAAGCCTAAAGAACAAGAGTATTTGTTAAAAGAAGCTATCACGCAATATTTCAGAGCGAACGATTACTTATAAACCGTATCTTTGAAGCTAAATTTTTTTGAATGGATATTTTAATACAAGCTGGACAACTAATTCTTAGTTTATCGTTACTCATAGTTCTTCATGAGTTCGGTCATTATATACCAGCCCGAATATTCAAAACAAGGGTAGAGAAATTCTATTTGTTTTTTGACTGGAAGTTTTCATTGTTCAAAAAGAAGGTGAATGACACAGAGTGGGGGATTGGATGGATTCCTTTAGGAGGTTATGTGAAAATCTCAGGTATGATTGATGAATCAATGGATACCGAGCAAATGAAGAAGGATCCTGAACCTTGGGAATTTAGAAGTAAACCAGCATGGCAGAGACTAATCATTATGATTGGTGGAATTGTTGTGAATGTGGTAGTTGGATTTATCATTTACGCAATGGTTCTTTTCACTTGGGGAGAAGATATCGTAAAGTTTGATGATATACCGAATGGATTCAATGTAGGCGAGAAGTTAGAAGGAATAGGTTTTGAAGATGGTGATAGAATTGTGTCTGTAGATGGAGAGATCTTGGAAAATCAATTGGAGATTAATAAAAGAATGCTTCTTAGAGGAGTTGAGAAAGTGACTGTTCAGCATCAAAATGGAGTTGATGAGACACTTATAGTTCCTGAAGATTTTGAATATGAGATGTTCTCATCTGATGATTTCTTATCGCCAAGATATAATCCAGTAATTGATTCGGTAGTTGTAGATGGTAATGCTTATAAAGCAGGCTTTGTTAACGGTGATTCTATCATATCAGTGAACGGAAAAGCAATTAGATATTGGGATGAATTTTCTGAGGAAGTGAGAGCACACAAAGATGAAAGTGCAGAGCTTGTTGTGATTCGTAACGGTGTTGAAAAAGCATTGTCTGTAATGACAGATAGTCTTGGTCACATTGGAGTCATGCAAGACAGTGATGAGCGTAAGAAGACGGGACCTAAATTCACAAACATTGAGTATTCATTTGGAGGATCAATTCCTGGTGGAGTTTCAAAGGCTTATTGGACATTGCATGATTACGCAGCTCAGCTTAAATTCTTGTTCACTTCAAAAGGTGCAAGTAGCATGGGCGGATTTGGAGCATTTGGTAAAATGTTTCAAAAAGAATGGCATTGGCAATCGTTTTGGGCAAACACGGCATTGATTTCACTAATTCTTGCTTTCATGAATTTCTTGCCGATTCCGGCATTAGACGGAGGACATATCATGTTTCTATTATATGAAATGATAACTGGAAGAGAGCCTAACCAAAAGGTTTTGGAGTATGCTCAAATTGCTGGTTTCGTTTTCATCTTGGGATTGGTTCTATACGCCAATGGGAATGATATCTATAAGTGGATTACGGGGCAATAAAAAAAGCCCTCCCGAAATTCGGAAAGGCTTTGTCCTTTATGTATTTGCTGAAAAAAATCTAAAGGTTATCAATTGCAGTTTCAATGGCTGCTAAAGTTGTTTCTGTCATGGTGATGTTCTCAACATGGTTTGTAGATATTGTGTTTGTCACGAATGATGAGTAATAGACGTCATCAATTTCTGAAATACATACGAAGGTTGCTGAAGTATTAACTGGAATACCGCTTGCAGTGAAAGTTCCTGAAACGTTAGTACCATAAAGAGCTGCCACAGAATTAATATTCGGGAATACTAAGTAACAAGCAGTGTTAGAAGTGTTGTATGCTGTATCTAAGCTTGCTGTGACAGATGTCAGTGATTGTCCTGAATTCCACCAGTAGTCACAGTTAATCCATCCTAAAGAATCGTTATCAAAGTCAAAGTTATAGTAAGTTGACCATCCTCCGCCACCGGTAGTGTCTTGAGTAATGATAATTGAATCTTGCTGAGAAGTATCTTGTAAAGACGAAGTCCATACAACATCTCCATCAGATGTTTGGTTACCTGTGAATAATCCCATCTGCGGATCTGCGACAGCTGTCGGAATTGAAACATTTATGGCTGCAGAATGTGCTAAATAAACTTCATTTGAGTTCTGAGAAGCAGAAATCTTGATTTGCCCCCCTGAAACTAATAACTCTCCATTTGAAGTAGTTGTTTTGTTCATTTTGACCATTGCCGATACATCAAGTACCTCAATAAGTTCAATCGTCACTGTTCCTGTAACTTGCGTACCGTTTCCATAAACAAATGAGTTGGCAGGTACATAGATTTTCACACCATTATTACCCGTCATATTCATTGCGATTGCTGCATCCATGGTGAATGTTTGAATTGCATTTGATTCATTATCTGAGAAGTATGAACTCAAATTTGATGTTGGAGTTGGAGGCGGAATTACTTCTTCTTTTTTACAAGATGTCATTGCTAATAATGCAATGGCTAATGTTGAATAGACTATTTTTTTCATTTCGATTTTTTATTTGTGTTTCAATTCAAATACAAAATGAAAAATAGAAGGTTGTCTGAGATTAAATTTTAATTCCAATAATTGAGATGTCATCAATTTGCTCGGTTGTCCCAATCCATTCGCTCATGCGGCTCCATAGAATATCTTTTTGTTCTTTTCCTTGCAAAGAATTAATTTCAAAGAATAGGTTGAAAAGTCTTTTACGCATAAATTTTTTGTAATCAGGTCCTCCAAATTGATCTACATATCCATCAGATAATAGATAAACTTGATCTCCCTTATGGAGCTGGAATTCTTGTGCTTCGAAAGGAGACATTTTGAAATAGTAACCAATTGGCTGTTTGGTAGGAATTGATCCCCAAATAACATTGTTGTCATCTTCAGCCCATTTTTTGAATCCAGGAATTTCTTCAGTATTCGATTTCGGTCTCACAACATAAATAGGATTCATTGCACCAGCTGTTTGCGCTTTTAGAGTCTCCTTCTCTAATCTCAATACGCAGATATCCATTCCGTCTGAAAGTAAAGAGTCTTCTGTTTGATTAAAACCTTCAATTACCCTTTTTCTTAATCCTTCAAGTAGCTCGTTTGTCTCGGTTATTTCAGCTATAGAATCATTCAAGAAAGATGCTCCTAACATGCTAATCATGGCTCCAGGTACTCCGTGTCCCGTGCAGTCTGCCACTGCAACATACGCGTAGTTGTCTTTTACGTGTCCCCAATAAAAATCACCACTTACCATGTCTTTTGGCTTGAACAGTAAAAAGAAATCATTGAAAGTGCTAGTCCAATCATTATACTCCTTTCTTCTGAACAATACTTTTTGAATGTTTTGGGCGTAGTTGATTGATTCTTCAATTTGATCTGATTTATACTCTGCCACATTCTTGGCTTCAAGGTATTGACTTGATAAGGATTCGAGTTCAGAGTTAATGGTACTTATCTCTTCATTCTTAACTGTTAAATCATGTGTTCTTCTTTTTACCTCTTCGGTAAGTTTCTTTTGAATGCTTCTATTTCTTCTTTGAATGATGTAAAGCGAAATAAAGAATAAAAGGAGGATTCCTAGTGTCAAGACTGCATAGAACCAAGGCTTCTTCCAAAATGGAGCTTCAATGTGAATTTTGATTTCATAACTCTGCTCGGTTAGATGTTCGTCAAGAATTAAACGGAGTTTGAAAACATAATCGCCATCTGTCAACGATTGATATCTAACACCAGCTTTGTCATGTTCTAAAGTTGTCCAGTCCTTATCAAATCCTTCTAGAATATATTCGTATTGAACAGAAGGGGCGTTAGCCAAGTAGTTTGCTTCAAAATCAAATTCCACATAATAATTCCCATAATTCAGATTGATTTCACTTTTATCTTCATATTCTTCTTGATTGATGAGAATTGATTCCATTTGTAATTCTGGTATGAATTTTGGATCGTACACATTGATTTTTGGAATCCTCACAGCTCCTTGATAGGTTCCGATCCACATGTAATTACTGGCTGATATAAAATTTGAGTTGGGAAGTATAAATTCTAATTCTGGAATGTGTCCTAGATCTGTAATTTCGGTTCCATCAGAAATATTTTTAATGATAGATACTGAGTTTTTGTGACCAACGATTAATTTACCATCCTGTGTTTCTTCAACGAAATAAATGAAGTTGTTAAATAGACCGTCATCTGAATTATAGCTTTTGAATTCAGAGTTCTCGTAAATGAAAATACCATCACCAGCAGTAGCAAAGCAAATACTACCATTTGAAATTTGAATGATGTCTGTTAAGTTATGAGATTCGTATCCTTCAATGTTTTTATGATATTTATACTCTCCGCTCTTAAAGGAGTAAATAGGGCTGTTGGGTGAATCAAACCAGAAAGTTTTAGAATCATCAATGATGAAATTTTCTATTACATTATGAGCGAGCCCCTCATTGGTGGTAAGATGGTCGGGAGTATCAGTATTAAAATCATAGCTGTAAAGACCACTATTAGTTCCCACATAGATCGTGTTTTCAGAAAGTTCGATATCATTGATGTAAGAAGGCTGTTCTCTGAGAGACACAAAGTCAAACTTTGAAACTTTATTATTAAAAAGATAGAATAAGCCATTTTTTGTTCCAACCCATAAGGTGTCATTTTGAGCTTTTAACGTGGTGATAGATCTATTTTTAAGTGTTGGATAATCAAATGTATGTTCTGCTTTCAAGGGTCTCAAACCGTTTTCAGAACCAACAAATAGCTCTCCCTTGTAATACTCTATTGCGTTAATTCTTGACTTTAAGCTCTTGTCTAAATCGCCATGTAAGGAGATTCTCTTTTTTGGGATCATTGATACGCCTTCGCCGTAAGATCCGATCCACAAGCTTTTTTCTCTGTCAATAAACAAGGAGTTTACTTTCTCCATTCCTAAACCATTGTCTTTTGTAAATCTTTGAATTGAATATGTTTGAAAACCAGGATTCAGGAAAATCTCAAAGATTCCTTGATCTTGAGTTCCTATAATGGCTTTTCTATCTTCCATTACATGAGCTGTCACTTGAGAATTTATTCCCAGCTGATCGAATGTTGCGTAAGTCTCAAATTTCGGAGATCCATCATCATAAACAGTGTATATTGAGATTCCTTCTTCTTTCAGGGCCATTGCTTGTTTGCCATCTTGACTTACCGAGAAGCTGAGAACATCAGTATCGATTTGGTATTGTTTTT
>Ga0316204_10009399_pt1 | contig 13080 bp, 11 predicted proteins | sample 6monrhotite_MG_2_FD_205661 | JGI IMG/M metagenome (GOLD analysis project Ga0316204, IMG submission 205661) | Microbial mat bacterial communities from mineral coupon in-situ incubated in ocean water Damariscotta River, Maine, United States -... | ecosystem: Environmental > Aquatic > Marine >... | reverse complement strand
CGAGACCCGCAGGTCCTGCTCGGGCAGCCCGGCACCCAGCGCCCCGGCCGCGATGCGGATCGGTGCCGCCTGCGGGCATCGCGCCAGTTCCGCAGCACTCAGATCGCGCCGTCCGACCCAGGCCAGCGGCTGATAGCCGTTGTCGCGGGTCAGCACCTTGTCGCCCGGCACCAGCGCCTCGACAGCCAGCTTGCCGCGCAGCGTGTCGATCATCGTGCCCGGCGTGAAACAGATGATTTCCTCGAAATTCTCGAAGTCCATCCGCGAGCCGTCGGGGAATTCGACGTAACCGGTATAGGTCGTCGTGCCGTCGCCATTGTCGACCGAATCGGTGATCGTCACCGCCGGTGCCGGATCGCCGGGCGCCGGATCGGGCAGCACCAGCGTGTCGAACCCGTCCGAGCCGTTCACCGTGCCGGTCGTCGAGGTCACCACCTCGACCCGGTCATCGCCGGACCCAAGATCCAGACGCTCGATTTCATCAAAGTCGGTGCGGTTCGTGCCATTATCAATCGTGCCGGATTCGTCACCGTTATAAACCACGCTGACATCTTCGGTCAGCGCGCTGCCATCCAGCGTATCGCCGCCCGTCTCGCCGGTCTCGCCACCGATGATCACATGGTCGCCAAAGCCGTCGCCGATGCGGAAGATGTCGTCGCCCGAGCCGCCATAGGCGATATCGTTACCGCCATCCAGAACCAGCGTATCGTCGCCAGCTCCCGGTTCAGCAGCGTCACCCGGCGATTGACCGCCGGTATCGCCAAGGACGCCGTCGCCATAGAGCGTGTCATCGCCCGCGCCGCCAACCAGCAGGTCGTCGCCTTCGCCGCCGATGAGCTTGTCGTTGCCCTCATTGCCATACAGCGTGTCGTCACCGGCATCGCCCCAGATCGAATCATTGCCGGCCGCGCCCGAGATGATATCCGCGCCGTCGCCGCCGAACAGGAAGTCATTGCCCTTGCCGCCGTCGATCGTATCGTCGCCGGTGCCGCCATAAACGGTGTCATCGCCGCCATTGGCTTCGATGTTGGAACCGCTGTTGTCGATCTGATCGCCCTGAGCATCGGTATAGCCCGAGCCCATCGTCTCGCCGCTTTCCGCGCCGTCAACCACGCCATCGGCGACCGGCACGCCAACGCCGGTATCCGACAGGTCGGTTTCATCGATCGGACCCGAGCCGCTGACGCTGTCCAGCGTCACCGAAGACGTGTTGCCATAGACCGCGCTGCCGTCCATGAACATGCCCACTTTCGAGCCATCGCTCATCGTGACGATCGCGAAGGGCACGCCCGAGGCCGAGGAGGCACCGTTGTCATAGGACACGGTGGCCGCATAGGTGACGATCCCGGTAACCGTCAGCGGCGCGCCGTTGACCGTCATCGTATCGCCAATATCCAGAACATTGGCCACAGCCGTCGTGGTCTCGTAGGTGTCGAGATCGGTGTCGATCCCGCCGCCCGGGCTGCCTGCGCCATCATAGGTCAGCGTCGAACCCGCCGTGGTCGGACCACCGGGGGTCAGCGTCAGGGTATTCGGTGATAGGTCACTCATGGTTTCATCCTCGATAAGCCACCCGCTGTGGGCCTGTTCCAGTCAACGTCCCGACAGATCCAGAGCGCGCAGCCGCGACAGAAATCGCGCAGGGCACCGAACCCGGGGTTCAACATATTGGGGATCAGGACTAGAGGCCGTTTATGCGGTTTCTCGGTCCGAAAAGGGGCAATTGTTGGGCAAATGGAAACAACAGGTTAAAATCAGCCCGTCTGCATCACCGTGTCTGCGTCACCGTGTTTGCATCACCGTGTTGGCATTACCGCGTTTGCATCGCCGCGCGGCATCGGGGGATCATGAAATCGATAAACCCCTGCACCTTCGGATCCTGCAGCTTTCGATGCGGATACAAACACGCCAAGACCGAGGGCAGTGGCGGCGTTTCAGGCAGGATTTCAACCAAAGCACCGCTGGCCAGCAGGGCCTCGACCTCGAACCGGGGGGCGTTGACGATCCCGCGCCCATCCAGCGCCCAATGCAGCAACACGTCGGTTTCATCCGCATCATAGCGCCCGTTCGCCACGATCTTGCGCGGCCCGTCAGCGGTTTGCAGCACCCAGAAATAATCCGGCGAGCGCGGGAAACGCAGCAACAGGCAATGATGCGCCGGGTCCATCAGGTCACGCGGGCTGTGCACCGGGCCGTGGGTGCTCAGGTATCCGGGTGCCGCGCACAAGACCCGCGCAACATCCGCGATCTTGCGTTGCTTGAGGTTAGAATCCCGCAGCGTTCCCAGAAAGAACGCGACATCCAGTTCTTCCTCGAACAGATCAACGCGCCGGTCCGACAGCCGCAACCGCACATCGACATTGGCGTAAGCATCGCAATACTCGGGCACCAGCGGCGCGATCAGACGCCGCCCGATGCCCAGGGGTGCGGTCACCCGCACCGTGCCGCGCGGGTTCCCGGCGATCCCGGCCAGCGAGGCTTCGGCGTCTTCGAGCGTGGAAATCACCCGCCGCGCCTGATCATAGAACAGCCGCCCGGCCTCGGTCGGCACCAACTTGCGCGTGGTCCGGTTCAGCAGCCGGGTGCCAAGCCGCGTCTCCAACTCCTTGATCCGCTTCGAGGCCACCGCCGGTGTGAGCCGCAAATCACGCCCGCCCGAAGTGATCGACCCCAGTTCGACAACCCGCACAAAAACCTTGATGCTCTCGAGATATGGCATGGGGTCTCCCTTTTGACCGACCATAGCCGCGCCCCCCGGATCCGCCATGTGATTTTTTGCCCCCGCGGGCCTTGCGCGCCCCTGCACAGGCTTGCACCATTAAACCGGTTGCCAGCCCCGGCCCGTCGCGGGCAAGCTGGCGCGGCACAAACCAGAGGTTCCGATGACCATTCCGCAACGCCTTCAGGATTTCGCCGATGACCTGACCGCCATGCGCCGTGATCTGCACGCGCACCCCGAACTGGGGTTCGAGGAGGTCAGGACCGCCGGGATTGTCGCGCAGAACCTGCGGGACTGGGGGCTGGAGGTCACCACCGGCATCGCCAAGACCGGCGTCGTGGGCGTGCTGCGCGGCAACCGGCCGGGCCGCTCGATCGGTTTGCGGGCCGATATGGATGCGCTGCCGATCGACGAGCAAAGCAACCTGCCCTATGCCTCAAGGACGCCGGGAGTGATGCACGCCTGTGGCCATGATGCGCACACCACGATGCTTTTGGGCGCGGCGCGCTATCTGGCCGAGAACCGGGATTTCGCCGGCACCGCGATCTTCATTTTCCAGCCCGCCGAAGAGGGGCTGGGCGGTGCCCGCACAATGATCGCCGAAGGGCTGTTCGAGCGCTTCCCCTGCGATGAAATCTATGGGATGCATAATTCGCCTTATCACGAAGCAGGAAAGATCGGCATCCGCCCCGGCCCGGCGATGGCGGGGGCGAATTTCTTTGATATCGCGATCACCGCGCAGGGCTGCCACGCGGCCTCGCCGCATACCGGCATCGACAGTATTCTCATCGCTTCGGCCTTGGTGCAGCAGTTGCAATCGATCGTCGCGCGCAACATTCCGGCAACCCAGCAGGTGGTCTTGTCGGTGACGCAGATCCACGCGGGCGCGGCCTATAACGTGATCCCCGAAGTTGCGACGCTGGCCGGGACGGTGCGCTATTTCAACCGCGAGATGGCCGAGGCGGTCACCCGGCGGATGCAGGATATCTGCGACGGCATGGCGCGCAGCTACGGCGTCGAGATCAGTCTGTCGATACGCAACGTGTTCGATGTGCTGGAAAACGACCCCGCCTTGGCGCAAGTAATGGTCGACGCCGCGCGCGATCTGGTCGGCGAGGCGGCCATCACGCATAATGATCCGGTGATGGGGTCCGAAGATTTCGCCGATATGCTGGCCGTCGTGCCCGGTGCCTATTGCACCATCGGCCATGCGGGCAGCGTGCCGCTGCACAATCCGGGGTTCGTGCTGGATGACGCGGTCTTGCCGCTTGGTGCGGCGCTCTATGCGCGCATGGTGCACAACCGTGGCGCCGTGTAACGCGCTGCGCCGCACACTGGGGGTATGCGACGCAGGGCAATCGGTTGGCGGGGTGGCAGGTTAGCGATCCAGCCCCAGCACCCGATCCAGCGATATCCGGCCCGGCCCGCGCGCCAGCAGCACAAGGAAACTGGTGGCCCACAACCCATGCGTCACCCAAGCCTGCGGATAGACAAAGATCTGAATGACCGCCGTCATCACCAAGAGCGCCAGCGCCGAAAAGCGGGTGAACAGCCCGGCGATCAGCAGCACTGAAAAGACGTGCTCGGCAATGGTCGCCATCACTGCCGCCAGCGCCGAGGGGATGATCGGCAACGCGTATTCCTGTTCGAACAGGAACCATGTCGAATCGGCGATCGCGAAGCCATCGACCTTGGTTTGCGCGGACAGAAAGAACACCCAAGCGACAAACACGCGCGCCGCCAAGGCGACCACATCATGCGGCACCAGCCGCCCGATCAGCGCGTTCAGATCCCGTATCATGCCGCGTATCCCGCTGGCGGAATTGGTCATACCGGTGTCGGTCATTGTGGGTCTCCCTCGATGTCGGTGATCAGCCCGTGTTGCAGCAACAGGGCAAGGACAGGTGTCGGATCGCAATGTTGCGCAGCCTCGCCAAGCGACCGGCCTTTTTGCAGCGTGCGCAGAAAATCGAATTGCCCGGCGTCCAGCGCCGAAAGCAAAACCTCGAACCCTGGGGTGCGGGCGATCAGCGCGTATTCCGGGCCGGCAGGCAGCGGATTATTCGCGGCACCCGGCTGGTTGTTCTGCCAGATGCTGACCGCCGGCCAGACACTGCCAAACGCGGCGACCGAGGGCGCAAGCCGCAGCCGCAACCCCGAGGGATCGCCCAACATCAGCGCCGCCGGGTCGGCAACCCGGCTGTCGGCCGCGTGATAGGCCCGCCCGCGCGCCAGTTCCAGACGCGCCACATCGGGCAGATAGCGCAGTGTCGCGACGGGTGGAAACCCCTCCAGAAACGCGGGGAATTCCTGCCCCCAGTCGATCAGAACCGGTGTTGCGGGCGGGTTTTCAGCGGCAAAGACCCGCGCCATCGCGGCAAAGAAATCAGCACCCACCAGCCGCTCGACCACCACAAAGCGCTGCGCCAGCGCCGAGCACAGCCCGTGCTGCACATTGTTGCGGTAAACCAGAAACCGGCGGTCCAGCGCCTCGGCCTGACCCAACCCGGCGGGCGTGTCCAAGGTCCACAGCGCCTTTTGAAAGCGCGCCTCCATGGCGGCGTGGGTATCAGGCTGCACGGACATCACGTGCCCCGGTCAGAATAGCGTCGGCGCGTGCGGCCTCGTCCAGCAGAACCTCGAAACCGGGGATATCATTGTCCCATTCGATCAGGCTCGGCAGCGGGCCGGTGCGGGCGATCACCTCGGAAAAAAGCGTCCAGACCGGGTCCGCGACGGGCCTTGAATGGCTGTCGATGAGCAGCGGGCCATCGGGCAGATCCTCGTTTTCATGCCCCGCCAGATGGATCTCGGCGACCAGATCCAGCGGGAAATCGGCCAGATAGGCGCGCGGATCGGTGCGGTGATTGGTGGCGCTGACGAACACATTGTTCACGTCCAGCAGCAACCCGCAGCCGGTGCGGCGGGCGATCTGGGTCAGAAACTCGGTCTCGGGCCATGTGCTGTCGTCAAAGGTCACATAGGTAGCGGGGTTCTCCAGCAGCAACCGGCGGCCCAGCGCGGTCTGGGTCTGGTCGATATGCGCGCAGATCGTGGCCAGCGTTTCATCGGTATAGGGCATCGGCAGCAGATCATTGAGCCAAGCCGCACCATGCGACGACCACGCCAGATGCTCGGAAAAGCTTTCGGGCTGATGGCGGTCGATCAGCTTGCGCAGCCGGTCCAGATGCGCGGTATCCAGCGGCCCTGCGCCGCCGATCGACAGGCCGACACCATGGATCGAAATCGCGTGGTCGGTGTGCAATTTTTCCAGCATCGCGTGCGGCGCGCCTCCGGCACCCATGTAGTTCTCGGCGTGAACCTCATAGAACCCGACTGCCCCGGGCCGGTCGGTGATCTGGTGAAAATGTTCGGGCTTGAAGCCAAGTCCGGGCGTCTGGGGAAGGGTGAAATCGCTCGAAGGGGTCATGGCTTCTCCAGTCTGGCGGGCGCATCGGTCAACGACGCCGGGCACGCGCCCGGTCAAGCAGGCGGCCGCCCGACCCGGCGCAGTGTCCGGGTCGGACGGCCATGGCGGATTTACATCATCACCGGCATGTAGGTGTCGGAGATCTCCGAACTCAGCGTGGCCGGCAGATCGCGATTGATACCCGGGCCGTAGGCGTTGCCATCCATACCAGCGTCCAGCGTCGCTTGGGTCACGCCGTGGCGCGCATTGCCCTCGGCATCCGCCTCGATCGCCATCGTCGCACAGGTGCCGGTCGCGACCATTTCCCAGGCGTTGCCCTGGTAGTTGATGGTCGAGGTGCCGGCGCAGGTGGTGCCCGGACCGGCCGCGCAATCGTTCTGACCGGCCAGCGACACGCCATAGCACTTCTCTTGGTGGGCATCGGCGCTCGCAGCGCTCGCAGCCATGGACAGAGCAGCGGCAACCGAAGCGGCGAGAATCGTAGTGGAATGGTTCATGGGTCGTAGTCTCCTGTTGAGGGTCGCATTCGTTGCGGACCTGACTGACAGGACGGGCAAAACGCCGGATGCGTTACGCGGATCACGCACCCGTGACATTCAGCGAATTTTCCGTGATGTTTGCCCCTGTCGGTGTAACAACGGGGCCGACCGTATCGTAAGGAGACTGCGCGACTATGTCCGCCGAACCCAGCTGGGAAGAGCTGATGCGCGCCGCGAACCGCGGCGAACAGCGCGCTTATGCGCGGCTTCTGCAGGCCATCACGCCAGTGGTGCGTGGCATTGTGCGGGCGCGCGGTGGGGCATTGGGCCCCGAAGGATGCGAGGATGTTGTGCAGGACGTGCTGCTGACGATCCATGTCAAGCGCCAGTCATGGCGCGAGGACGCGCCGTTTCGGCCGTGGCTGTATGCCGTGACCCGCCACAAGGTCATTGATGCCTTTCGCGCGCGGGGCCGGCGCATTGACCTGCCGGTCGACGATTTTATCGAGGTTCTGGCCGCTCCGGCCGGGCCGGACCCGTTCGAGGCGCAAGACATGGACCGCGTCATCGACGAATTGGAGCCGCGTGCGGCGCAGATCGTGCGCGCGATCGGCATCGACGGCGAAACCGCTGCGGATACCGGTGCCCGGCTGGGCATGAGTGAGGGTGCCGTGCGCGTTGCCCTGCACCGGGCGTTGAAATCCATCGCTCAGTTGCGTGAAAGGATGATCGAATGAAAACCGAGGATCTGATCGCGGTTCTGGCCGCCGATACAGCGCCGCAGTCCACCACGGGCGAGCGGATGCTGCGGTGTTTGCCGATCGCTTTGATGGTGACTTTGATTGCCGTGGTTGCCCTGTGGCGCGTGCGGCCCGATTTTGCGACGGCGATGGTCTCGCCTGCGCTCTACAAGACGATCGTGCCCTCGGTGCTGGCACTGGCCGCGCTGTGGCTGGCGCATGGCATGACGCGCCCGGAATCGCGGATGCGCGCGCGGTGGGCGCTGATCGGTGTTCTGCTGGCCGCATGGGTCGTTGCCTTCGTGCTGGTGCTGAACTCGGCAGGCTTTTCCGGTCTGATCAGCGCGCTGGACACGCCCAATCTGCTGGTTTGTTTCGTGTCGATCCCGATCCTGTCGGCACTGCCGCTTGCGGCGGTGTTCTGGGCCATGAAATCGGGCGCGCCAGCCAATCCGCGCAGCGCCGGGGTTGCCGCCGGATTGCTGTCGGGGACGATCGCCGCCGCGGTGTATTCGTTGCATTGCCCCGAGGACGCGCTGCTGTTCTTCCTGCCTGCTTACGGCATCGGTGTGCTCATCATGGCCGTGGTGGGTGGCCTGTTGGGCCCGCGTCTGCTGCGCTGGTAAGTCGCGATCATTGGCGGCCATTGGCGGCCGCCACCGGTCATCACTGGCAACACCGGGGCATGGCACGCGGGCAACGCCCCGGCACCGCTCTGCCCTTTTCAGTCCTTGCTGCGAAACAATCCGCGCGCCTGCGGCGGTGGTAAGGTCGCGCCACGTCGGCGCACCACCGGCACAGAAAACCCCGCAGCCGGGTGTGGTGGCAGCCCGTGAAAGCGCCGCCAGAACATCCGCCCGCCGCGCATCCGCCACAACCGGGCGGTCAGCCCGACACCGGCCAGAAACCCGCCGACATGCGCCCAGAACGCCACCGACGAGGACGACGACGGCGTCGACAACCCGCCCAGCACCTGCAGCGCGAACCACAGGCTCAGCAGCAGCCACGCTGGCACCGCGACGACGCGAAACACCACCACGAGGTAAAACAGCATTTCGACACGGGCGCGCGGGAACATCAGGAAATACCCCCCCATCACCCCTGCAACAGCCCCTGAGGCCCCGGCCACCGGCACCAGACTGTTCAGCGCCGAGACATATTGCATCAGCGCCGCGACCAGCCCGCTGACGACATAGAACCCCAGAAACCGCAGATGGCCCATCTCGGCCTCGAGGTTGTCGCCGAAGATCCGCAGGAACAGCATGTTCAGCCCGATGTGGAACCAGCCGCCATGCACAAAAATCGAGGTCAGCGGCGTCCACAACCCTTCGCCATCGCTCAGCCGTGCCGGAACCATGCCCCAGGTCTGAAACACCTGCGCCACCGTGTCCGGCGTGCCCGCCGGCCAATAGGCCAGAAAGACAAGCACGTTCACGATAATGAGCGCCCAGGTGACGATGGGCGTATGGCCCGAGGGATTGCGGTCGCGGATCGGAAGCATAGGCATCCCTTCCGCGATCTGCGGCGTTGCGTCAAGCGCCGGATGCATCCGCCAGCAGTTGCGCGTTACCACCTGACGCAGTTGTGTCGATGCACAGATGCCGCTCGGTCAACGCGTGCGCCGCATCCGGCTGCGCGGTGATCAGCGGCAGGATCAGACCGGCGCGCGCCGCCAGAGCCTGCGCATAGAGGCGCGCCAACGCGCCGCCGCCCCACCACAAGACACCCGAGAACCCGCGACCCGTGGTCAGCCAGTCCGCAGGCACGGCACCGCCCGCGCAAACCGCGAGGCCACCGAAGGCGCGGATCGCCTGCGCCTGCGCCGCCTCGGCCTGCGCGCCCGGCCCAAGGCACAGGACCGGGGCGCGCGGATGCAGGCTCAGACGGTTGGATTCGCCCGTCGGGCCGGGCATGTCCTGCGTCGATATCGCCGCCTCGGGCAGGCCGCCGCCCAGCGCCCGCTGAAGCGCCGCAAGATCCGCCGCGTTCGGGTCGCTCTCGTCGATGTCTTTGGGCATAGCGGGTGCTGCGGGTGCCGCCAGCCGCGCCACATAGGCCGGTCCGCCCGCTTTCGGGCCGGTGCCGGACAGCCCCTCGCCACCGAAGGGCTGGCTGCCGACCACCGCGCCGATCTGGTTGCGATTGACATAAAGATTGCCGACCTGCATCGCCTCGACGACCTCTTGCACGCGGTTGTCGATGCGGGTGTGCAGCCCGAAGGTCAGCCCGTAGCCGCGCGCATTGATCGCCGCCATCACCTTGGGCAGATCACGGCCCTTGAACCGCGCGACATGCAGCACCGGGCCGAACACCTCGCGCGGCAGATCCTCGATCCCGCCGACCTCGATCGCCACGGGGGCGACGAAATGCCCCTGATCGGGGGCGCGCAATTCATGCAGCACCCGGCGTTCGCGCCGCGCCTGACTGACGTAGCCGCGAATGTCGCGCGCCGCCTCGGCGTCGATCACCGGGCCGATATCACTCGCCAGATGCCACGGATCGCCCAGTTCCAGCGCGTCCATCGCGCCGAACAGCATGTGCAGCAGGTGGTCGGCCACGTCCTCTTGCACGTAAAGGCAGCGCAGCGCCGAGCATCGTTGCCCCGCCGACTGAAAGGCGCTGGCCACGACATCGCGCACCACCTGTTCGGGCAGTGCCGTGCTGTCCACGATCATCGCGTTCAGCCCGCCGGTTTCCGCGATCAAGGGCGCGCCGGGGTCCAGATGATCGGCCATCGCGCGGCGGATGATCTGCGCGGTCTCGGTCGAGCCGGTGAACACCACGCCGCCTGTGCGCGCATCGCGGGTCAGCGCCGCGCCGACCTCGGCGCCCGCGCCGGGTAGCATTTGCAGAACCTGCGGCGGCACCCCGGCCGCCAGCATCAGATCCACCGCCAGCGTGGCGACCAGCGGCGTCTGTTCCGCCGGTTTGGCCAAAACCGCGTTGCCCGCCGCCAGCGCCCCGGCGATCTGGCCGGTAAAGATCGCCAGCGGAAAATTCCACGGCGAGATGCACAGCAAGCGCCCGCGCGGGGCCATCCCGTCGGTGATCCGGGCGGCGTAATAGCGCAGGAAATCGACCGCCTCGCGCAGCTCGCCTTCGCAATCGGGCAGCCCTTTGCCCGCCTCACGCGACAGGATCGCATAGAACTGCCCGGCACTGGCCTCATAGGCGTCGGCGGCGCGGTTCATCACCGCCGCGCGCTCGGCGGCCGGGGCGTCCCATGTGCGCGCCGCCGAAAGCGCTGCGTCCACATCCGCAGCGCTGGCCAGCACCACCTGACCGACACGCTCAGCCGGTCGCGCGGGGTTGTGGATCGCCTGCGTCTGCGTGCCCTGAACCGGCACCGCAAGGCGCGGGGCGGCGGCGAATTCGCAATCCGCGAACCCGGCGCGGGCGGCGTCGATCCGGGCGAAATCCCCGCGCGCCATCAGATCGCGACCCTGCGAATTGCGCCGCTCGGGGGCATACAGGTCGGGGCCTCTGGTCAGCGCGCGCGGGCGATGCGCCTCAAAGGGACAGGCCGCGACCACTTCGGCGGGCACCGTTTCATCGACGATCTGGTTCACAAAGGATGAATTCGCGCCGTTCTCAAGCAAGCGGCGCACCAGATAGGCCAGCAGATCGCGGTGCGCGCCGACCGGTGCGTAAATGCGGCAGCGCGTGCCTTCGGCGCCCAGCACCAGATCATGCAGTTGCTCGCCCATGCCATGCAGCCGCTGAAATTCGAAACTCTCGACGCCCATCGCGGCGGCCATGTCCAGCACCGCCGCGACGGTATGCGCGTTATGGGTGGCGAATTGCGGATAGATCCGGTCGCTCAGGCCCAACAGCTTGCGGGCGTTGGCCACATAGCTGATATCGGTCGCGGTTTTGGCGCTGAACACCGGGAAACCATCCAGCCCAAAGACCTGCGCGCGCTTGATTTCGGTGTCCCAATACGCGCCCTTGACCAGCCGCACCATGATCCGCCGGTCCAGATGGTCGGCGGTCCCGGCCAGCCAGTCGATCATCGCCCCGGCGCGGGGGCCGTAGGCCTGCACCACCACGCCGAACCCGTCCCAACCTTCGAGCGCCGGATCGGCCAGCACAGCGGCAATCACGTCGCGCGACAGGGCCAGACGGTCCTGTTCCTCGGCGTCGATGTTGAACCCCATGCCGCGCCGCGCCGCCAGACGCGCCAGTTTGCTGACCCGTGGCACCAAGTCGCGCATCACCCGCGCGCGCTGGCCCTCCTCAAAGCGCGGATGCAGCGCCGACAGCTTGACGGAAATCCCCGGATTGGCGCGGGTATCATCGCCTTTGCAGCCCTGACCAATCGCCTCGATCGCGGCGGCATAGGACGCCTGATAACGCAGCGCATCGGCCTCGGTGCGCGCCGCCTCGCCCAGCATGTCGTAAGAATAGGTATAGCCGCGCGCCTCCATGCCCGCGCCGCGCCGCATCGCCGACTGGATGCTTTCACCGAGCACGAACTGACGGCCCATCTCTTTCATCGCGCGGCCCACGGCGGTGCGGATCACCGGCTCGCCCAGCCGTTTCACCGCCGCCCGCAGATGCCCGGCAACGCCCGGTTCCCGGTCATCCAGAACGCGGCCGGTCAGCATCAGCGCCCAGGTCGAGGCATTGACCAGCGACGACGAGGAATGCCCCAGATGCCGCCCCCAGTCCGAGGGCGAAATCTTGTCCTCGATCAGCGCATCGACGGTGCTGGCATCGGGCACCCGCAGCAGCGCCTCGGCCAGACACATCAGCGCCACGCCTTCATCGGTGGACAGCCCGTATTCGGCCAGAAACACCTCCATCAGCCCCGGTTTGGCCGCCGAGCGGATCGCGCGGACCAGATCGGCGGCGCGTTTCACGATGGCCTGCCGCGCGGCATCATCCAACCCGCTTTGCGCGACAAGCTGCGCCACCACGGCGGCCTCGGAGGTCGGGATCGGGAAATTCAGCGGGTCAGCGTTCATTTTTTCACCTGCAAAGCGATTTTCCTGAGCTTATACGCGTTGAACCCGCCCTGTTTCCCGATTACCACTTGGTTGCAGACGAAACGACCAAATTATGATAGAGTGACAGGACGATGAACTGCGACGACCTTGACACCTTCGACCTCGCGATTCTGCGCATTCTGCGGCAGGACGGACGCATCAGCGTGACCGAATTGGCCAACCGGATCAGCCTGTCGAAATCACCGACACAGGCCCGGCTGAAGCGGCTGGAGCGCGAGGGGTTCGTCACCGGTTATCAGGCGCTGGTCGATCATCAGCGCCTTGGGCTGGGCCATGTCGTTTTCGTCGAAGTGCGGCTGAACGACACGCGCGAAACCGCCCTGCGCGCGTTTGCCGAGGCGGTGAACGCAACGCCTGAAATCGAGGAGTGCCACCTGATCGCCGGGGCCTTCGATTACCTGATCAAGGTGCGCAGCGCCAATATCCACAATTACCGCCAGATCCTTGCCGAAAGCATCTCGCGGTTGCCGCATGTGTCGTCAACCTCGACGCATGTGGCGATGGAGGCAGTCAAAGAGGCCGGTGGACCCAGCCAATCCGAATGATCGCGCCCTTGCGGTGCGGCTGCCTTGCGTTATCTTTGATGATGAAGAAACCCGGATGTTGCGATGATCCGCTATGCGCTGAAATGCGACCAAGACCACACATTTGAAAGCTGGTTCGCCTCGGCGTCGGCCTATGAGGCGCTGTGCAAATCCGGGCA
>Ga0316204_10009398_pt1 | contig 13086 bp, 13 predicted proteins | sample 6monrhotite_MG_2_FD_205661 | JGI IMG/M metagenome (GOLD analysis project Ga0316204, IMG submission 205661) | Microbial mat bacterial communities from mineral coupon in-situ incubated in ocean water Damariscotta River, Maine, United States -... | ecosystem: Environmental > Aquatic > Marine >... | reverse complement strand
GGATTGAGATTATTGACATAATCATACACAGCTTTGGGAGTCACAACGTCGTCTACTTCTCCTTGGATAACCAACCATGGGCATTTAGGAGCGTTAAATTTGGTATAATCATATCGCTCAACTGGTGGGGCAATAGTGAGAAATTGATTGGGTTTTATTTCAGGGCAAGCTTGCAATGCAGCATAAGATCCAAATGAAAAACCTGCCAACCATATGTCATGTTCAGGAAACAGTTCTTTTATCCAATTATAGAGGCATATAAGGTCTTCTGATTCACCAATGCCATTATCAAATTCTCCGTCAGATTCCCCTACACCACGAAAATTAAATCGTACAGTATATAATCCCATCTCTCTGTAAGCTTTTTCAATCATGTGAACCACTTTGTTGTGCATGGTTCCACCAAATAAAGGATGGGGATGGCAAATTATACCAACAGCTTTTCTCCTTTCTTCTGTATTTGTAGGGTGTCCGGCAAGACACTCAATTTTTCCAGCAGGTCCAGTGATGAAAAATGTTTTTTCAGGAAATTGTGTTGGGTTGCTTGTCATGAAATCGATTTAATTAAAAAGTGGATTATATCATTTTTTCCACGGTGCTATATAAAATAATAACAGCATTCCAGGTATTGCACAGGCTGTGCAAATTAAGAAAAAGTGAGTATAACCCACATTCTCAATAATATACCCAGTTGTGGCATTGATAAATGTTCGAGGAATGGCTGTTATGGCAGTAAACAGAGCAATTTGTGAAGCGGCGTAAGCTTTACTACTCATCTTAAACATATAGGATATGATTGCTACAGTCCCCATACCGACACCTAAATATTCTAGACTGACAACGACGAATAAATCTGTTTTACTGGGGTCACTGAGCTGAGATAACCAGGCAAATCCCAAAATTGTGAATAATTGAAATAAACCAAATAACCACAATGATTGATTTAATGAAATTTTACGCATAACCATACCAGCTATAAAGGCTCCAGCAATTGATGACCACAAAGCGGCTGCTTTTACGACAGTGCCTAAAACAGTTTTTGTATAGCCCATATCTAAATAAAAAGGAGTAGATAATGCGGTCGCCATTGAATCTCCAAGTTTGTATAACATTAAAAAGACTAGCATGAGAATGGCATGAGTTAAGCTGAAGCGGCTAAAGAAATCCTTAAATGGATCAATAATAGCAGCAGCAAAGGATTGTTTATGTTTGATGTGTGAGGATTGCTCGCGGATAAAATAGGTTGTAATTAAACCAATAAGCATAAATCCAGCAACAATAGGAAACACGTATTTCCAAGCAATTAAGTCGGCTAATATTAATGCCAGTGCACCCGGAATTAATGAAGAAAAACGGTAGGCATTAACAAACCATGCATTACCAACACCCAATTCATCATCATCTAATAATTCTCTTCTGTAAGCATCGATTACAATGTCTTGTGTGGCACTAAATGTTGTCATTATTATCGTCAGGTAAATGATAATAGATAAATTTTTTGATGGATCAAATAACCCCATTAAAGCGATAGATATGATCAATAACAATTGTGTTAAAAACATCCATCCACGGCGTTGACCCAAAAAGGGAATTGAGTACCTATCTAAAAGAGGAGCCCATAGAAATTTCAATGTATATGGAATTCCAATTAATTGGAATAATCCTATTGCAGATAAATCAATACCTGACTCTCTTAACCATGCTGGTATAGTTTGGATTAAAACATAAAGTGGCATACCTGAACTAATGCCCAATAATGTTGCTATAAGAACTTTTTTATAAAATTTAAGTTTTTTTGAGTCAATATATGTCATGTCTTAATTATCACATAATTTGTTTAATTATGTGTCAGATGTTGTTGATTCAACTGTTTTTTTTTATTATCCAAGTCCAAATATAGAAAGTACGATGATAGCACAATTTCTTAATGCACCTAGAAAACGAGAAAAAAACTCATCATCAATAAGGTGACATTATTTTTTTCTCGTTTCCTATGTACATCAGTTACTTGCACTCTCAAACGCATTTCTATATCTGGATTTGGATATTCATATAAATATTTATTGGTTCACTACATTCTATCTTGTTTTTTTTAATTAATATGGTATTGTTATAACGTAGCGTCGGGAAGTGGAAAAATATGATTACAGTTGAAGAGTTAAAAAATTATTATCCTTTTAATAAAATGGAAGAAAAATTTCTACCATTGTTGTTAGAACAGTTTGATATCGTAGAATTTGAAAGGGGTGATGATGTTTTTAAACATGATGATAACAAAATTAATGCTAAGTACGTATTGGATGGAACTGTAAAAATTAATTACCCTACTGGCAGAGAAAAGGTGCTTAAATCAACTTCAATGCAATCTTTTTATCCAATTGGCGAAGTTAATACACTAAAAATACTCACATCAACTGTTACATCTAAAACAGCAAAAATAATGACGATGAATAATATATTCCTTGATCATTTTACGGTTTGGGATAATTTATTTAAAGAATCAGATTCTGATAGCCCTTTGAGAGGGCATGAATCTTACCAATGGGTGGTGGGTTTATTGTGTTCAAAAGCTGTTCAAATGTTACCTCGTGGTCATGTCGATCAAATATTTAAAAACTTAGAACCAGTTTATGTCAATTCAGGTGATGAGATCATTACCGAGGGTGATGCAGGTGATTATTGTTATATCATTGTAAAAGGTGAAGTTGATATTTATAAATGTGTTGCTGAGGGCGAAGATTTAATTGCAACCTTGCAAACTGGTGCATTGTTTGGTGAAAATGCATTGGTCAGCAAAGAACCAAGAAGTGCTTCTGTGCGCATGAAAACCAATGGTGTTTTGATGAAAATGATTGGTGAGAAATTCTCTTCATTATTGAAAAGCCATGTGGTCAGGTGGTTAACGACTGATGCCACTTATGAAATGTTGTTGGAAGGTTCTGTCTTACTAGATGTTCGTGAACTAGAAGAATTCAATAATTTAAGTTTTCATGATTGTATCCATATTCCAATGGATAAAATTAGAGACGAATGTGAACAAAAATTAGATAAAGCTACCACTGTGATTACCTGTTCTAATACAGGATTACGTTGTGCTTCAGCAGCTTTCTTATTGGCAACATTGGGATATGATGTCTATAGTATGCAAGGTGGAGTTACGGGTTTGTTAAAGTTAATTGAAGTAAACGATTAACTAAGCTATTTCACACTACCATGGTGTAAACCTAAGTTAATCTAACTTGTTGGTGTGCAAATCTTTCATGGCCTTTTCTAATTTACCATCCAATAAATCACCCAATACATCAATGCCATTATCTATGGCTCTGGCAATGCTGATTTCATCATCGGTTGTCGCTCGATTAAGTACCCAGGAAACGACTTGGCTTTTATGCCCAGGATGACCAATACCCAATCTTAGTCGGTAAAAATCATTGTTGCCTGTCATGGCAATAATATCTCTTAAACCATTGTGGCCACCGTGACCGCCGCCTTTCTTTATCTTTGCACTACCAGGAGGTAAATCTAATTCATCATATATGACTAAGATTTCATCATTTTTAATTTTATAAAAGTTAGCCAATGCAGCCACAGATTTGCCTGATAAATTCATGAATGTATCTGGTTTCAGTAACCAAACACTGTGATCATGTAAGTCAACTTTATTGGCATGTCCATAAAACTTTTTATTTTCTTTCAAATCAACATTATGTTTATTGCACAGTTCATCCACAAACATAAATCCAACATTGTGTCGGGTTTGTGAATATTTCATGCCTGGATTACCAAGGCCAACAATAAGTTTGATTTTTTTCATTAAATATATTATATACGAAAACAGCCCCAAATATGGGGCTGTTTTCGTCTTTTGCAATAAGCTTGATTAGTCTTCAGATTCTTCTGATTTCTCTTCAATATGTGTTGGAACTTCTGCAGATGGTGCCTCAGCATCTTCATCTACTTCAACTTCAGCTTGAACGTGTGTAGTAGAAACAACCACTTCATCATGGTCTTCAACATCACCATGAGTAAATGCATTCAAAGTAACACCTTCTGGTAATGTAAGGTTACTTAATCTGATGATATCGCCTTCGTTAAATTCAGCTAAATCAACAGAAATAAACTCTGGTAAGTTTTTAGGAAGACATGAGATTTCAACTTCTGTAATTTGATGAGCTACAATGATTCCAGAAGTTTTAGCGGCTTCAGACTCTTCTTCATTTAAGAAGTGTAATGGAATGTTCATAGAGATTTCGACATCATCATCAACACGTTGAAAATCCATGTGCATAATAACAGGTTTTGCAGGATGACGTTGCATGTCACGGACAACAACACTTTGGCGTTTACCACCTTCAGCTTTTAATTCAAGAATACTGGTAAAGAATGATTCATCTTCAATGTATCTTAATACTTTGTGGTGTTCGATTGAAATGGAACGTGGCTCTTTGCCTGAACCATATATAATACATGGTACTTTGTTTTCACGACGTAGGCGGCGGCTCGCACCTTTCCCCTTATCATCGCGCAATTCTGCGTTTATTTTAAATGTAGACATTTGTGTCTCCTAACTTTAGTTAATAATAGTTTGCCTTGCGACCAGGCAAAAATTTAATCAATCAACGTACATTTCGCTGACAGATTCTTGGTTGGCAATCCTTCTAATGGTTTCAGCCAGCATTTCTGCTACGCTTAATTGCCTAATTTTTTTACAATTCTGTGCTTCTTTATTAAGTGGTATCGTATCTGTTACTACCAACTCTTTTAAACCTGAGTTTTCAATATTTTCAATGGCTTTGCCTGATAATACTGGATGTACACAATAAGCGATAACTTCTTTTGAACCGCGTTCCATCAATGCGGTTGAAGCTGCACACAATGTGCCGGCTGTATCTATCATGTCATCTACTAAGATACATGTTTTATTTTCAACATCGCCAATGATATTCATCACTGTGGCCATGTTGGCTTTTGGGCGCCTTTTATCGATGATAGCTAAATCTGCTCCAATTCTTTTAGCTATGGCGCGTGCTCTGACTACGCCTCCAATATCTGGTGAAACAACTGTGACTTCACTGGCATCGTATCTACACCAAATGTCTGCAAGTGTTAATGGTGATGCATATACATTATCAACTGGTATATCAAAAAATCCTTGTATTTGGTCGGCATGTAAATCAATAGTTAATACCCTATCTGTGCCAACTGCTCCAATCATCTTCGCAGCCACTTTTGCTGTTATTGGGACCCTAGATGAGCGCGGTCTCCTGTCCTGTCTGGCATAACCAAAATAAGGCATCACTGCAGTCACTGAATTACATGATGCTCTTTTAACTGCATCAACCATGACTAACATTTCCATAAAATTGTCAGCTGTTGGTATGCAAGTTGGTTGGATAATATAAATATCCTGACCACGAACATTATCAATAATTTCAACAGCCACTTCGCCATCACTAAATCGACCAACATAAGCTTTACCAAGAGGGATTCCTAAGTGTTTGGCAATGTTTTGTGCCAACTTTGGGTTTGCATTTCCAGTAAAGATTTTAATGCTGCTATCTACTATCATGGTACTTGCTCACAATGTGCTAAAAATTTGCGATATCATATCACAAAATCATTGATTATATACAAATATGCCTACAACTAGTTATTTACTAATTGTAGGCATGATATATGGCTGGGACGGCAGGGATCGAACCTGCGAATGCTAGAATCAAAATCTAGTGTCTTACCGCTTGACGACGTCCCAATGTGTGGTCATTGATTATTTCAATCAACGCTCTCAAACAAGGTCGGGTATTATATACATGTTAATTATGAAAGCAAAGCCAATTTTTAAATATTTTATAATATTTTTAAATTTATTTACTCTTTGATATAATTGTTTGCCAATGTTGAGGACAATCAGTCATAAATGCTTGCGCTTTGGCCTCTGTATCAAAACAACAAAACAGGGTTGAACCCGTACCAGACATGTAAGTAGGGCTCATTTTTGAAGCTATGTTGTACATATCAGCCACCAATGGATGATTTTTTAGAATGACTGGCAAAAAGGCATTTGTCCAGTGTGTTTTATTAGATATTTTTGATGTATCTATCTTATTTTGATTTCTAATTAAACTTTCATCATTAAAAACATCGGCTGTTGAAATACCAACATCTGGAAAAACTAAGACAAAATAATAGGGTTCTATCATTAAGGGCGACAATTCATCACCAACGCCAAAAGCCATGGCTGATTGATTGAGCACAAAGATAGGCACATCTGCACCCAGTTTTATGGCAAGGTTTTGTAATTGGTCTTGAGATAAGTCACATTTCCACAGTTTATTTAACACCCTTAAAGTTGTGCCGGCATTTGAACTGCCACCGCCGAGCCCAGATCCTTGTGGAATATTTTTATCTACATGAATGTGAATGCCATGGTGTGTGTTTTTATGCGGTTCTAACAGCTTTGCTGCTTTAAATATAAGGTTATCTTGTTGTTCTAAGTTATTAAAGTTTCCAGTAATGTTTATTGTGTTTTCATCAGAAAGTTCAAACTCCATATTATCGCCCCAATCCAATATTTGAAAATAGGTTTGTAATAAATGGTAACCATCTTGACGTTGGCCTAATATCCTCAGCATAAGGTTAATTTTAGCTGGGCTTAATGCCTTCATTCAAAATTCCATTTGTAAATGACGAGTTTAACTGAGTAGGGTGGTTTACTGGCTTTGATTTTTTTGGGCAACAACCCCATTGGTGTTTGTTGCCATTTTGTGTAAGTGATTTGCCAATCACCATCGGTAATAGATTCTATTTTTTGATGGATGGTTTCTATTTCTGATTCTGACTGATGTCCTCGAAACCAATATTTCAATTTATCCCAAGGGAAATGCCAACCCAATTCTTTGGATATTAATATTTGAGCATTTTCTGCTGTGGTTTTACCATTGGTAGATGACATGAGTGTGGCACTATTTTGATTTTCTTGTATGTCCCAGCTACCTTGGCCTAATGGTGCTTTAAATTGTGCTTTTGTATTGTTGTTAGTGACCAACCATTTGATTCTTCCAGAACCATTGTTTTTACCATCATTAATGGCTAATTTCCCATTAAATGACCATGATTTTACTTGTGACCATTGGTTTTTTGCTTGATGAGGCTTCTTGTTCTTTTGGCACGAAGATAACAATAAGACCGAGATGATAACTAGAAACAATAAGTAACTGTTCTTGAAAGCTTGACTTAAGTAATCGATTTTCATTGTCCGTCTTCTCTGTAATGACAGCCAACACTGGTTTTGTTTGACCAAGCGGCTAAAGTAATGATTATAGAAGTTCTGACAGAATTTCTCAATCCGATTAAATCATCTGAGACCTTATTGTCACGATAAAACTGTTCAATGTCTGTTTCTAAATTACGCAGTTCTCTTAAGGCGCGAATCAAACGCTCCGGTGATCGACTCACCCCAACATAATTCCACATCAAGGATTGAATGCGTTGAATATCATGTTGGATTAAAACTTCATCGGCAAAACTGTTTTTATTGTACTGCCAAGATGGTATGGTTTCTGTGGCGCATGTTTGGGTACCTGTATGATTATTGATGATATCTTTTGCGGATTCAATGCCCCAAACCAACCCTTCCAGCAATGATGTGCTCGCCAATCTGTTGGCGCCATGCAATCCAGTACAGGCCACTTCTCCAATGGCATAAAGTTGATCTATATCGGTTTTGCCCACTTCATCAACCCATATGCCTCCACAAGAATAATGTGCAGCAGGTGTAATGGGAATAAATTGCTGGGTGATATCAACATTATGCTCTAGACAATAGTGATAAATATTAGGGAAACGATCAATGATTTCATCGGCGGATAAATGTGATTTGATGTCCAAATACATACAAGGTGTATCATTAAGTGTCATTTCAGTAAAAATACTGCGAGACACAACATCACGTGGTGCTAAATCTAACCATTCTGGCGCATATTTTTGCATAAAAGGTTTGCCATTGGCATCAACCAATATAGCCCCAGCACCTCGAACAGCTTCAGAAATCAGAAAGTTATCAGCGCCTTTTTTATAAAAAGTGGTGGGGTGAAACTGTACAAATTCAGTGTTGATTATTCTGGCACCAGCGCGATTGGCCATTGCAATGCCATCGCCTCGGGCGCCTTTTGGGTTTGATGAATGCAGGTAAATTTGGCCTAACCCACCACTGGCGATAATGGTATGATCCGCAATGACTCTTTTTACTTTGGCAGTATTGTTATTTAAAACATAGGCACCAACACAACTCTTTCTTTTGTAAACACTGAGTTTATCGGTGCTGTGGTGATCGGGGGTTATGAGATCTATGGCTGTGTGATTAGGTAGAATAGTGATTAGGGCATTGTTATTGGCATCATCAGTCAGTCCCTGCTGTATAACGTGACCCGTTGCATCTTTGGCATGAATGATTCGACTCACTGAGTGAGCGGCTTCTTTACAAGTGGCTAATTTTTCATTGTCACTATCAAATTGTATGTTTAATCTCTTAAGTAATAATTTTTCTAAATAATCAGGTCCTTTTTTTGCTAATAAATTCACCGCATCTTCATGGCATAACCCAGCTCCTGCTGCCATGATGTCTTTTGCTAAGATGGCTTGTGTGTCATCATTGCCTTTATAAATGATGCCACCTTGGGCCCGGCTGGTATTGGTGTCAGTGATATCATTGCTACGCGTGATCACAGTTGAGGCGATATTGTTATCCGCCAGTTCGATGGCTGCTGATAATCCAGCAATCCCACTACCGATTATAAGTACTTGTGTTTGTATGAGTTCTTTGTTTTTCATGGGGAAAGTTTTTTAAGAAGATTCCCGCCTTCGAGGGAATGACGGTGGTATCACCCAATCTGCAACATGCGTTCAACTGATTTATAGGCTTTTAATCGAATATCTTCGGGAATGGTAATTTCATATTGGTTTAATTTTAACGCATCATAGGTGTCTTTTAGCTGAATCTGATTCATGTAAGGACAGCGAACCGCACACAGGCGCAACATTTCACGGTTGGGGGTTTCGGCTTGAATATTATCACCCATGGCACACTCAGTTAATAGCAAATATTTTTGCAAATTGTTGTTTTTAATGTAATGAATGATTTCTGTGGTGCTGCCTGAAAAATCTGAGGCATCAACGACTTCAGGTTTACATTCTGGGTGAGCTAACACAAAAACATCTGGATGACTGGCACGAACATTTTCAATGTCTTCAACAGTGAATTGATCGTGTACTTCACATTTGCCATGCCACCCAATCATTTGAACATCAAGGTCATTGTTGTTGACTTTATTTTTACTGGGAAAAATAATGTGTTTTCCTGTTTCCTTGGCAACATTGCCAGCCAAATATTCATCGGGTAAGAAAATAACGGCATCACTATTTAATGATTCAACCACTTCTTTGGCATTACCTGAAGTGCAGCAAATATCGGTTTCTGCTTTGACATCAGCATAGGTGTTGATATAGGTAACTACTGGCACGCCAGGAAATTGGGCTTTTAGTTTTCGGACATCTGCTGCTGTAATGGAAGAAGCCAGTGAACAACCCGCCTTATTAGATGGAACCAATACAGTTTTTTCTGGGCTGAGAATTTTTGCCGTTTCGGCCATAAACTCAACACCACAAAATACAATCACATCTTTGTCTGTTTCTGCTGCATTGCGAGACAACCCCAGTGAGTCCCCCGTAAAATCAGGAACAGTATGGAACAAGGCGGGTTCCATATAATTGTGACCTAAAATTACGGCATTGCGCTCCTTTTTAATTTGATTAATTTTAACTGCCATCTCAGCTTTTAATATGAGCTCGGCTTCAGAATATTGATCGGACAAAATTGACGTCAATTTCTCTAGGGTTTGGTCATAATTCATTGTGGTTTTTACCTAATTAATAAACTGTAATCCATGGCTTTCACTGAATGGGTCAGTGCACCAATGGATATGTGGGTTACTCCAGTTTTAGAGATACCAGAAATGGTTGTTAAATCAACATTGCCTGAAGCTTCTAAATCTATTTTTCCATTGGTTATTTTTACCGCTTCTTCCATGGTTGCATTGTCCATGTTGTCTAACATGATGCGATCGATATCGCATTTTAAGGCTTGTTTTAATTCATCTAAATTGGTCACTTCAACTTCAATGGGATGTTGGTGTTTGTCATGTACTAAGACTTTATCAACAGCAGCTTTTATTCCACCAGCTGCTTTGATGTGGTTTTCTTTTATCAGTGCCATGTCATACAATCCAGTGCGGTGATTGGTTCCACCACCCAATGACACGGCCCACTTATCTAACACTCTTAGGTTCGGAGCAGTTTTTCGGGTATCTAAAACTTTGCAGCGGCCTTCACACAATTGTACGAACTGGTGTGTTAAGGTCGCAATACCACTCATGCGTTGGAGTATATTGAGTGCAACGCGTTCAGCAGCCAAAACAGATAAAACTGACCCCGAAATTTCAGCAATGGCGGCTTTGTTTTTACAGCTTTGCCCATCTTTGTAGTTAAGTTTAATGCGAATATTTGTATCTACTAACTCAAATGTTTTCTTAAAAACGTCCAATCCAGCTATAATGCCATCTTGTTTGGCAATCAGTTGTGCGCGACACATGTCATCAGGACTAAAAATAGACTCACTGGTTAAGTCGCCTGATTGGATGTCTTCTGTCAGTGCTGAAGCAATAATAGATATATATTTTTGTGGGTGCATGGGTGTAAACCGTTTTAAATTAAGAGCATTATAATGAATCATCAAAGCTATTTCATGAAAAAAGCTTTAAAGTTGGCTAAAAAAGGATTATTTACCACCACGGCTAACCCGCGTGTTGGATGCGTTTTAGTTAGCCGTGGCAAACTAGTTGGCAAGGGATATCATAAGCGGGTAGGTGAACCCCATGCTGAAGTGTTTGCAATAGAAAATGCAGATGAATATTCCGGTTCTGCAACAGCCTTTGTAACGCTTGAACCTTGTAGTCATTTTGGCAAAAACCCACCTTGTGCCGATGCTTTAATTAATGCCGGTGTTAAAAAAGTTATTATTTGTAACAACGATCCGAATCCTTTGGTCGCTGGCAATGGCATAGTTAAACTAAAAGCCGCAGGCATAAAAGTTAAAACAGGATACAAATCTAAACATGGAAAGCAGCTCAATATTGGATTCTTTCACCGCATGAAATATGGTATACCGTACGTGCGTTTAAAAATGGCACAATCTTTAGATGGAAGAACAGCTATGCAAAATGGTGACAGCTATTGGATTACTGGGAAAAATTCTCGACAAGATGTTCAATATTGGCGTGCCAGAAGCCATGCCATATTAACTGGCATTGAAACTATAATATCTGATGATCCACAAATGACGGTTCGTGTCGATGAATTGCCTGAAAAATACAAAAATTTACCCAATGATTTTGAAACATATCAACCCATGCGCGTTGTATTAGATTCTAACTTAAGAATTACGGATGATGCAAAAATAAGTCAATCAGCTGGCCGTTGTGTGGTGATGACTGCCTGTGAAGATTCAGATAAAATCAATTCCTTGAAAAAACAAGGAGTTGAAGTTATACAAATACCTGAAAAAAACAATCAATTGGATTTAAATGCCGTATTAAAATGGCTTGGAGATCAACAGATTAATGAATTGTTGGTTGAGACTGGTGCCACTTTAGCCGGTTCATTTATCCAACAAAAATTAGTTGATCAATTAATTCTGTATACTGCTCCTGTATTAATGGGAAGCAGTGCTAGGCCATTATTTGAAATGAATATTGAAGAAATGGACAATCGTCTCCATATAGACAACTTCAAAATTAAACAATTGGGAAAAGATTGGCGATTGATTGCTGATTTAAAATTATAGAGACCTTTGCATAACAAGATGACGAGTAAAAAATGATTAAAATAACCAGCTTTTCGGTAAAAATCTTAGCAATAGCACGCTATTACGTGCTATTTTTAACTCAATCTGGCAATTTTTCTCTATTTTTTCTTTCGCCACATAATTATACAAAGGTCTCTAATATATGTTTACTGGGCTAATTCAAAGTGTTGGAAATATTGTTTCTAGCAAACAAATCAACGGCGATCTACAATTCGATATCGATACAAATTTTACCGATATGTCAGATGTCTTACTGGGCGATAGTATTGCAATCAATGGCGTGTGTTTAACTGTAACAAATATGTATAACACACAAATATCTGTGGATGTTTCAAAAGAGACAATGCAGAAAACTGATGTCAATAACTGGAAAATTGGAACCCAACTCAATTTGGAAAAATCCTTGACCTTGAAAGACAAGTTAGGCGGTCACATGGTTTCTGGACATGTGGATGCTATGGCAGAATGTACCCATATCGAATCAAGTGCACGGTCTACAATATACCAATTTAGGATTCCATTAGAATTGGATAAATACATTGTTAAAAAAGGTTCTTTGGCAATTAATGGTGTTAGTTTAACCGTCAATGAAATTGATGACTGTGTGGTTTCTGTCAATTTAATACCACATACAATTGAACATACAAACCTTGGATTATTGAAAACTGGTGATCAAGTCAATATTGAAATTGATACCATCGCCAGATACGTAGAAAAAATGTTAGGAAACCATGAATATTGATGAGCTTTCAAAAGAATGGATAGGTGCTTATACAAACGAAGAAAACAATGAAGAAGATTTGCATTGGGCTGTTGAGTACGTTATGGATTTATCTTTTAAAAGTAACAAAAATAACTATGATGAATTGTGGAGTTTTATTAAGCACACTTATCAACAAGATATATCAAAAAAAGTCATATCAATTTTAGCAGCTGGCCCATTAGAAGAATTACTGTCTGGAGCTGGAGAATTGTATATAGATGTTATTGAAGAATTGGCAAGAAAAGATCCAAAATTCAATTATTTACTTGGTGGGGTTTGGCAATCTGGTACTCCAGCAGTAGTTTGGATGAGAATCTTAAAAGCCAGAGATGAAGCTTGGTGATGTTAATTTATCTCTGTGTTCTCTGTGCCCTCTGTGGTTAAATAAATTTTAAGTAAGTAACTA
>Ga0316204_10009397_pt1 | contig 13087 bp, 13 predicted proteins | sample 6monrhotite_MG_2_FD_205661 | JGI IMG/M metagenome (GOLD analysis project Ga0316204, IMG submission 205661) | Microbial mat bacterial communities from mineral coupon in-situ incubated in ocean water Damariscotta River, Maine, United States -... | ecosystem: Environmental > Aquatic > Marine >... | reverse complement strand
AAAATCTTCTAAGAATGTGTCGCGATTACAACATTTTGTTACGAATGTTTGCGGGCATACCGAGAGAGGACCAAAGCTGCAGATATCATGAGGATTGCTGCGGCAAAATAAGGGGCGCCCGGAAGCTGTAGGGGCGCGTCTTCTGCAGTGAAAGTGCGAAAGAGTTGCGTCATGAGCAAGGGAGCGGCGATCATTGTGAGGCCCATGAGGCTTGAGAGTGCCCCTTGCAGCTCTCCTTGCGCATTGTCCGGCACCCGTGCGGCCATGAGGCTGCGGATCGCCGGCATGGCGAGGCCCATAAAGGCAGTGAGGACCAGGGAGGCATATGCCATCCATGTTTCTGTCGACAGGGCGAAACAAGTGAAGCCGATACTTGTGACTGTGAGCCCGATATAGGCAGACCCGACTTCACCGAACCTGGCGACTGTCCATCGGATCACAACGGTCTGGGTGAAAATGACGGTGAGCCCGGCGAACCCCAGGGCAAAGCCGATCTCTCGTTCGCTCCATCCGAACTTGTGGATGACGAAATAGGTAAAGACCGCCGGATTGGCGTCATGGGCCAGCTGGAACAGAATTGTGGCGCCCACCAGCCCCAGCAGGACCGGATAGGCTTTGAAATGGGCGAGGGCACCAATGGGGTTCGCTCGCTTCCATTCAAAGGTCCGCCGATCCTTGTCTTTGAGTGTTTCCGGCAGAACAAGAAAGCCGTAAGCGACATTGATGAAGGCGATGCCCGCGGCGGCAAAGAAGGGGATGCGGGGACCGATTTCGCCCAGGAAGCCGCCGACAACCGGCCCGATGATGAAGCCCAATCCCCAGGCCGCACCTGTGAGCCCGAAATTTTGCGCACGTTTTTCGGGCGGCGAAACATCGGTTACATAGGCGTTTGCTGTGGCGAAGGTTGCGCCAAACATGCCGGCGAAAATCCGTCCCAGAAACAGCCAGAAAAGCGATGGGGCAAAGGCCATGATGAGATAGTCGATGCCAAGCGCTAGGAGCGATATGAGAAGGATTGGTCGTCGCCCGAAACGGTCCGCGAGGTTTCCCATGACGGGCGCAAAGATGAAATGCGCGGCTGCAAACGAGAAGAGCATTAGCCCGCCATAGCCTGCGGCTGCGGAGATAGGCTCGCCAGACAGTTCCATGATCAGTTCGGGGATCACGGGGATAATGATGCCAAACCCTATCGTATCGATCAGGATAGTGATCAGGACAAACGCCAATGCATGGCGTCCGGGTTTGCGTGCAGTCATGGCCGTATCCCCCCGTCAAATGTCAGATCAGATTAGTGGGTCTCCACCCACAGGCATAGGTCCTTTGGCGAAGGAGACCGATGAATGTGCCTGCTCTCAAGATGTTTCGGTAGATTGGTTGTGGGGCATCAGATTAGCCAGAGTCTCTTGATATTCTTGGGTGGCCTTTTGCCCACCAGCGCTGAGTGCGTAGATGCCTGTCTCAACCCGTTCGAACCACCCGTAGTGATTGTCTGCCATTAAACGACGTGCTTTTTCGACACCAGATATCTTGGAAACATTCGCTGCTTTGGTCGGACCTTGGTCGTTCAGTACCTGCAGGCAGCGTAGTGCGTCCTGACGATAGGCTGTCATCAGACCGCGGCGCGTCGAACCGCCTTGGTTCGGGTCGCCTGTGCGTTTTGCAAACTCACGCAGCAGGACTGCCTTTTTGTGTTTCGATTTCCGCGGGGCGTAAGGGCCCGGATCTGCGTGCGTTTCGACAAACCCGTCTTTCAGCCGAATGGAGATCAGCCCGAGTCCCAATCGGCGGCAAAGAGACATGTTGGCTTTCAGGGATTTTCTGAAGGTGGCGCCGCTTCCCCGGGGTATGGCGATGTAAACCACGTCGCTGATGGATTGGCGTGCAATGGCCTGATGCACAACGGACAGGGTGAATCCTGTTTTCATTTCGACGATGAGGGGGGCTTCCTCGGCACGGCGCGCGACAACGTCCACAGCCCCGATCTCGCCTTTTACCTCATACCCCTGGTCCTCAAGGAATGACTTAAGGGGAGCATAGAGGTCTGTTTCGCGAATTGAGGGTTTGGCCATGTTCCTGATTACCCTGAGAGCGCCCGATTCTCCAGAAATATGGCTGGGAAGACCGGTAGGCAGACATTAATCAGTTTCCTATCGCGAGCTTACCGGAGCGACATTGTGTGTTAGAAACGTTTATGTGTAGAGGGAAAGAGTGAGGTTCGTATGCAGAGTTTTTCTAAGGCAACCAGCGTAAGTACAGCGCTGCTTACAGCGGCAACAATTTTCTTAGCAGCCCCTGCTGCGTATGCCGGACCTATGGAGCGGATCAGCGATACTGGTGTGATTAAAATCGGTTTTCGTGAAGACGCTTATCCATTTTCCTACAGAAACCAAGATGGCGATCCTGCTGGGTACACTGTGGAGATTTGTCGCGAAATTGCGGCGACTGTGGAAGAGAAGTTGGACTTGGCGGATCTCAATATTGAGTATGTGCCGGTTTCTGCCGCTAACCGGTTTGAGGTGGTTGCAGACGGTCAAGTGGACATGCTCTGTGGCGCTACAACAAAGAGGCTCTCCTTACGTGAGATCGTCTCGTTTTCTCTCCCGATTTTTGAGACCGGTATTGGGGCGATGGTGCATCCCAGCGCTTCATCCCGACTGCGTGATGCAATCAATGATGTGGATGCATTTCCCGGGGCTGGTGGACCAGCGCGTGATGGAGACTATGCGGGTATTGTTATGGCCGCGCGCGCCAGCACAACCGCCGCTGATTGGTTGCCGACAGAGATGGGTGCACCTGACGGCGGCGCAAAGATAATGAGTGTTGAAAGCCATGATGAAGGTTTTCAAAAACTGCTCTCAGGCGACATAGACGTTTATTTCGCGGACCGAGCGATCTTGTTGAGTCTGGTGGTTGCCAACCAGGCAGAAGACAAATTGATTGTAGGGGAGAGGCTCTTCAGCAACGAACCCTATGGTTTGGTTTTTGCCAAGGATGATGATGCCTTCCGGTTGCTGGTCGACCGAAGTCTGATCAGACTGTTTCTCAGTGATGGAATCTCAGAAATCTACTCTCGATATTTTGGAGAGGCCGATGATGATGTCCGGGCTGACTTTATGATGAACACGTTGCCGGAGTGATATGATCGATCAGATCGTTACGATTGAGAACTTTCTTGCCTATACGATAGGGATCATCGTTTATTTTGTTGGCATTCGGCTGACGGCACGGATTGGCTTTCTGCGAACCTTCAATATCCCGGAGCCTGTTACGGGCGGTATGATTGCGTCCGTTTTGGCGTTGGTTTTGTTCAGTGTAAGCGGGTATGCGATTGAGTATGAACTCGACACGCGTGATACGCTGCTCGTCTATTTTTTCACAGCGATTGGCTTGAACGCACGGCTGTCGGACCTTTTGTCTGGCGGGCGGCCATTGCTGATCCTCCTCGGGCTGACGCTGAGTTTCATTGTGATCCAGAATGTTGTGGGGATCGCTGGCGCCTCTCTGGTGGGGTTGCCCGAAGCTGTGGGTGTTCTCACAGGCTCAGCATCCTTAATCGGTGGACATGGAACAGCGATTGCCTGGGCGCCAGAAATTGCTGCTAATCATGGCGTGCCAAATGCCCTTGAAATAGGTGTGGCGTCGGCGACCTTTGGCCTTGTACTGGCGAGTTTGCTCGGGGGACCGATCGCGAAATTCCTGTTAGCGCGTAACAATATTCAAGACAGTGCGCCCGATGGACTGCTGGTTGGTATCCCACACGAGAAGGAAGAGACGGAGCAGATCAACCATATCAATATTATGGGTGTGGTGTTGGTTCTTCATATCGCGATTATTCTCGGATATTTCTTGAATGAGGCAATCGCGCAAACGGGCCTAAGGTTGCCACTCTTTGTTTCCTGTCTGCTGGTGGCGATTGTTCTCTCCAACACAGTGCCTTATGTGATGCCGAACCTGCATTGGCCCGCACGGACCAAGGCGCTTGCCATCGTGTCAGACTTTTCGCTTGGTCTTTTTATCGCCATGTCTTTGATGGCAATGCAGCTTTGGTCCATAGCAGACCTTGCAGGGCCTTTGCTGCTCATCCTCGGGATGCAGGCCCTCGCCGCGGTGCTCTTCATTCTCTTTCTGCTCTTCCCCTTGATGGGGCGAGACTATCTGGCGACGGTTTTGAGTGCAGGTTTTGCCGGATTTGCCTTAGGCGCAACACCGACGGCGGTGGCGAATATGACAGCGGTGACCAAATCTCATGGGCCAGCCCCAACTGCCTTTATTATCCTACCGCTTGTTGGGGCCTTTTTTGTGGACCTCAGCAACGCCTTCGTTATTCAGTTTTTCCTGGCAGGCTGACGTTCAAAAAGGTCTTGGAAAAAGGACCGGAATGTCCTCCACTAGCGCGTCATAGTTTGGGTAGCGCTCGCGCTTTCGTGTCACCATCATTGGAACGGAGATGAAAACGAAGAGCAGAGTCATGGCAATGGCACCGGCGATCATCCAAGGGTCGCTCATACCTGACGCAATGCCGAACAGCCAGATGCCCCACCAGAACAGGAGTTCGCCTAGGTAATTCGGGTGTTGAGAGTAGCGCCAGACGCCTTGTGTGCAGATTGGGGCGTTGGGTGCGCGCGTTTTGCGGTAAGCCCACATCTGTTCGTCCGCGACAGTTTCCAAGAGGATTGCCCCAAAGGTGACGGCGACCGCAAGCCCATCGAGCAGTCCAAGCGGTGCGCCAGACTCCGCAACCGCGAGAAGCGGGATGCAGCCCAAGAAAACCAGGACTGTCGGGTAAAGCTCAATGCCAAAGAGGTCTATCAACGGATAGAGACGGCCGAACTTGGCCTTCAAGTCCAGGTAGCGGAAGTCCTGCTCTTGGTACGATTTCCAGCGCCGCATGCAGTTGAACGTGAGACGGACCGCCCAGAGTGCCACGAGGCCAAACGCCAACCACTCCCGTGCTGTGAGTTCCGCGCTGCCTATGGCAACAAACCAGTAGATCGCGATCAGCGGCGGGGCGACGCTCCAATAGGGGTCATAGATACTGGAGTTGCGTGTCAAAACACTTGCGGCAAAAACCACGAGGGTTGCTGCCACGTCGGCGATCAATGTGTTCCACAGAACGGATTGTGTGGGCGCCATGGTGACTACCCACCAGGCAACCCCGATGGCGGGTAGATAGGTGATCAGGCTGATGATGGCGGGGCCGAAGCGGTGGTGCCGCCAGTTGCTCTCACTCAATCTGCGGCAACCGGAATTTGAACACCATCCGGCCTAGCTTGGGCACCCCGAATGAGTTTCCCATTCAATTTGCCAGTTGGAACCCCATTCTCGAAAGCGACGTCGCCAGAGATGATGGTGGCGGTGTAGCCGCTTGCCTTCTGGATGAGCCGTTTGCCGCCTGCGGGAAGGTCATGGACGATTTCTGGCGCATGAAGGCGCAGATTGTCGAAATCGATCACGTTGACGTCTGCTTTCATCCCTACTGCTAGAACGCCACGATCGTGAAGACCAACGATTTCGGCATTTGCTTTTGTCTGGCCGTGGATCAGCCATTCCAGCGGAAGCTTTGGTCCACGTGTTCGGTCCCTGCCCCAGTGGGTGAGGAGCGTGGATGGGAAGCTCGCATCGCAAAGAATACCAACATGTGCGCCACCGTCGCCCAGACCGAAGGCGACGTTTGGATGGGTCATCATGGTATGGACATCATCCAGGCTGCCACTCATATAGTTCATCAGCGGGAAGTACAGCAGAGCATTGCCGTCCCGCTCCAGCATCCAGTCCAGCACCTGCTCACGCGGGCTCTTGCCAGAAACTTCTGCGACGGCGCCCGCGCTGTCTTCGGGTGCGGGCTCGTAGTTCGGCGGATCGCCCAGCTCAAACATTTTGTGATAGGCGGTGCAGAGCATGGTGATGATCTGACCTTCTGGGTAGTTGGGTTCCTCCGCCAAGAGTTTCTCCCGGAAGGCCGGGTCGCGCAGCTCCTTCACCTGTTGTTCCAGGGGTAGGTGCGCGATGGTTCTGAAGGTCTGGTGCAGGAGGAAAGGGTTGAGTGTTGACGTGAGGCCCATCAGCACGCCTGTGGGGCGGGGTGGGACCTGGCCGCGCATGGGCAAGCCCTTGGCGGCTGCGTCTCCGATGCCGCTCAGGACGTTCTTCCAGATGTCGGGATGCCGGTCGTCCTGCTCAATCGTGAGTGAGAGGGGACGGCCTGAGACTTCCACCATACCTCGCAGCATGGCGAATTCTGGTTCGAAGTCCCAGAAGTCAGCGATCAGCTGAATGACGCCTTTGTCTGCTTTGCCCATGGCGGCTGCAATGCCGTGGAGTTCTGCTTGTTCGGCTTTGAAGCTCGGCGTATGAGCGCCGTTTTTGTCTCGGTGTTTTTCGGTGCGCGATGTGGAAAAGCCAAGAGCGCCTGCTTCCAGCGCATCAACCACCAGTGCTGACATTTGTTTGATGTCATCATCATTGGCGGGCTCCAGGTCCGCACCCCGTTGCCCCATGACATAGGCGCGCAGTGCGCCGTGAGGTACCTGCAGTCCGATGTCCAAGGCGAGTGGAGACTCCTCGACTGCCTTCATGTATTCCGGGAAGCTTTCCCACCGCCAGTCGATGCCCTCGGCAAGAGCGGTACCGGGGATATCTTCGACGCCTTCCATGAGGCCGATCAGCCAATCATGCTCATCTGGTTTGCAGGGTGCGAAGCCGACGCCGCAATTGCCCATGACAGCCGTGGTGACGCCGTGGAAGGTGGAGGGCTGCAAATAAGGGTCCCAGGTGACCTGACCGTCATAATGGGTGTGAATGTCTACAAAGCCTGGTGTCACAATCTGGCCGGTCGCATCAATTTCGGTGCGGCCCTTGTCGCTGACGTTGCCGACGGCGGAAATCTTGGTGCCGTCGATGGCGACATCTGCCTTGAACGGCGCGCCGCCAGTGCCGTCATAAACGGTGCCGCCGCGAATAACGAGATCGTGCATGGGTTCCTCCTCCCAAGGATATGTCATTGAGCCAGAGTTTAGTGTGGCTCAATGAAAAGTGCGAGGGGGAGGTCGGAACGCCAGGGAAACCTTGCGTTCCTTGCTTTTATTAGGCGGCCAGGTTAGGTCGCCTGGGATTTGCCTCGTTTCTGGATGCCAGCCCGGCGGCTTTCCAATGCATCGGCGGAGACGCTTGAGTTCGCGGCGCCGGAGACTTTGAGCTCTGTTTTGAGGGCATCGCCAAAGGCTTCTGCGAACCCGTCGTCGATCAGCTGCTTATAGGCAGGCAGACATTCTGGCACGACCGTGAGCATGTCCGCCGCAAGGCCCTGAGCTACACTCACAAGTTCTTCTGGCTCGACAACACGATTGACGAGGCCCCAGTCAGCCGCTTGTTCTGCACTCAGGAAATTACCGGTAAGTGAGAGTTCCTTCGCGCGATAAATGCCAATGGCCCGTGACAGCTTTTGCGACAAGCCCCAACCCGGCAGAATGCCAACGCGGGCATGGGTGTCTGCAAAGCGGCAGTTAGTTGAGGCAATGAGAACATCGCAGGCAAGTGCCAGTTCAAAACCACCTGTGATGGCAACACCATTGATGGCGCCGATCACAGGTCCGCTGAACTGATTGATGGAGGTGACGGGATCTTTATGGGTGACGGCATTGTCCGGTCCGGTGAGGCCTTGCTCGCCCAGTTCCTTCAGGTCGAGCCCTGCACAGAAGGCACGACCTGCACCTGTTAGGACCGCAACCCGCACGTCGGGGTCGGCTTCCAGGTCCTGAAATGTGTCGGCGATGGCTTCGCGAAGTTCCAGGGACAGAGCGTTCATAGCGTCTGGCCGATTGAGGGTTACGGTGGCGATGCCGTCTGATTTTTCGACAAGAATGATGGGGTCTGACATGTGTGTTCCTTGGGTGTATCTGCGTATAGGGGTGATTTTGATGGCGTCGTCATAGCAGAGAGCGCTGGTCAGAGTCACCTAAACGGTGGGGAGGACCTCAAGGACCGGGCATACTGGGCGCATTCTTAGATGAGTCGGGCAGATAACATGAGATCAGACTGGTATTGGGTGCGCCACGGGGCGCTGCTGCAAGACCCTGGAAGATATGCCGGGCGCCTCGACTTGCCCACCACGCCGCCAGACGCTGTCTTGGCGCGACGTCTGATATCCCATCTTCCCCCAGGGGCGGTTTGGCTGACGTCCCCGCTTGCCCGAGCGCGCCAAACCGTGCAGGCGCTTGACCCCACTGCGAATGCGACTGTTGTGGAGGATCTCACAGATCAGGATCTCGGCAGTTGGGCCGGGCGCCGACAGTCAGAGGTACATAAAGCCAATCCGCAAATTGATTGGTCAACTCCCTCAACCATTGTTCCCGAGGGGGGCGAATGCTTTGATTCTGTTGTCACACGTGTTGCTTCTTTGATTGAGAGGTTGACCCAGCATTATCCCGATCGTCCTTTGGTGGTGGTGTCCCACCTTGCGCTTGTTAGAGCGGCCATGGTCTTGGCCCTGGATTTACCAAATGAAGGGGGTTTCCAGTTCGACGTGTCGCCATTCTCGCTGACACATCTTTCCTGGACAGGCCCGGACAATCTTTCGGACCAATCAGAAGAGCGTTTAGGGACGTGGCGGGTGCACACTATCAACCGGGTGCACGTCTAAGCGTATTAGTTGAACAGGGCGTCAATGTCGTCCTGAGCAATCTCTTCTCCAGCACCATCAGCAGCGATTTCGGCGGTTGGTGCGGCGACTGGAGCCGGCGCTGCTGGTTCTGCAAACTCAAGATCGTCGGCGATCACCAGCTCAGGTGGAGTGTTGTCAGCAGGTGCTGTATCTGGGTCCCCAGCAACCATGTCGATATCTTCAATGTCGTCGACAGACTCCAAGTCATTCAACATCGCATCGATATCTTCCTGCGAAGTGGCTTCTTCTTCTGACTGGGGCCCGTTTAGCAAGTGCGCGTCCGGCCGTGGGTCCTTCGGGTCCAACAGGGCGGTCGACATGGCTCTTTCTTCATCGCCGGGCTCAACCCCCCAGATGCTGATCATCGAATTGACGCGGTGTTCCAGGTAGTGGAGGACCTGAACAACTTTGGTCGTCCGCTGGCCGGTAATGTCTTGGAAAGAGCAGGCCATGAATATGGCGGTTGCGTGTGCTTCCAACTCGTCGCAAAGGTCTTCATCAGCCCCTTGCTCTTTGAGCTTTTCGGCAATTTCCTGAGTGCGTTCTGCTGCGGCGAGAATTTCAGATGTGGCGCGTTCGGTGGCGGTCACAATCGCGTCGAGCTCGCCCGTCGCGCTCATGATCCGGTTGTTGCCGCCGTCGGTTGGTTTGATAGCCGCAATCTCAGAACGCGTCTGTTGAATTGATGCGCTCATCTCCTGCAGTTCAAGTCGCAGGACATCCACTGTCTGGCTAGGTGCGGCTGCTGTTTGGGCAACACTTCCGATGGCTTCAATGGCAGAGAGAAGCTTTTCAGTATCTGCGGTTCTGTTGCGCCGGGTGAATTCTTCGATGAACCACCGGCCCCGTGGTGTTTCCATCACTGCCGCCAGAATCGCGTCATATTCCCGCTGTTCGTCAGACGCGTTTTGTTCCGTCTCGGCCATCCGCCATACCCCTGATGAAATCCCGAATTCCTTCAGTATTGGGGAGGTTTATTGCTCAATCGTTGACCGATTGTCAGAAGCTGGACAAAAACAGGGGGCAAAACGCGTTTAGGTGTTAACAAGTTGTTTCTGAATTGGGCTGACACCGGAGAAGCAGGACAAAATGGGACAAAAAAGGGTCATTGTGACCGGTGCGACGGATGGCATCGGTTTGATCACAGCGCGGCGTCTGGCTGAAGCCGGGGCTCATGTCGGTCTGGTGGCGCGTAACTCTGAGAAGGGGGCGCGGGTCGTGCAGGAGCTGAAAAAGCAGACTGGCAATCCTGACATTGCCTTTTTCAGAGCTGATCTCTCGCAGTTCGATGATGTGCGGGCTGTTGCGGACGAAATCCGTGCGACGCACTCCACCCTTGATGTTTTGGTGAACAATGCGGGCGCGATGTTCATCGGCAAACAGATGTCGGTGGATGGATTTGAGCTCACCTTTGCGCTCAACCATCTCAGCGTGTTTCTGCTCACCAATTTGTTGAAGGACCAGCTGGTGGCAGCGGATCAAGGGCGGGTTGTGACTGTCTCATCTGTCGCTCACCGTGGCGCAGATCTTAACTTTGCGGACCTGGATGGCCAAAAGGGTTCTTACTCAGCCTGGCGGGCTTATCAACGCTCGAAACTCGCCAACATTCTGTTTACGCGCGAGCTGGCGGACCGCTGGAGAGAGAGCCATGTGACGGCGAATTGTCTGCACCCGGGTTTTGTCGCGTCCAAGTTTGGCGAAAACAACAATACGGCGTTCAGTGCTTTCTTTAAGGTTGGCAAGATTTTCGCCATCTCCCCGGAAAAAGGGGCGGAGACGAGTGTTTACCTCGCGTCCGACGATGATGTCGCCGGCCAGACCGGCGGGTATTACACACGCAAGAAACGGGTACAGCCGTCGCGGGCAGCGAAAAATGCGGATACGGCGAAACGCCTTTGGGAAGAAAGCCTCAAGATGACAGGGCTCGACGGGTGAGCAAGTTTCGCGCTTCTCTTGAGCGGATGCCCGTCGTCGCCATTCTGCGGGGGCTGCAGCCCGCCCTTGCTGTTGCGACAGTGCAAGCACTGGTGGATGCAGGCATTTGTATTGTTGAGGTGCCACTGAATGTGGACGGGGCGCTTCATTCCATCGAGGCGATCCGCAGTTCCGTCGGTGATGATGTTTTGGTGGGCGGTGGTACGCTGCGCACAGTGGAAGACCTTGCGGCGCTGGTGAATGCTGGTGGCGAGCTTGCGGTCATGCCGCATCTGGACGCCTCTCTGGTGATCGGGGCTTTGGATGTGGGACTCATTCCAGTTCCCGGTGTCTTCACGCCATCGGAAGGGTTTGCTGCATTGGATGCAGGTGCTGCAGGCCTGAAAATATTCCCTGCCGAGGCGCTCTCACCCAAAACGATAGCTGCCTGGCGTTCTGTTATGGCGCGAGACGAGGCGCTGCTTTTGCCGACCGGCGGGATTAACACTGATAACGTTGGCGACTGGTGGGCCGCCGGGGCGGACGGCTTTGGCGTTGGCTCTGCAGTGTTTGATCCAAGCGGGGATCTGGATGAAACGCGCTGCCGTGCTGAGGCATTTGTTTCAGCCATAGCGCACGCACGGGCGTGAAAATCCTCTATAAAGCGGGCGGCTTCGACGAACGAGAAGAGACAAGATGACTGGTGTGACGCTTCCTATCGACATTGAAACCATCAAAGGATTTTTGGACCCTGCTGAGGGGGATGCGCTTTATCGTGCCGCCCGTGAGGTCAGCGGGCAGGGGGCATGTCTTGAAGTTGGGTCCTATTGCGGGAAATCCACGGTGTATTACGGCCTCGCCTGCCAGGAGACCGGATCAGTGCTTTATGCGCTGGATCATCATTTAGGCTCAGAAGAAAACCAGGCAGGGTGGGAGCATCACGATCCGACTCTCGCAGATGCCGAAACAGGCATGCTCAACACATTTCCGCTGTTTCGCCGAACACTCAGGATGGCCAATCTCGAAGACAGTGTGATTCCGCTTGTGGCGCCGTCGACGGTAGCTGCGCGCCATTGGGCAACGCCACTCGCGATGGTGTTTATCGATGGGGGCCATGCATTGGAGCATGCGCTCAATGACTATCGTTTGTGGGCACCGAAGATCATTCCAGGTGGCATTCTCGCCATTCATGATGTTTTTCCCGATCCGAAGGACGGGGGGCAAGCACCTTACGAGATCTACAAAATGGCGATTGCGTCGCAGCTATTTGAAGAGATCGAAACCGTGAAGTCGCTTCGACTACTCCGCCGCCTCGGCGAGGGTCCGCTCAGCAAATAGGTGCGAGGCGGGCGTCATGCCGATCACAGCGTCTGTTGCGAGGATCACAGCTGCAGCCGTCCAGGCAGGGCGTTCCTGCGGCCAGGCGACCTTGTCCTCAAACTGAAATCCCATCCAGTAAGCGCCGCAATCCGAACGCCATTGATGCTGCCAGGACAGCAGCTGCTCAGCCTTTTTGCGTTGACCTGACACGAGTAGCGCCATGACGAGCTCTGCAGACTCAGCGACTGTCACCCATGGTTCGTCGACAACGCATCGGCAGCCTTTGCCTTCCGCGACAAATGTTTCCCACTTCCAGTCAAGGCGTTTGATGGCAGCTTCGCCCGTCAGGACGCCGGCGAGCACCGGATAATACCAGTCCATGGAGTAGCGGGTCTTCGGCTCCCAGGTGCGATCAAACCGATGAGGTTTGTCACGCAGGGCTTCTCCCAGACGCTGCCGGGCAATTGTCCAGTCGCGGCTCGGTTCATTCATCTCCCGAGCAATGTGGACCGCACATTCGAGGCTTTTATAGATCGACGAGCAGCCGGTGATGAGTGCGTCATCCTCTGGGGTGTGAGGGTCATCAGCCGCCCAGCGAATGTCGCCATGCTCTGTCTGGTGCGCGAGGATGAACTCCATCGCCTTCTTTACGTGAGGCCAGATGTCGGTAAGGAAGGTCTTGTCACCGGTCAGCAGGAAATGATGCCAGGCACCTGTCGCAATATAGGCCGCAAAATTCGTGTCGCGGACGGGTTTTCCCGCACCTTCTTCACCGCCAGTGTAGCGCTGTTCTTCTTCGTCCATGGGAACAGCAGATCCGAGTTCGCCCCACCAGGAGCCGTCGTCCAGCTGTGTGTCCATGAGGTAGGCGTATGCGCGTTCGGCCGCCTGCATTTCACCCAGGACGGCGAGGCCCATGGCTGCTTCTGTATGGTTCCATGGATCGATAACGCCGCCATCAAACCAGGGGATCGCGCCATTGTCGCGCTGCAGTTCTTTGATGCGCGCGACTGATCCTTTGAAGAAATCGTCTGGCAGGCGGTCACCCTTGGTGAGGAGAGTCATGAGGAGGCGCCCTGTTTGTCGAAATAGAGAACAACACTTTTGCCCATTAAGGGTGCAGCGATTGCTTCGAGGATACGGGTGAGGAGGGGATTGTCGGTGATCTCCCAAACGAGCAGGCGATGGTAGAAA
>Ga0316204_10009395_pt1 | contig 13095 bp, 11 predicted proteins | sample 6monrhotite_MG_2_FD_205661 | JGI IMG/M metagenome (GOLD analysis project Ga0316204, IMG submission 205661) | Microbial mat bacterial communities from mineral coupon in-situ incubated in ocean water Damariscotta River, Maine, United States -... | ecosystem: Environmental > Aquatic > Marine >... | reverse complement strand
CGCCGGAGGGAAGGGGGGGTCTAGACGCCGGCGCCGAAGCCGCCGGAGCCTTCCTGGCTCGGGGGAGTCGAGCGTTCTCGTTCCCGCGGTGCCTCGCGGCGCGGCTCGGACTTCTCCGCGGCTCGCTCCGTGACCTTGGGTTCGCGCGGGGACTCCTCGCGGTTGCGTTGGGGACGTTCGCGCTCCCCGTCTTCGCGCCGGCGGGGGCGAGCCTCGCTGCCACGCTCCTCGGAACCGGCGCCGCGTCGGCCGCGACTACCACCGTCGGTGCGCTCGGGGCGTTCAGACCGCTCGGGGCGTTCAGCGCGCTCGGGGCGTTCAGCGCGCTCGGGGCGTTCAGCTCGCTGGGCGCGGGCCGGGCGTTCGCCGCCCTCGTCTCTGGCGGTGCGCTCGCGGCGCCGCGGGCGCTCGTCGCGCTCGGAGCTCTCCGAACGGCGGGGCCGCTCGGAGCGTGACTCCTCGGAGCGCTCCCGACGGGGGCGTCGCTCGCCACCGGACTCACTCCGTCGCTCGCTGCGACGCGGGGCGTCCTCGTTCCGCTCGTCGTCGCGACCGCGGGACTCGTCGAGGCGCACGCGGCGCGGCGGGTCGTTCGGGTCGCGGCGTCGGACGGGTCGGTTCGAGGGCAAGGTCACCGGAGCGTTGTCCGGCTCGCGGCGACGGGGCCGGTCTCCGCGGCCAGAGGTCGAGGCGGGCTCGTCCTCGTTGCGCGAACGGGCGGCGCGGCGCGGGCGCTCGTCCTCGCGGCTGGCGCTGCGACGCGCCGGCTGCTCGTCGTCGTCCCGGAGGCGGCGACGGGGCCGCTCCTCGTCCGCACGCTCGCGGCGGCGGGGCGGCTCGTCCTCTCCGCGGCTTCGGCGACGCGGCGCGTCGTCGTCACCACCGGAGCGGCGACGGGGGCGATCCATCTCGTCGGGGCGGACGCGGGGACGGGAGATCTCGAGCTCGTCTTCTTCGATGGGGCGGCGCGCGGGGCGCGCGGCCTCGGCTCGGCGACGGGGGCGCTCGTCTTCACGCTCGCTGCGAGCGGGGCGCTCGTCCTCGCGCTCGCGGCGACGGGGGCGTTCCTCGTCACGCGGAGTGCGGGCGGGACTCTGCTCGTCGCGGGGGCGCTCGCTGCGTGCCGGACGCTCCTCGTCGCGGGGGCGTTCTTCACGCCGCGGTCGATCGTCTCGGCGGGCTCGCCCACCACGCTCGGGGGCGTCCACCTCTTCGATCTCCCAGGTCGCTTCGCGCAGGATCTGCTTCCAGCGGTGCATGTGCTCGTGATCGACGAGGGTCACGGCGTGACCGTCGCGACCGGCGCGGCCCGTGCGGCCGATGCGGTGCGTGTAGTCGGTGATGCTGCGCGGCACGGCGAAGTTGACGACGCGCGTGACGTGGTTCACATCGAGGCCGCGCGAGGCGACGTCGGTGGCGACGAGGACCTTCACGGTCCCTTCGCGGAACGCCGACATGACGCGGAAGCGCGAAGCCTGGTCGTAGCCGCCGTGCAGCGCCTTGACCGGGAAGGGCAGGCGCTCGAGGCGTCGCATCAGGCGCTCGACCTCGGTCCGGCGCTCGCAGAACACGAGGAAGATGTCGTCCTCTTCGCTGCGCTCGATCATGCGGATCAGCGCCATCGGGCGGTCCGCGTCGTCGAGCGTGATGTACTGCTGCTCGATGTTGTCGACGGTCTTCACGCCGCTCGCCGTGGCGACCTCGGCGGGGTCCGTCGTGTGTTTGCGCGCGAGGCGCAGCAGCTGGTCGGGGAAGGTCGCGGAGAACAGCAGCAACTGCCGCTCGTCGGGCGTGAAGGTCAGGATCTTCTCGACGTCGTCGATGAAGCCGATCTCCAGCATCTCGTCCGCTTCGTCCAGGACGACGAACTCGGTCCAGGGGAACGAGAGGAACTTCTGGTTGTACAGGTCGAGCACGCGGCCCGGAGTTCCCACGACGACCTGCGCACCGGCGTGCAGCGCGGCGACCTGGGGGCCGGCGGGCTCGCCACCGACGATCAGAGCGACCTTGATGCCGCGCGGTTCGCCGAGCTTCTCGAGCACCTTCGCGACCTGCTCAGCGAGCTCGCGCGTTGGGCACAGAGCCAGACCGAGCACGGTCGAGCGGCCGGCATCGATCTTGGAGATCATCGGGGCGCCGAACGCGAGCGTCTTGCCCGTGCCGGTCTCGGCCTTCGCGATGACGTCCTTGCCGTTCAGCACCGGCTCGATGGCGAGCGCCTGGATCGGCGTCGGCTTGACGATGCCCATGGCCTCGATGGCCTCGAGCACCTGCGGGTGCAGGTCGAACTCGGTGAAGAGCTCGACGTCCGGCGGGGACTCCGTCGGGTGGAGGGGTTCGGCGGGGGGGCCTGCCGGTTTCTTGGGGCCTCTCGGGCGCCCTCCGCCTGCGGGGCGTCGAGACCGCCCGCGGCGGCCTCCGGATCTTCTGCTGTTCTCGGTCAAGTGGTTCTCCGGGTGGTTTGGAGCGCGAGGATTCTATCCTCCTCCTCACCCCGAGCCCACCCCGGCAGGCCCTCTCTCTCCCGACCTCGATGCGAATCGCCACCTGGAACGTCAATTCCGTCCGCGCGCGGCTGCCCCGCGTCCTCCCCTGGCTGGCGGAGCGCCAGCCGGACGTGGTCTGCCTGCAGGAGACCAAGTGCGTCGACGAGCAGTTCCCCCGGGCCGAGATCGAGGAGCTCGGGTACAGCGTCCTGACCTACGGGCAGAAGACCTACAACGGCGTGGCGATCCTCTCGCGCCGTGGGCTGGAGGCCGAGGTCCGGGGCTTCCCGGACGATGGGCCCGACGCGGACAAGCGAGTCCTGGGGGCCACGATCGGGGACGTCCTGGTCCTGAACCTCTACGTGGTCAACGGCAAGGAGGTCGGCAGCGACAAGTACGCCTACAAGCTCGACTGGCTCCAGCGGCTGCACGACTTCATCGATGGGCACTACCCGTCGAAGGGGGGGCGGCTGGCCGAGAAGGTGGTCGTCACCGGTGACTTCAACATCACCTTCGACGATCGCGACATCCACGACCCGGACGATTGGCGGGACAAGATCCTCTGCTCGGAGCCGGAGCGCGACGCGCTCGCCCAGGTCATGGGGCTCGGGCTCTCGGACGCGCTGCGTAAGTTCGATCAGGGACCGGGGCACTTCACCTGGTGGGACTTTCGGTCGCGGGGCTTCGAGCGCGGCAACCGAGGGCTGCGCATCGATCACTTCCTGATGAGCGACGCGGCGCTCGAGGCCTGCACCGGCGTCGAGGTCGACATGGAGGCGCGCGCCGGCGAGAAGCCGAGCGACCACGCACCGGTGATCGCGACGCTGCGCGACTGATCCCGACGAGCGGCGCGGGCGCCGCACCTGTTCACTGCCCGGTGGGCAGGAACCCCGAGGCCGCGAGCTCGCGCGCCATCATCTGCGCCAGGAGGTCGGCGCCGTGGTCGGTGAAGTGCACCGTCGAGGTGAACACGTCGTCCTTCCCCGCCGTCTTGCGCTCGGTCGCGATGGTCTCGAGCCGCGGCGCGATGTCGGCCAGATGCACACCGGCGTGGGCGCGGGCGACGCGCCGGACCGTCTCCCCGTTTCGCGCGCAGGCGGCCTTCTGAGCCGGTCCCGAGCCGCCGGGCTCCTTCTTGAAGTCGTCGTAGTCGGTGCCCTGGGTCGCCAGCACGACCTTGGCGCCGTGCACCCCGGCGATGCCGACGATCGACGCGAGGTTGCGCTCGAAGTTGCCGAACCCGACCGGCGAGGGGTCGGGGTTGTCGAAGCGGTTCTTCTGGTCGGGGTCGTAGTCGACGACCAGGCTGGCGTTGAGCAGCGTCTGCTGTTCGGCGTAGTCCGTCGTGTACCGGCGCAGCACCAGGAACGCGTAGCTGGACTCGAACAGGGACTCCAGCGAGCCCTTCGAGCTCACCTGCCACGGACTGCGGTAGTGCGTGTTGTCGACCTGGACCGGGCCGTCCGGGTTCGCGCTGGACCGGTAGAGCGAGGCGTGGGCGTCGTTGACGCCGTGGTAGACGATGACGACGTCGGGCTCGAGTGCGCTCGCGCGGGCTCCGAGCACGCCGAGGCTCTCGAAGCTGGTGTAGCCGGGGGCCCCGCAGTTGAGCACCTCGACGTCGAGGTCCGGTCGCGCGGTGGCGAGGTGGGCCTGCAGCCGCGCCGGGTAGGTCGTGGCGTCGCCGGTCGTCGTGTAGCCGTACGTCGAGGAGCCGCCGAGGCAGACGATGCGGAAGCGGCCGGCGGGCTTCTCCCAGGTGGTCTCCGGCCCCCGGAAGCCCAGCGAGTTGTGGTGGGCGACGAGCTTGCGGTCGGGGGGCGTCGCCCAGGAGCGCCGCGGCGTGAACGAGGTGTAGGGGTGCGGCTGGAAGCGATGGGCGCTGATCTTCCGCCCCGGGTCGAGGGTCTCCATGGAGAACGCCTCGATGGGCAGCCAGCGCGCGGCAGCCTCGAGCCCCAGCAGTCCGACCACCAGGGCGAACAGCGTCGCGACGAGGATGCGCGGTCCGCGGCCGGTCCGGCGCGGACCGTCAGTGGGCTCGGGGTTCGCCCCGCTGTTGTTCCTGCTGCCGCTCTCGGTCATGTCGGGAGTGTACGCCATGATCTCGGCGATGGCAGCGCCGCGCGCGGGGCTGCGCGGGGGTCAACGCGGCAGCCTGAGGTCGAGGATCACGGGAAGGTGATCGGCCCCGATGTCGGGCCCGAGCCGCCGGTCGAGCACCTCGAGCTCGCTCGAGACGAGCGCGTGATCGAGCGGGATGCGCAGCGGCAGGAGCCCGACCGGGAAGGAGGGCTGGAGCCCGAATCCTCGCGTGGAGTCACGCAGCCCGGTCGTGGAGAGCAGCTCTCGGAAGCGCGACGACCACGGCGTGGAGTTGAGGTCACCGAGCAGGACGAGGGGCTGCTCGCTCACCGCGAGCTCGCGGCCGAGCTCCGCCATCTCGACGGTCGTGATCTCCATCAGCTCCCGACGGGCCGGCGGGCTCGGGTGGGCGGCGACGACCTGCAGGGCGCCCGCCGCCGTGGTGAGACGCGCGCGCAGCCAGGGCCGCTGGAGCGGCCCGAGGCCGCCCAGTTCGATCCCCACGAGGGGCTGGCGCGAGAGCAGCGCGATCCCGAAGGCGTCCCTTCGCGGCTCCGCGCGGTGATGGGGGTAGGCGCCGCGGATCGGCGCGAGGGACTCCCACAGGGCGGGGGTCACCTCGCTCAACACGATCACATCGGGCTGTTCGGCTGCGAGCAAGGCCAGGAGCCGCGCGTGGTCGCGATTCGACCGCAAGGTGTTCGCAACCAGGAAGCGCAGCGTCGGGCCGGTGTTCGCCGGCTGGTCCGCGGGCAGGTAGGCGGGCGCGACGATGGCCGCGTTGAGCGCGGCGAAGAGCGCGCAGGCGACCGCGGAGCGAGGGCGCCTCCCGACGGCGAACACGGCCGCCGCGAGGCCGAGGCAGACCGCGTACTGCGCGCGGAACGGCGGCGCGAAGAACAGCGCCGGGAACACCCCGTCGAGGAAGCCGGCGAGCGAGAGGGCCGCGGCCACCGAGGCAGCGGCGCCGAGCAGGCCCCACGGCAGGAGACCGAAGGGGAGCGTGCGAGCGGCCTGCGGAGGTTCCATCGCTGCGGCCGTCGAACGGGAGGCACAGCCGGTGAACGACGTGCTCCCGTCGAGCTGGCTACCCGCGCGCCCGGTGCTCGGTCAGCACGAACTGCGCGCGGCGCGAGACGACCGGCTCGGCGTAGACCTCGGACATCGTGTCCACCGGCAGGTCGAGGTTCTGCAGCAGGAGGTCGGCCAGGGGACCGACCGGGAGGTCTTCGGGCAGGCTCACGAAGGTGTCGCTGCGCTCGAGGATCGCCTCGGACAGCGCGGAGCGCAGGGAGAGCTCCTCCGACTCCTCGGGCTGGACCTCGGTCACCGGCTCGAATTGAACCGTGCGATAGAGGCGCTCGCTGTCGACCTCCTTGATGTGCACGCGGCTCAGCCCGGCGAGAGTGATCAGGTAGCGGTCGTCCGGCAGGCGCTGGTGCTTCACGATCTCGCCCAGGCCCGCGACGGGGTAGACGGGCGGGTTGCCGGCCTGGTCCGACTCGTGCCCAGACCGGATCGGCGAGATCACCAGCCAGCCACGACGATCGAGCAGGTCGTCGATCATCTGCCGGTAGCGCGGCTCGAAGATGTGCAGGGGCATGACCACCTGCGGGTAGAGGAAGACCTTCGGCAGCGGGAAGAGCGGCGCCGTCTGGGTGGGGAAGGACGCGCCGGAGGGGGGCCAGGCGTCCGGGACTTCTTCGTCGGAGCTCATCGAGGTCAGCGCCCGAGCAGCCTGAGGAGGGGAGCGAGGGAGCGAGCGCGGCCACGCTGGCCGACGGAGCGCCACGAGTTCTGCAGGTTGGCGACCTGGCGCCGGAACAGCTGGCGCGCCCCGGCGTCGTGCATCCAGACGGGGTTGAAGCGCAGGCCGTGGTCGCGGAGGTAGTCGATGAGCTCGTCCTGACTGCGCGACTCGCCGCCGTGGAAGGGATCGACGATCCAGTTCTGGTGGCTGCCGTAGAGGCGCAGCATGACGTGACCCGGCAGCGGAACGATTCCGGTCTGCAGGCCGCAGCGCTTCGCGACGAAGCTGTACACGGCGCAGAGCGACAGGGGCAGCCCCTGCTTGCGCTCGATCACGCGGTGCAGGAAGAGGTTGTCCGGCTGGGTGTAGGACTCGACGTCGCCGCTGAAGCCGAGCTCGGTGCCGAGGTACTTCACGAGCGCCTGGGCGCGCTGCAGGTCGTCGCGCAGGTGTGCCGTGCGCTGCTCGACGCGCTTGGCCATCGCGTCGAGGGCGGCGCGGTACGGCCGCGCGTCGAAGCTGGGGCGCTCCAGCTGCGAGAGCAGGAAGTAGGCCGTCTCGAAGTCCATGTCGGGGCGAGCGGCGTAGCGCAGGAGCCGGCGCAGCACCGCGTCGCGGTCGAGGGTGTCGAGCAGCGCCCGGGCGTGGCTTCGGGCCCGGGGGTCGTCGCCACGGGAGGCCGACTCGAGGAGCGGGCGGCCGGACTTGCCGGCGCGCCGGAACTCGCCGAGCAGGGCGACGCGCACCTCGTTCGACTCGTCACCGAGGAGCCTCGCCGCGGCTTCGAGGCGGGCGCTCCGGGCGGCGCGGGGCTCGGGGGCCTGCGCCTGGCCGGGGGCGGTCGGCTGTGTCGCTTCGCGCTCCGGCGCCGCGGGGAGCAGCGTCGAACCGGAGTCGGGGGAGGGGGGCGGGGTCTCGGCGGGGGAGCGCATGGGCGGTCGAGCGGCGAGCGAGTATCGCTCAGGGGGCGTCGGGGCTCCACCCCCGAGCCGGCGGGAGCGCCGGAATCGGCGCCCGAGGCCCCCTGGACCAAGGATGTTCGCGTTTTGTTCGGTCGGGTCCGGCGGCTCCGTCATGGACAGGGAAACGGCCGCTCACTATCCTCTTTGCCTCGAAACGCCGCCGAGGCCGTGGGGACCACGATCCCCCTGGGCCCGACCGGCGAGTCCGCCCCCCCGACCTCCCCCTCCGCCGGGGGATCTCGAGCGACCCAACCAGACCCGTGCTCCCGCCGAGCGCCGGTCGATTCCACGAGCGCCGACCCGCCGCGCTCACCACCGCCATGACCGCTCAATCCGTCGATACCGGCGTCGTCATCACGCACGCCCTGCGCACCCCGATCGCGAAGTACCTCGGGAGCTTCGCCGATCTGTCGGGGGCTGACCTCGGTGCGAGCGTGGTCCGTTCGCTGCTCGAGCGGTCCGGCGTCGATGGTGGCGAGGTCGACGAGGTCTTCATCGGCTACGGCCGCCAGGCCGGGGCGGGTCCGAACCCCGCGCGGCAGATCTCCGTGCGCGCCGGGATCCCGGAGAGCACCTGTGCCACGACGGTCAACATGGCCTGCGGCTCGGGCCTCAAGGCGATCCAGCTCGCCGCGGACGCGATCCGGCTCGGGCGGGTCGACGTCGCCGTCGCGGGCGGGACCGAGACGATGAGCGGCTTGCCGTACTTCCTGCCGAAGATGCGACGCGGCTATCGCCTCGGGCACGCGAAGGTCGTCGACGCGATGTACCAGGACGGCTTCCACTGCCCGCTGGCCGACATGCCGATGGGCGCCACGGCGGAGAAGCTCGCGCAGACCATGTCGATCTCGCGCGCCGAGCAGGACGAGTACGCGCTTCGCAGCCAGCAGCTGGCGGCCCAGGCGATCGAGGAGGGGCGCTTCGACGACCAGCTCGCGCCGGTCGAGGTGAAGGGCCGCAAGGGCGATGTGACCGTGATCGAGAAGGACGAGCACGTCCGCCCGAGCACGAGCCTCGAGAGCCTAGGCAAGCTGCCGCCCGTCTTCGACGCGGAGAACGGCACCGTCACGGCCGGCAACGCGTCCGGGATCACGGACGGCGCCGCTGCGCTGCTCGTCATGTCGGCGGCGAAGGCCGAGGCCCTCGGCCTCGAGGTCCTCGCGCACGTTGGCCCGAGCACGCAGGCGGGCGTCGACCCGACCACGATGGGCATCGGCCCGGTGCCGGCGATCCGAGACTTCTGCGAGCGCTACGGTCGCAGCCTCTCGGACTGGGACCTGATCGAGCTGAACGAGGCGTTCGCTGCCCAGGTGATCGCCTGCGTTCGCGAGCTGGACCTGCCCGTCGACCGCATGAACGTCAACGGCGGCGCGATCGCCCTCGGGCACCCGATCGGTTGCACGGGCGCGCGCATCGTCGTCACGCTCCTTCACGAACTGAAGCGGCGAGAGCTCTCCAAGGGTCTCGCGACCCTCTGCATGTCCGGCGGCATGGGCATGGCCTCCGAGTTCACCCGCTGAACGAACCACCCGGCGCGAGTCCGCGCCGAGTCCGAACACACTCCACCCCCGACTCACGAGAGAACATGAAGATCCAAAAGGTTGGCGTCATCGGCTGCGGCCTCATGGGCCACGGCATCGTTCAGATCGCCGCGCAGGGCGGCTTCGAGGTCGTCGCGCTCGAGACCGAGCAGAGCTTCCTCGACAAGGGCCTCGGCCGCATCGACAAGAGCGTGAACAAGCTCGCGTCGAAGATGGTCGAGAAGGGCAAGATGGACGAGCCGGCCGGCAAGCAGATGGTCATGGACACGCTCGGCCGCATCACCGGCTCGACCGACAAGGCCGACCTCGCGGACTGTGACCTCGTGATCGAGGCCATCGTCGAGAACCTCGACATCAAGAACGAGCTGTTCGCCGAGCTCGGCGGCATCTGCAAGCCGGAGACGGTCTTCGCCTCGAACACGAGCTCGTTCCCGATCGGCGAGATGGCTGCGGCCTCGGGGCGCCCCTCGCGCTTCGTCGGCCTGCACTTCTTCAACCCGGTTCAGCTCATGCGCCTCGTCGAGGTCGTCCGCACGGACGAGACCGACGAGGAGGTCTTCGCGGCCGCGCGCGGCTTCGGTGAGGCCTGCGGCAAGTCGCCCGTCTCCTGTAAGGATACGCCCGGCTTCGTGGTGAACCGCCTGCTCGTGCCCTACATGGTGCAGGCGCTCTTGATGCTCGAGCGGGGCGACGCGAGCCGCGAGGACATCGACACCGCGATGCAGCTCGGCTGCGGTCATCCGATGGGCCCGCTGACGCTCACGGACTACGTTGGTCTCGACACGACCCTGTCCATTCTCCAGGGCTGGAAGGAGCGCTACCCGAACGAGCCCGCGTTCGACGTGCCCAAGGTCCTCGTGACGATGGTCGCCGAGGGCAAGCTCGGTCGGAAGTCCGGAGAGGGCTTCTACAAGTGGGACGGCGACAAGAAGGCCTGATCCCACTCCACAACGAAAACTCGCACCCATAGGTAGGAACCCATGCTCACCACTCTGATCCTCAGCGTGGCCGCCCTCGCGGCCAAACCGACGACCTCCTTCGAGGCCCCCTCCCGCTTCATCGACGGGGCTGGCTACCAGGTCAGCGTCACGATCGAGGTGCCGGACAAGGGCGCCGAAGTGCCCGCCTGGATGCTCTCGCCCGCTGCCTTCACCATCGACGGCAAGCCGCTCGGCGACCGCAAGAACAAGGCGGACCTCGGCATCGCGCCCGGCGCGACGCTGACGATGACCTTCGACCTCGCGGCGCAGATCAAGGCGGCGAAAGGCTACGCGGGCAAGGACTTCAAACTCGGCTTCGAAGGCGCGGAGGCCGCCGAGGTGGTCGTGGCCAAGGCCGCCTCGGAGGACACCGACTTCCTGACGATGGCCGTCGAGGACCTCGCGAAGTACCAGGTCGTCATGACGACCAATCGCGGGGACATGGTCATCGAGTTCTGGCCGGAGGCCGCGCCCGAGCACGTGCGCAACTACCTCGACCTGTGCAAGATCAAGTTCTACGACGGGCTGACCTTCCACCGCGTCATCCCTGGGTTCATGATCCAGGGCGGCGACCCGCAGGGGAACGGCGCCGGCAACGGACCCCGTACCCTGCAGGGCGAGTTCTCGACCGATCCGCAGTACAAGCACGTCCGCGGGGTCCTCTCGATGGCTCGCTCCGCTGACCCGAACTCGGCCTCCTGCCAGTTCTTCGTCATGCATCAGACGGCACCGCACCTCGACGGGTCGTACAGCGCGTTCGGCAAGTGCGTGGACGGGCTCGAGACGCTCGACCGCATCATCAGCGCGCCCCGCGACATGCAGACCAACAAGCCGAACGAGCCCCAGCGCATCCTGCGCGCCATCGTGATCCAAACCGCCGAGTGAGCGGGAGCAATAGAATGACCGACAACACCAACGCCAGCGCCGTCCTCCACACCGAGGCGGGTGACATCAAGCTCCAGTTCTTCGCGGACAAGGCGCCGAACCACGTCGAGAACTTCCTCTCGCTCGCCGAGAAGGGCTTCTACGACGGCACGATCTTCCACCGCACGATCCCCGGATTCATGATCCAGGGCGGCTGCCCCGACGGCACCGGCCGCGGCGGTCCGGGCCACAACGTCGACGCGGAGTTCAACGACGTGCACCACGAGCGTGGGATCGTCTCGATGGCCCGCGCGGCCGACCCGAACTCGGCGGGCAGCCAGTTCTTCATCTGCCACGGCGACGCCGCCTTCCTGGACGGCCAGTACACGGCGTTTGGCAAGCTGGTCGAGGGCGACGACGCCCTCGAGCACATCGCCAGCGCGCCGACCAACCCCGGCGGTGAGGGCTCCAGCCCCGTCGAGCCGGTCAAGGTCACGAAGGTCACCGTCACGCGCGGCTGAGGCCCGATCCATGGACTACGAGAACATCCTCCTCGACATCGAGGGACCGATCGCCCGCATCACCTTCAATCGACCGAAGGTGATGAACGCGCTGAATCACCAGACCCTGACGGAGCTGGCGCACGCGCTGGACGCCGTCAAGGACAACGAGGCGGCGCGCTGCGTCGTGCTGACCGGCGCGGGTGACAAAGCCTTCGTCGCCGGCGCGGACATCAACGAGCTCGCCAAGATGAAGGCGCTGCAGGCCAAGGACGTCGCGTTCTTCGGCCAGCAGGTCTTCTCTCGACTGGAGACGCTCGGCAAGCCGTCGATCGCCATGATCAACGGCTTCGCCCTCGGCGGGGGACTCGAGCTGGCGCTGGCCTGCACGCTCCGCACCGCGAGCACCAAGGCGCGCGTCGGCCTGCCCGAGGTGAGCCTGGGCATCATCCCCGGCTACGGCGGATCGCAGCGCTTGGCGCGGATCGCGGGCCCGGGCGTCGCCCGCGAGTGGGTCCTGACCGGCGACATGTTCGGCGCGGCGGAAGCCCACCGAGTCGGCGTGGTCAACCGGATGTTCGAGCCGGAGGAACTGGAGGAGGGGACCATGAAGATGGTCTCGACGATCCTCTCGCGCGGCCCGATCGCGGTGCGCCTCGGCATGGAGGCCATCCGTCGCGGCCTCAACATGAGCCAGCAGGAGGGCGAGATCATCGAGTCCGACATGTTCGGCCTCGCCTCGACCACCGAGGACATGCGCGAAGGCATGACCGCCTTCCTCGAGAAGCGCAAACCCGAGTTCCAGGGCAAGTAAGGCCTCGGCTCGAATCAGCCAAGACGGCTGGGCCGCGCCGCTGAGCGCGCCCAGCCGTCGATCGATACAACACCGTCCAACAGAACCGCGAAGGTAGAGAGACAGCCATGACTCAAGAGATCGTCATCGTCGGCGGGGCTCGCACCCCGATGTGCGAGTACTCGGGAACGCCCGGCTACGGAAAGCTGAAGGACGTCACCGCGATCGACCTCGCGGCGCACGCCGGGAAGGCTGCGATCGCGCGCGCCAAGGTGGACCCGGAGTCCATCGAGCACGCGATCATCGGCAACGCCCTGCAGACCTCGACGGACGCGATCTACGGCGCCCGCCACGTCGGCCTCAAGGCCGGCCTGCCCGAGTCGAGCGGTGGCTTGACCGTGAACCGCCTGTGCGGCTCCGGCATTCAGTCGCTGGTGAACGGCGCTCAGATGATCGGCCTCGGCGAGTGCACGACCGTGCTCGCAGGCGGCATGGAGAACATGAGCATGGCGCCCTACGCGCTGTACGGCGGCCGTGAGGGCTTCCGCTTCGGCGTCCAGCCCGAGCTCAAGGACACGCTGTTCGCGTCGCTGATGGACCCGAACGCGGGGATGTTCATGGCGCAGACGGCCGAGAAGGTCGCGCAGACTCGCGAGATCAGCCGTGAAGAGCAGGACGCCTACGCGCTGCGCAGCCACCAGCTCGGGGCCGCAGCGGTGTCCGAGGGTCGCTTCGGCGAGGAGATCGAGCCGTACGTCTTCGAGACGCGCCGCGGTCAGCTCGTCATCGACACTGACGACCACATCCGCCCCGACACGACCGCGGAGGGCCTCGCCAAGCTGCGCGCGGCGTTCGGCAAGGACGGCACCGTGACGGCGGGCAACGCGTCGGGCATCGTCGACGGCGCCGCCGCCGTGGTGCTGACGACCGCCGACCGCGCCGCGGCGGACAACCTCGACGTGTTCGCCAAGATCAAGAGCTGGGCCTACGTCGGCGTCGATCCGACGCAGATGGGCATCGGCCCGGTCCCCGCGATCGCGCAGTGCCTCGAGCGCGCCGGCCTCTCCAAGGACGACGTCGACTATTACGAGATCAACGAGGCCTTCGCGGCTCAGTACCTCGGTTGCGAGAAGG
>Ga0316204_10009394_pt1 | contig 13100 bp, 12 predicted proteins | sample 6monrhotite_MG_2_FD_205661 | JGI IMG/M metagenome (GOLD analysis project Ga0316204, IMG submission 205661) | Microbial mat bacterial communities from mineral coupon in-situ incubated in ocean water Damariscotta River, Maine, United States -... | ecosystem: Environmental > Aquatic > Marine >... | reverse complement strand
ATATGTATTAAATTTGCATTTAATCCGTGCAATCTAAAGTAAACAAAAAAAGTGAGCATTTAGCTCACTTTTCAAATATGGTTTTCATTTTTATTTTTTTGCCTTAGGCAGATATTTTTTACTCAGCTCTAACGAAATAGCAGCTCTTTCAAATTTTATCTTCCCAGCTCCTGTTTCAATCGTAACAGTACCATCTGTATCATTGATCTCAGTAATCTTACCATGAATACCACTTGTGGTAATCACTTTGGTTCCTTTTTGAATACCAGTCTGAAACTTCTTTTCTTTCTTCTGTTTATTCATTTGGGGTCTAATCATAAAGAAATAGAGCACCAAAATCATAGCTAAAAAAGGAAGCATACTTGTCAAACTCGAGCCCGTAGAACTCGCTTGTAGAAAAATGGTTAAATACATCTTATTTTTTTGCTTTAGGCGTTACGTTTCCAAAGATTTTAAGTAGTTCAGTACCTGTTGCTGTATTTGTATACAATGTAACTGTTTTACTCTGTCTATTTGGTTTTCCGGTAGTATTAAACTTCACTTTAACCTCTGCAGATTCTCCAACTTTTACTGGTTCTTTTGGCCATACAGGAACTGTACATCCACATGTTGCCTTTGCGTCAGTAATTACTAGATCTGTTTTACCAGTATTCTTTACAACAAAAGTAGTCTCAACAATTTGACCTTCAGCTACTGTTCCAAAGTCATACTCGGTCTTATCAAACTCAACCGCAGCTGCACCTTTATTGATAGCTTTATCTCTCTTTTTAGCAACTTCTATATTGCTAGCTTTTACTTTTGCTGATGCGTTTCCATCTTTACAAGAAACGAAAACTATAGTTGATAATGCAACTACAAACAAAAATGATAATTTTCTCATGATTTTAAATTTTTGTAAAAATAATAAATTATAGCAATCCTCTGCCTACTTTAACTAATCTTTTGCTTTCTATATATTCTTTAGACAGTTTGTCTAGCACTCCATTAATAAAATAACTACTTTTTTTAGTAGAATAATCTTTGGATATTTCAATATACTCGTTGATTGTAACTCTTGTAGGTATCGACGGGAAATTCAAGAACTCACAAATACCCATTTTAATAAGGATCATATCTAGATCCGCGATCCTATCCGTTTCCCAATTTGGTGTTTTACTTTCTACGTCCTTCTCATACTCAGTATGATTTAGTATTGACTTTCTAAATAGATCTGACACATATTGTTCATCATCATTGTCTTTATACAAACTTCCTAAAACAAATGGTCCCTTAGAATTCAATTTATTCAATGTTCTCACAACCCATGTGTTTACAAACGGCACATCATCAACCCAGCTAATGGTAGTATCTTCAAAGTAATCCAATAATTTTTCATTGGGAGCAATAATTTCTTTAAAAAAATTGACCACAAAGTTTTTATCTGCTGTGAATGAAGATTCCTCAGAACTTAAATAATTATTGAACAGTTCCGTTTTACTTAAATGGTCCCAGATGATTTTTACATATTCATCATCTAATTTCCAATTATCTAATTTGTGCTTTTCAATATAGTCTTTCAGTGAATTACTTTCAGCGAGTATCTTAATGATTGAGTTTTCAACAAATCTGGTATTAGGTACCAGATCTTCTTTGGTTGCCAAAAACTTCTTTTTTGAAATTTCCAGCTTCTGTTTTGCTAACAGCTGAACCTCCACTAATAACTGCAGAGATAATACATAGAGATCGAACATTCTTTTGATGCTATGTTTTAGGAATTTTTCTTCCTTCACAATATCACTATTTTCCGAATGCAGTACTGCATATAAAGATTGCATTACTTTAACTCTAATATGTCTTCTATTAATCATTTTAAAGAACTTATTTTAAAAAAAAGAGCGAAAGAAAAATCTAACGCTCTGCAAAAATATAATTAATAATTGTTTTATCTAAGAATTCTTTTCTCTTTTACGAGTATCAATTCTGTTTTGTGCAATATTAAATGCTGCTCTATGGGTAGTAATATTTTCTTTCTCAGAAAGTTGGAATATTTCTAACGTTGTATTAAAAATATTTTCCGTCTTACGTAAGCTTTCTTCTTTATTATAACCTTCTAACTCTGCATATACATTAATAATTCCTCCAGCATTGATTAAGAAATCAGGCGCATACGCTATTCCTTTTTCTTTTAATAATCTACCGTGCTTTATCTCATCCGCTAATTGGTTATTTGCAGCTCCAGCAATCACTTTTGCTTTTAATTGGTGAATAGTTTCATCATTTACCGTAGCTCCTAAAGCACAGGGTGCATAAATATCTATATCTAATCCATAAATATCATTACCTAACACCACATTTGCGTTATACTTTTTACTAAGTTCTTCTAAGCGCTTCTCATTAATATCATTAATAATCACTTGAGCACCTTCATCCGTGATATGTTTTACCAAAGTCTCACCAACATGACCGATTCCTTGAACTAAAATTTTCTTTCCTTCAAGTTTCTCGGTACCAAACTTATATTTAGAAGCAGCTTTCATTCCCATATATACGCCATATGCTGTAACGGGAGAAGGATTACCCGACCCACCTTTAGATTCAGAAATACCTGTAACGTGTGGCGTAACCTCACGGATTATATCCATATCCCTAGTTTCCATTCCTACATCTTCAGCTGTAATATATTTACCTCCTAGCGAATCGACAAACTGACCAAATTTACGCATCAAGTCGTCATTCTTCTGAGTTTTAGCATCTCCAATAATTACTGCTTTCCCTCCTCCTAAGTTTAAACCTGTAATAGCTGACTTATATGTCATTCCTCTAGACAGTCGTAACACGTCATTCAGTGCTTCCCATTCAGAAGCATATGTCCACATTCTTGTTCCTCCTAAAGCAGGGCCTAAAACTGTATTATGAATACCAATAATTGCTTTTAAACCTGTATCTTCGTCGTTGCAAAAAACGATTTGTTCATGTCCGTCAAAAGAAATTTGACCAAAGACAGGATCGTTCTTTAAATCACTTGTATTTATGATTTCTGATGTCATTTTGTAGTTGTTCGTTTATGTTTGAGAAATTTCACGATTTCTCAAAAATTAAAGCGCAAAAGTAAGATTTTGTTAAATAACTTCAAAAAAATCACCATCATATTACACATATTTTAACAATAAAGATATTAACAGTTAATACTACATGAAAGCATTACGGTATTTAAACAAGTACTTTTTAAAGTATAAATTTAGATTATTACTTGGTGTTCTTATTACCATATTGTCTAAATTTTTGGCGTTAGAAATTCCGCAGATCATTAGACGATCTTTGAATACTGTTGAGGACTATCAAAATGGAGTTATTACTGATATTGAAGTAGTTAAACATGACCTACTTATTAATGTACTAATTATTATAGGTGTTGCTGTGCTTTCTGGTTTTTTCACATTTTTAATGAGACAAACAATTATTGTCACTTCTAGATTGGTAGAATTTGACCTCAAAAATGAGATCTATCAACAATATCAAAGGTTATCTCTAAATTTTTACAAGAAGAATAGAACTGGTGATTTAATGAATCGTATTAGTGAAGATGTTGGGAAGGTTAGAATGTATTTTGGCCCTGCATTGATGTATTCTTTAAACATGATTGTTCTTTTTGCTGTTGGTTTTACAAATATGTTTCGGATTGATGCTAAACTTACAATGTATACGCTCATTCCGTTCCCAGTACTTTCAATATCGGTATTTGTATTAAGTAGGGTAATCCATAAAAGAAGTACGGTCGTTCAAATGTATCTGTCTAAACTAACTACATTTAATCAAGAGTTCTTTTCAGGCATAAATGTGGTCAAATCATATGGAATTAAGGATGTGGTTATTTCCAACTTTGAATCTTTAGCAAACGATAGTAAAGAAAAGAACATTGATCTAACAAAAGTTAACGCCTTGTTCTTTCCTCTTATGGTGCTTCTTATTGGGTTTAGTAACCTATTAGTTATCTATATTGGAGGTAAACAGTATATCGCTGGCGAAATACGACTAGGTGTAATTGCCGAGTTTATTATTTATGTAAACATGCTTACTTGGCCTGTAGCTATTGTTGGATGGGTTACTTCGATGGTTAAGCTAGCAGAGGTTTCTCAACAACGGATCAATGAATTCTTGCAACAAGACCCAGAAATAAAAAATGCATCACACGATTCTTTTGAAGTAAAAGGAAATATAGAATTTCGCAATGTTTCATTGACGTATGACGACACAAATATTACTGCGCTAAAAAATATAAGTTTTTCTGTAGAAAGCGGAAAAACCATTGCTATACTAGGTAAAACAGGTTCAGGAAAATCAAGTATTGTCAACCTAGTGTCAAGATTATACGATGCCACAGAAGGTAGTATTTTGGTGGATGGTACAGATATAAAAGACTGCAATTTAGATGTATTACGAGATCAAACAGGTTTTGTTCCTCAAGATCCATTCTTGTTTTCTGATACTATTGAGAATAATATAAAATTTGGGAAAGATAATGCGACTAGTGAAGAAATTGAAACAGCAGCTAAAGATGCTGTTGTACATGAAAATATTGTAGACTTTAAAAATGGCTATCAAACCATTCTTGGAGAAAGAGGTGTCACCTTATCTGGAGGACAAAAGCAGCGAGTTTCTATAGCTAGGGCTATTATTAAAGACCCTAAAATTCTCATTTTTGATGATTGCTTATCTGCGGTAGATACTGAAACTGAAGAAAGAATCTTGACGAACTTAGGAAAAGTTTCTAAAAACAAAACAACATTTATTATAAGTCATCGTGTTTCTTCTGCAAAAAATGCTGATAAAATATTAGTGTTAGAGGATGGAAAAATAAAACAACAAGGCTCTCATAATCAATTAATAACAGAAAAAGGGTATTATAAAGAGCTCTATACTCAGCAACTTTTAGAAAAAGAAATGTAGTCTTACTTTTTGCTACGTGAAATATTTTGTTAGATTTGTTTAAAATTTTAAGAAAATTTAACACTTATTAGCAAAAATTATGGCAGAGAGAGTTGAACAAGAAGAAATCTTTTCACAGGTTTTAAGAGCAGGAAGAAGAACTTATTTTTTTGATGTTAGATCAACAAAAGCAGACGACTATTATTTAACTGTTACAGAAAGTAAAAAGTTTACACATGATGATGGTTCTTTCCATTATCAAAAACACAAGATTTATTTATATAAAGAAGATTTTTCTGATTTTCAAGAGATGCTTCACAAAGCAACCGAATTTATCATTAATGAGAAAGGTTCGGAAGTAATTAGTGAGCGTCATCAAAAGGATTTTAAGAAAGAAGAAGTTTTAGAAGAGAAATCTACAGAAAGTTTTACAGATGTTAGTTTCGAAGATATTTAACATCTCAATTCAAAGTTAATTTACACGAAAAAGCCATCACAATGTGATGGCTTTTATTTTTATAATACTTTTTTCAAAGTCCTGGTTTTTAATTTGGTCTCCTCCCATTCCTCTTCTGGAATGCTCTCAGCCGTTATCCCACCCCCAACGTATAAGAAAGCTAGATTATCTTGTACCTCCATACATCTTAAGTTCACAAACAATTCTGACGTACCTTGTACATGCATCTCACCTAAAAATCCAGTGTAATACTTTCTTTCGTATCCTTCTTCTGAAAGGATAAATTGCTTTGCAGCTTCTCTAGGTAAACCACACACTGCTGGTGTAGGATGTAATGCCTCTATTAAATGCCGTATACCATTCTCTTTCTCCTTAATTTCTCCAGATATCATTGTTCTTAAGTGAACCACATTTCCGGCTCTAACAGTTTCTCGTTCATGAATCTTATAATCTTTGGAAACTATCTCGATTTGATCGACGATGAAATCTGTCACCAAAGATTGCTCTTCTAATTCTTTTGCATTCCATGGGATTTCAAGTGTGTTGTTATACGGTCTGGTAGCCGCTAAAGACATGGTTGAAAAAGAATGTTCGCTTAACTTAAGTAATGTTTCCGGTGTTGCACCAATCCATAATCCAACTTTTGGGTGATACCATATATACACCATGGCTGTGCTGTACGTAGCTAACAATCTCAAAAAAACAGCAACAAAATCAGCATTTTCTAACACCAACTTTTCCTTTCTCGAAATGACAATTTTCTTTACTCCAGTCTTTTTAATCTCTTGTACTGTTTTCTCGACAAGGTTTGAATGTTCTTCTTTAAAATCTTCAAAGGATTCATAAAGTATACTCGAATTCTTGTCAAAATGAGGTGTTGTACTTTCCGTAATAACATCAGAATCTGACACAGGAATCAAAATAGACGGAAATGAATTATCAAAAGGTGCAAAGACAAATCCCGGTTCACTATATCTATCTGTGTGAAACAATCTATTTGTTTTTTGAAAAAAACCTGAGATATTCTTTACATCGGGTTTTCTGTACACTACAAAGGGAAGCCCTTTTTCAAAATGTTTTTTTATAGAATTTACGATACTCAATGTAGCAATTTTAAAAGTTCTTGTTTAATCAAAGTATCCTTAGTCCATACCAATTCATGACTCACATTATTAATGGTAATCAGCTTAAACTGATCTTTAGGAAACTGTTTTTCTAAAAAAAGAGAATTATCATAAGGCACGATCCAATCTACATCTCCATGAATACTTATCACTTTATTCGTCGTTTGAGCCCACTTACTTTCAAATTTCTTCAAATCCTCTTTATGAGACATTTTTTCCCTTGAAGCTTGTTTCCAAACTGGAGGAACCAACCAACGCGTCAATTTCCATTTATACACGTTAATCATAGAAGGCATGGGCTCTACTTTACTGTACACCGCTGGGGCTAATAAAACAATATCCTTAACCTTCTTTTTTGTTGCTAGTGCAATCGGGCCTCCATAAGAATATCCCACAAGAATCACATTTGTACGGTTGCCTATAATACTATCCAGCATTGCCGCTTCGAAAGCTATAGATTCCTGAACATTATGCTCATCCATATAATTATATCCGATCCTATCATAAGCTATCATATTTGCTTTTTGCAACAATACACTATCCGTTAAATAGCTTTTAAAATCTATTGCAGAACCTATAGTTCCATGCACAAATATTAACGTGGGTAAAGAAGTATCTTTTTGAATGGTAACCTGTCTATATTCAAAACTCTTAAATCTTTCTTTTGTCAGTGTAGGTTTTACTAATTCAGTTGTAAGTTCTTCCATAACCGTCTCATCCGATTTGGGTTTCGTAAACTGATAAAAAACAATATACAAGCCTATGAATATAAGTAAGATTATGCTAAAAGTAATTTTTAAAATCTTCTTAAATAGACGCATTTATGATTTTTTATTTAAGACAATATTTGTCATTTTACAAATAGATATCAAATCTCCTTCTTCATCTACAATTCGGACTTCCCATAAATGTGTTGAACGTCCCTTATGAATATTCTTTGCCGTAGCAAAAACAACTCCTTCTTTTTTAGACTTTATATGATTGATCGTTAATTCAATCCCATTCACAAACTGTGACTCCAATTCAATAAAAAAGTTCGAAGCTGCGCTTCCTACGCTTTCTGCCAACGCTGCTGTAGCCCCTCCATGTAACTGTCCATATGGTTGGTGTACCTTTGGGCTTACTGGCATTTTTGCAGTTAAAAAGTCATCTCCAATAGCTACAAATTCAATTTCTAAAGTCTCCATCAAAGTATTTCTACATAGATCGTTGAAATGTTGCAGTCTTTCTTTTTTATTCATCACAATAACATTTAAAAATGTAAAAATACACATAAAAAACCGTAATTTTGTCCCCTCACGCAGACTCGAAACATGTATAAGATTCGTATTATTTTAGATACTCAGGAAGATGTGATCAGAACCATTTTGGTTAATGATAAAATTACATTAGAAGAACTTCATTTTTCTATTGCGAAATCGTTTGGGTTTGATGCTACAGAAATGGCTTCTTTTTATTTGACAGATGATGAGTGGAATCAAGGGGAAGAGATTCCTTTGTTCAATATGTCTGATAACCCCGTTTCCTTGGCCATGAACACCTGTATACTTAATGAGGCCCTACCCAACATAGCAGATAAATTAATCTACGTGTATGATTTTCTTAAAATGTGGGCATTCTATGTGGAAGTTGTCGAAGTTTCTTCTGAAACCTCGGAAGAACTGCCAAAGACCATATTAACAGTAGGTGTTGTACCAGATGAAGCTCCGGAAAAGGAGTTCGTTGCAGAAGATTTAGGAGATGATCCAAACGAAGAATTCAATGATGAATTTGAAAGTTTAGACGACTTCGATTTCGATAATTATTAATTCTGAATCTTCTTATTACAATTCGTTTCCTGCTTGTAACATTTTTGTATCTTACTCGTCATACATACAAATTAACCAACAATTCTTACAATATTGGAAACAATCTTATCTCTTAAAAATCTAGATAAAAAATTCGGACAAGTCCATGCTGTAAACAATCTATCCTTTGATATACAAAAAGGAAATGTTTATGGGATTCTAGGTCCTAATGGAAGTGGTAAATCGACTACATTAGGAATCATTTTAAACGTTGTTAATAGAACTTCAGGATCATTTAGTTGGTTCGATGGAAGGCTTTCTACGCATGAAGCACTAAAAAAAGTAGGTGCTATTATAGAAAGACCAAACTTCTATCCGTATATGACAGCTTCTCAAAATTTAGCTTTAATCTGTACAATCAAAGGTATTTCAACAGATAAAATTGATGAAAAACTAAAAGCTGTGAATTTATATGAGAGAAGACACAGTAAATTTAAAACATATTCGTTAGGTATGAAGCAGCGTTTGGCAATTGCTTCTGCCTTGATGAACGATCCTGAAATTTTGATTCTAGATGAACCTACTAACGGTTTAGATCCTCAAGGAATACATGAGATTAGAACAATTATTAAGAACATCGCAAGTAATGGAACTACAATTCTTCTTGCCTCTCACCTATTGGATGAAGTAGAAAAAGTATGTAGTCATGTTGTCGTGATTCGTAAAGGAGTTAAATTATATAGCGGGCGCGTAGATGAAATGACCGCTTCTAATGGTTTATTCGAACTTAAAGTAGATGGGAATGACGCGAAGCTAATATCATTATTAGAAAAACACACGAGCATTGGAAGTGTAAAAAAAGAAGATGATTTGATTACAGCAACCTTAAACAATCCAATCTCTGCCACTGAAATGAATCAACACTTATTCAATAGCGGAATTGTCGTTTCACATTTAGTAAAACGTAAACCTAGTTTAGAGCAACAATTCTTAGACCTAACCAACAATAATTAACCAACAAATATTATTCAGTCATGTTAAGACTACTCACCATAGAATTTCACAAATTAAGACACAATAAAGCCAGCAAGGTATTATCTATTATATACTTTGGGCTACTTACTTCTATAGCTTTGATAGCTGCAATTAAATTTGATATCGGAGTTATACAATTTCATTTAGCAGATGCAGGGATATTCAACTTCCCATATATATGGCATTTTAACACCTATATGGCAGCTATTTTAAAATTCTTTTTACTATTGGTTATTGTATCCATGATGGCCAACGAGTATAGTTATAAAACGCTAAAACAAAATCTGATAGACGGATTGAGTAAAAAAGAGTTCATTCTATCCAAATTTTATGCAGTTATTGTATTTGCTGCTGTATCTACCATATTCGTTTTTGTAGTATCCATGGTGCTTGGGTTGGTTTATTCGGACTATAACGAAATCGGTATTATATTTTCAGACTTAGATTATCTGTTCGCTTTCTTTTTAAAGTTAGTGGGGTTCTTCTCTTTTGGGTTGTTCTTCGGAATCTTGATCAAAAGATCTGCTTTTGCAGTTGGAGCAATGTTAGTTTGGTGGATTATTGAGGGGATCATTTGGCTGTTATTAATGTATTCATATAGAGATATTTCGAGCAGTACAGAAAGATTTTCTCAAGTAGAAGTCTTTACACAATTCTTACCATTTACTGCCATGGGGAATCTAATTACAGAGCCGTTTACACGACTAGGTGCTGTAAAATCATTAGCCAATGCTGCTGGAGAAACGATCAATAAAAGCTACGATATTAATATTATTAGTGTCGTTGTAGTTTCAGTTTGGACCTTCTTCTTTATCTATTGGTCTTATATTTTATTAAAGAAAAGAGATCTTTAAGATCATTCTATATATTGTAAAAACACCCGCTTATAGCGGGTGTTTTTTTTGCACTATAATCTAGAGTCCACTTCTTTTTGATTGTTAAAAATCAGGAAAATATCATACTTTTTAAATATATTTGACGTTTACACTTACAAACAATCATTCATGAAGAAAATATTACTCCTGATTCTATTATTTTTTTCTGTGCAGATTTATGCGCAAAAAGAAGCTAATTTTTGGTACTTTGGGCAAAACGCAGCCTTAGATTTTAATACTGGTGTTCCGGTTCCTGTGACTGGAAGTGCTTTAAGTACGACAGAAGGTTGTTCTTCTTTTTCAGATATAAATGGAAATCTTTTATTTTATGTTGGAGCACCAAATACCAACGCAAGAAATTTAACGATATGGAATCGTAATGATCAACCCATGCCTAACGGAACTGGACTACAAGGAGACTCTTCCAGTTCGCAATCCGCATTAACGATTCCAGCTCCTGGAAGACCTGACATATATTACCTTTTTACAGTAGGAACTGCTGCTACAGGTGGAGGCACAGGTACGCCTGGTTTTTTCTATTATGAGATAGATATGACCCTCGTTGGTGGTTTGGGTGACATTAATACTACAATAGGAGATGTAACAGGAGCTGTAAATTTATCTGACGGAAAAGACAATAGTTGGACAGAAAAAGTAACAGCTGTTAGGGCAAAAGACTGTAATGAGTTTTGGGCAATCTCTTTAAGTGGGAGAACAAGCTTAAGCGGTAATAATGAATTTTATGCCTACAAAGTAAATGCTGGTGGAGTAGATACAGCAAATCCTGTAATTAGTGAAATTCGAGGGTTTGCAACAACGGACGTAAGAGGTTATCTAAAAGTATCTCCTGACGGTAAAACGTTGGTCGCTGCTAATATGCCTAATGGTACTTTTATTTTTAATTTTGATGACGAAACAGGAATAGTGACTAACTTCGAAAATACTAATAATCCCAGTCAAATAAATCTTCTTGGACAAAATGGCTATGGAGTTGAATTTTCGCCCTCTAGTCAGGTTTTATATGTATCTACGGGGAATTTTACAGCAGGATCCACTGAAATTTTGCATCAATTTGATTTAACGCAAACCACCGCTGCAGATATTAATGCTTCAAGATTTGAAGTACATAGATATAATAATTCAAGGGCTGCTTTACAACTTGGTCCAGATAACAAAATTTATTGGACTAGTCATAATCAACCCAATATAAGTGTAATTAACGACCCCAATGAGTTGGGCGCAGCTTGTAATTATTCGCATCAAACTGTTAACTTAGGAGGTGCAATTGCTAGTCAAGGGTTACCTCCGTTCCTTTCTTCTCTACTATTACCTGTTAATATTACAGATACAACCACAGGAGAAGTGATTAATAATCAAACCTTACAGTATTGTGTTGGAGATTCGAAAACACTGGAACCGGACCCTACCGTTATTGCTGGTAGCACAGGTGCAACTTATGAATGGACTTTTAATGATGGAAGTGGACCTACAGTAATAGCTAATACTTTAAATCTAACATTAAATAATATTGCCACGACAGATGCTGGAAGATATCAGTTAGTGATTAAGCTAACAGATGCTTGTGGAAATCTCACAGAACTTGCTGGTAATTTTGATATAGATGTTTTTGAACCACCTGTTGCCTTAACTACACCTCCGACGGATGAGGATTTTTGTGATCTCGATGGAGATTTAGTAATAAACACACCTTTTGACTTGACTACAAAGGATACTGAAATTATTGAGACACAGGACCCTACTACATTTGAAGTAGTATACTTTTCGGACGCTGGACGCACTACTTTAATACCAAATCCAACCACATATACTAATGTAAATCCTACAGAAACGATTTATGCAAGATTGCGTAACATTCTTGCTCCTACTGCTTGTTATGTAGACGCAGAATTTGAGATTAGTGTGACCGGACAGCCTATACCTACTGCTCCTACGTCATATATTGCTTGCGATAACACTTCAGTTGGAACAGATGTTGATGGTTTTACGAACGATACTTTTTTACTCAATAGCAAAGACACTGAGATATTGGGAGCTTTGAATCCTGCAGATTATACCGTAACATATCATACTACTTTAGTAGGTGCACAAACAAGTACTACTAGTGATGTGATAGATAAAACGGTTAATTACCAAAACACTACAGCCTTTACTCAAACGGTCTACGTTAGAGTAGAAAATAATGCAAATGTGGCATGTAATGATAGTTCATTAACCTTAGATTTGGTTGTGGTTCCACAGCCCAAGTCTAATGCTATTTCCAATATCCTGTTCTGTTCTACAACAGGTACAGAGGTGTTTGATTTACATGCATTAAAAGATACGGAGATGCTTGTAGGACAAGATCCTACTATCTTCAATGTAGTCTACTATCCTACTCAGAACGATGCTTTGAATGATACCAGTAGATTACCAACTCCAAATGCTTATTCAAACCTATCAGCTTATAGTACAGATACCATTTGGGCTAGAACATTTCATACTGCGCATCCTACTACCTGTAGTGATACCAATGTAGCAACCACTAGTTTCCAGATATTTGTAACTCAAGATCCGGATGGACTCATTCAAACACCTGTAGATGTAAGTGATTGTGATGATACTGCCGATGGTGATGATACCAATGGACTGATCAATAATTTTATCACTCTTTCTTCTAAAGATGCTGAGGTATTAAACAATGTAGCGTTTGCCAATACAGCACTCTATACTGTATCCTATCACAGAACTGCTTTAGAAGCAACCAATGATGCCAACCCTATTGACAAAGTAAATCCGTATACCAACGAAACGGCTAACTTGCAAACCATTTATATAAGAGTGGAGCATAATGACAACGCTGTTAATTGTGTCGCGTTTACTAATTTCAATTTAACGGTACATCCTTTACCTGTGTATG
>Ga0316204_10009393_pt1 | contig 13101 bp, 12 predicted proteins | sample 6monrhotite_MG_2_FD_205661 | JGI IMG/M metagenome (GOLD analysis project Ga0316204, IMG submission 205661) | Microbial mat bacterial communities from mineral coupon in-situ incubated in ocean water Damariscotta River, Maine, United States -... | ecosystem: Environmental > Aquatic > Marine >... | reverse complement strand
AGAACTCCTATTGGATTATCGAAAAGAGCCATTAAACTCTGAATACCTGAAAGGTCACGGGAGCACATACCTCTAATGATATCTTCCACATTTTACTGTATACAACCCATTAACATGGAAGACAACCTTTTAGTAAAGCTTATTACTTCTGGACATCAAAATCTTAATTTTGATGTCTCAGATGATTCCAAATGGCTAAAAGAATTTAAAAAACTGAACTCTGCATACGATAACCTTAAAACTTTGGAAACACTTCACTTTGACTTATCAAATTTAACGTATTACATAAAACAAAAAAATCCTCGCCTAGCAGAACAAATATGTGGAGCATTTTCTAGCCTTTTATATGACACAAAATTTAATAACTTTGTTCTAGTTCATGAAATTCAAGTTGAATATAAAGAAAGCCTTTCAAAAATATTTAACCAGCAATATCCAAACATTTATGACACAGTTAGAAATGCACTTGTTAAAGAAAATACATTATCTGAAAAATCACAATGGTCTGTAGAAATTGAACAAAAAGCAATTTCTTTCATAAAAGAATTCTGCCAAAAAACCTTTCGACTTAACATTGCTCGTCAAGAAATATCAATAAAAGATAATACTGGGAATATAACTAATGTCGTGCTAACTACAGGTCATGACTCTACAAATAACTCTACCGAGTTTTTCTTAAGAGAAAACCTCAATGCTGAAAGATTAAAGCACAACAATAAACCTATAGTTGCATATAGCAAAAAAACTAATGCGAATCAAACTATACAAGATTTATACTCATTTAATGGAAGGTTTCATACCATTGTGCTTAATGCTTCAGTGGATATACATAGATATATTCCTATACAGTTTCACATGCAATATCTCTGGTTTTATTTAATAAAAATAAACAAGATATTAGATGAGTTAAACGATGATTTAAATAGGAGTAACCAATCTACAAATATGAAAGAAAAAGTTAATTTAATTAACATCCTTATTAACAAAATTGAAATGCTGACAATGTTTAATGAAACATTTAAGTTTGCAATTGAAATTGATAAAGAAAATATTTATCAAAAGATTGAATCTCGTTGGAATATTGAAGCGCAGCTTGAACAATCTAATAAATATATTTCATTCTTTAAAGATTATCTAGTGCGTCTTCACGAGACTAAATCCGCAGAAATAGATAACAAAAGAAATATTATATTATTCATAATTACCACTCTTCAGTTTTTAGCATTAATAAGTATATGGAATGATTATTTAAGCTTGCTTCAACATGAAGGATTACACAAAACCAATCGCTTACTTATTTCTATATTCAACACTGACACTTCTCTAAAGGAATTCCACTCTTTCTTACCTATCTCGCTTATTGCTTTATTAGGGTTGTTAATTGGATACATTTTTACGAAAAAAACTAAATAACCACTATAAGTATTACCAAAACTCATATCTTATACAGTACTCGATCCCTCAGAAAGTCTTTACATAAATACAGGTACAACACAACATTCCAAGGAAAAACCATGTTCAATTTTAACCAAGCCATATCCAGAGCTGGCACCCATGCTGAAAAGTATGAACTCTGCCATAAAGTATTTGGCACCAACGATCTCATTCCAATGTGGGTAGCCGATATGGACCTTCCCACACCGCCTTTTATTCTAAACGCGCTTAAATCCCGTTTAAACCACCCTTTATTAGGTTATACCTTAACACCCGATTCCGTTTATCAAGCCATTATCAAGTGGCAGGCTCAACATCACTATCGCGTCCAGAAATCACAGATCGTCTTTACTCATAATGTGGCCAATGGCTTCTTTATGGCCGTTGCCGCTTTTAGCCAACCTGGAGATACCGTCCTAGTACAGCCGCCTATTTATCCTCCTTTTTTAAAGGCGCCTAGCCTCAATCACCGCCAATTAGTAGAAGCCCCTCTTTCATTAATCAATCATCGCTATGAAATAGATTTTGAAGCTTTTGAGCAGTCGATTGTGGATCACAAAGTAAAACTTTTTTTATTCTGTAATCCTCAAAATCCATCGGGACGAGTATGGTTAAAGTCAGAGCTAGAACAACTCGGTGCAATCTGCTTAAAACATGGCGTAATCATTATCTCAGACGAAATCCATTCCGACCTGGTTTATACAGGAAAAAAACACACACCCATGGCGTCTTTGTCAGAAGAAGTGGCCAATATCACCATCACGTTAAATTCACCAGGTAAAACCTTTAATTTGGGCGGCTTACAAATTGGCTACGCGATTATTGCTAACCCAATATTAAAAAAGGACTATCTAGCCATTTGCCAACAAAATGCCATTGACAGCCTAAATCTGTTTGGCCAAATAGCCTTAGAAGCCGCCTACAGTCAACAAGGGACACAGTGGAAAGAGGACCTTCTCACCTACTTCACTCAAAACATAGATAAACTAGAGAAGTGCTTGAGCGAATACCTACCCAAAGTCAAGATGATGCGCCCAGAGGCCTCCTATTTGGCTTGGTTAGATTTTCGTGAGTATGTTGCATCCCAAGCAGAGCTGAAAGAGTGGTTAATATTCAAAGCCAAGCTCGGCTTAAATGATGGGGAAAGCTTTGCTGGCTCAAGCGGCCTAGGCACCAGCTTTATGCGCATCAATCTTGCTGTATCCGCTGCCACCTTAGAAAAAGCCTTAAACCAATTAAAACAAGCCGCGCCTTACTTGAAAACATAATTTGAATATCGCCCATAACGTTATAAAGTAGATAATATAAAGCACAACGAGCTTAATAGGCTTGTTGAAAGCTGAATAGAATTTCCATCACTCAACCACTTGTAAGGAGTTCAAATTGATTTATAACACCCTAGGACATTCCGATATTCAAGTCAGCCGAATCTGTTTAGGCACCATGACATGGGGCGAGCAAAACAGCCAAGCTGACGCATTTGAGCAGATGGATTACGCCCTATCACAAGGGGTTAATTTTTGGGATACCGCTGAGCTTTATGCCGTACCGCCCAAGCCAGAAACTTATGGTAAAACGGAAGAGATGATTGGCAACTGGTTAACCAAAACGGGTCAGCGAGATCAAATCGTCCTCGCTTCTAAAATCGCGGGGCCCAGTGATTTCACCACTCATATTCGAGAAGGCAAAAGTCGCTTTAACCGCCAACAGATTCATCAAGCACTGAACGCCTCCTTAAAGCGCCTACAAACCGATTATATCGATCTTTACCAACTACACTGGCCCGAAAGAAAAACCAACTACTTTGGTCAACTTGGCTTTGAATATCCTGAATCTGACACACCCAATCAAACAGAGTTTGAAGAGACGTTAGAGGTACTGACTGAGCTGGTAAAAGAGGGAAAAGTCCGTCAAATCGGCCTCTCTAATGAAACGCCTTGGGGCACCATGAAGTTTTTACAGATTGCGCAAACGAAAGGGCTTCAAAAAATAGTTACCGTGCAAAATCCGTACAATCTGTTAAATCGCAGTTATGAAGTGGGCATGGCGGAAATTGCCTATCAAGAACAAGTTGGCCTACTGGCTTATTCGCCATTAGGGTTTGGCGTTTTGTCGGGTAAATATTTAAACGGTCAATCACCCGCTGGTGCACGGATTAATTTATATCCGCATTATGACCGCTACTCTAATGACAATGCCGTTAAAGCCACCGAACTTTACAGCGCTTTGGCAAGAGGTAATGGGCTCACTCCCGCACAATTGGCTTTAGGCTTTATTAATAGCCGTCCCTTTGTTACATCCAATATCATTGGGGCCACCAATATAACGCAACTCAAAGAAAACATTAGCTCGGTAGACATCACCTTATCCACCGAAGTATTACACCAAATTGAACGTATTCACGCACAATACACCCTGCCTTCACCTTAAGAAGGCTGGGGCGATCTTGAAACAAGGAGTTCTATAATGAAAACCGTTAAAGTCTGGGATCTACCGACTCGAATTTTTCACTGGTCACTGGTGTTTTTCTTTCTCTTCTCCTACCTCTCTGGCGATGAATTTGAAGAACTTCACAGCTACTCTGGTTACATTATTATCAGTCTGCTCACTTTTAGAATTGTCTGGGGGCTTATCGGCAGTAAGCATTCGCGATTTGTTGATTTTATTTACTCGCCCCAAACCATTATGAAATACTGTCAATCTTTACTAAATGGCAATCCAAAACATTACTATGGTCACAATCCACTCGGTGGATTAATGGTACTCGCCTTAATCAGTTCTTTAGCACTCACCACCTTTAGTGGCTTACAAGCCTATGCAACCGAAGGTAAAGGCCCGCTGGCAAACATAACGGTACAACCCATTTCAACCGCCATGGCCGATGATAATCGAGACGAAAGACACGACAAACATGAAGAGGAAGAAGATGAGTTCTGGGAAGAGGTTCATGAACTCTTCTCAACTGCGACTTTAGCCCTAGTGATACTGCATATTTTAGGCGTGATGGTCAGCAGCGTGCTTCACAAAGAGAATTTAGCTAAAGCCATGATAACAGGTAGAAAAGAACCACCGAAAGAGTAAGTCGTCATGCAGAGATGGAGGGAGTAAATCAAAGTAAGCACGCCTGAAACCAGCGCGCTATACAAAAATAGGGGAGCTTAGGCAGGTACGTTAGCAAGTTGCATCATTAAGCTGTGCTTTTGACCGCTGGCAATCGGTACCGCATTATCAAAGATATTACCCGCTTCCACACAGACAAATTTGGTCCATAATTCATCAGGAATATCTCCAAACCCTTTAACGATCTCAGCCCCTGGGTTCCAAACCACACTCGAAGCCGAGGCATGTTTGGCAATTTTAATTTGACGTTGGTTTCCTGCATCCTCAATCACCGCATCGGTAGTGTGATCTAAATACACTGAATCCATAGGGGGCTGTAAGACAATTGTTCCTGCCTGCACCACTTCTGGCGCATGAGTCAGTTTATCAAGATGTCTTGAGCCATCTAGCCCCAAAATATTCAAACCATCAGCGTTATCCACATTAAAGTAAGTGTGGAATGCTTCGGTAATCAACATCTCCTGCTCACTTAAATTGGTGGTCGTTAACTCTAAATATAGGGTTTCTGCCACCGTGACTTTCAGATCTAAATGGAACTCATAAGGCCAAATGGCTAGGGTCTCTGCACTCGAACCAAAACTTAACACCACCTGCGTAACGCCTGACGCCAACTTCTCCACGCTGTCTAACTGCCAAACGGCATTACGGACAAAACCATGAGCAGGCGCACTGCTGTCAGTAGGATGCGCACCAAACCAAGGCCAACAAACCGGAACACCGCCTCTGACAGGCTTTTCACCATTATAAATAGCCGTTGGACTAACCCATAATAGATCTTGAGCATTATTAGGTGTAAAACTTAATACACAGCCGCCATGAGTCGTGATTTTTGCACGGGCAAATTTATTCTCAATATCAATCATGGTGATTTTATCTTGCTGTGAAATACGAACACCTTCAACAGAAAAAGTGTGTGCTTGCTGGTTTGACATAACAGCCCCTAGAGTAAATTGAAGAGAAGTTTCTAAATGCCATTAGAGTCATTTAACCACTATGTTAAGCGAGGTTTTTTTAACGACTCTATGACGTTTATTGTTTTAAGAAGTGACTGATAAATGACGTACTTATGCACGCCACTCAGTTAAGGTTTCCAGAAGCAGTTCTTGAGGATAGTCCCCCGTTACATAGGCTTCACCCAGTGACTTTAATAGCACTAAACGAATAGTGCCTGCTTTGGCTTTTTTATCACCCGCCATTAAGTCTAAGAATTTCTGATTATCCATTTCAGAAATGGCGGGCGGGTAAACAGGCAGTTTAGCACGCTCAAACAACTCTAAAGCACGTTCAAAATCGCCATCATCGATATCGCCTAATAAACGCGATAGAAAAATGGCTTGCATGCTTCCTGCGCTAACGCCTTCACCATGCAACCAGTTGCCGTAACCCATACCCGCTTCAATGGCATGACCAAAAGTATGACCGAGATTAAACAGAGCACGCAGCCCTGCCTCTTTCTCATCTTTAGCGACAATCAATGCTTTATCCTGACAAGAACGTGCAATGGCATAAGCCAGCGCTTCAGGATCACGATCCAGCAGTTTTTCAATGTTGATTTCTAACCACTCAAAGAATTCAGTGTCTTGTATTAAACCGTACTTAATCACCTCAGCCAGACCGGATGACAGTTGACGGTCTTCTAAAGTGTTCAGCGTTTCAGTATCAATCACTACACACTCTGGTTGATGAAAAGCCCCAATCATGTTTTTACCCAGCGGGTGATTGACCCCTGTTTTTCCGCCCACTGAAGAGTCGACTTGCGACAACAGAGTGGTTGGCATTTGAATAAAGTTCACCCCTCGTTGAAACGAAGCGGCTGCAAAACCCGTCATATCGCCAATAACTCCACCACCCAGCGCCACTAAAGTACAGCTTCGGTCAAAGCGTTGACCGATTAGCTCATCAAATACCAAGTTTAAGGTGTCTAGGGTTTTATATTGTTCACCATCAGGCAATACAACCGATTTAACATCAAAGTCGGCAAACGCCTGTTCACAGGCTTTTAAATAAAGCGGTGCCACGATGGTATTGGTGACAATTAACACTTGCTTACCTTTTACATAAGGCTTAACCAATTCGGCATTGCCCATTAGGCCTTGACCAATAAAAATAGGGTAACTTCGATCACCTAACTCAACGCGTAATGTTTTCACGGGTACTTCTCTTCTAATTAAATAGGGTTATTGGGTAGGGCTGGAACGACTCATTCAATCGTTAAACAACATGGTTAAACAACGTTTTCAGCTTCAAGTCGCTCAATAATTTGCTTAACCACTTTATGCACCGATACCTGTTGTGTTTCAATGACCAAATCCGCCATTTCAATATACCAAGGTTCACGTTTAATCATGAGATCGGTTAATACTTTGGCGGGGTTTTCGGTTTGCAGCAACGGGCGATTTCGATCGTGCTTGGTACGCTGAATCAAAGATTCAACAGGCGACTGTAGATAAACAACAAATCCACGAGAACGTAAGTGCTGGCGATTTTCTTCACGTTCCACCACGCCACCGCCCGTGGCAAGCACCACTTCAGAACGCTGAGTTAACTCATCAATCACCTGCTCTTCACGATCACGAAAACCCGATTCTCCTTCGATATCAAAAATCATCGGAATACTCGCCCCTGTTCGGGCCTCAATTTCATGATCACTGTCTACAAATTGATAATGCAGTTTCTCTGCAATCAATCTACCAACCGTCGACTTTCCAGCCCCCATAGGGCCAACTAAAAATATACTTTCTTTATGCATAGAGGCATTGTAATGGATTTATGTATCGGCCTCCATTTAAGATTCAGAAATCCTTCACATTTTCTGCTCATTCGCGTTAATGGTTAAGTTGCATCACCTATCCCAAATGATTTTATTGCCTTAAGGTGAATTGAGCTTTGCTCAAGAGAGAGTGCCCAGTGGTTCCACTTTTTTCTGATAAGAGTTGCGAGGCCTTGCTAAATTCAACAATCCATCTGTCATTATCTATTCAGGCCTCACGGTACTATTTTTACTTGCCTAAAATAATACCCACAAACAAAGAACTCGGCTGTAGCGCAGCGGAGAGACGAGAAAAAGGGCACCCGTTCTCTCAAGTGGCAAGCTCTAAACTCATTCACTGAAATCCCAGAACTCGCTACGCTCAAACAGCTGGGATTTTTAATCGTTCATTTCGTTAAGAGCTTTGCACACTTTCGTTCAATGGGAGTTTTAGCGTTTATAGTTGGCTTTAACTAAAAAATTAAAGATTCCAGACCTGATTAATTTTAAAATCCCATAATTTTCTAGCTGATAAAACACAGACATAACATAGAAAACGGCCCTTCTGAAAGAAATCGTGATTTTACTTAGTGAAGGACGCGGTTAAGCATTCCTGTTGTTAGAGCGAAGCGAGTTCAGGAATGTCAGCGGACAAGCTTAGTGAAATAGATTACGTCAGCAGGGTTCGCTTTTTGGTGACTTTTTGCCGAATCGGAAAAAGTTACGTGAAGCCGATAGAGTGAAGAAAAGGTCTATAGATATTAAAAAGGCTTCTCAATCATTGATGGCTTAATCGAAAAATGCATTTAACCTTACCCAGTCACAGTCAATTTTTTCAGCGGAATGCGCATAAACTTTTACGTCTAAACGCGTTACGTATGTATTCTAGTAAAGTAAGTTTTTTTGATGTAATATTCATTCAGTTTAATCTTAAACAATGGTAGTTTATGCTGGTACTGCCCTATAAACTTTCAAAACAACAGGTTTGTCTAATATCAAAGAAAATCAGCCTGGTTAAGCATCCAATATATTAAGGCCATGGTGCCCGATACTAAATGTTAGAAGCGTCCGCAAGGGGGGGGGGCAACCCCGCTAAGTTTTTTTTAGAAAACAGAGGAACACCTTGGAAAACGAAACATCTATGTCATTTTTAAAAAAATTGAGTCTAAGCCTAATTACTCTTGTTTTGGGTTCATTTATATTTGTCGGAATATTAGAAAACTACAAAAGCGATGAATCCATAAAAGTCAAACAACTCGAGGATTATTACAATCCTTCAAGAGAAGCCGTTAATGCCTGTCTCAAACGTCAAAACGAGCTTTATTTACATTATCCAAATTATGGAGGCTCATTTAGACTGTTGTTTGACGAGTTAAAGAGCTTAATGAAAAAACCAGCACTCAAATCTAGCCATCAATATGGATTGCTTTTAGAGGCATATGGAAAAAACTTAAGAGAGGTACAAAGTATACAAAAAGAATTGCCTATTAAAGTAGAAGAATGTCGATCAGATGTTTTTTTGAAGTTAGAAAATTTAGCAATTGTTACAGGTTCTTTTGATTATTTTAGTTTAGAGGCGAAAAAACGTGCTGAACATTTGAATGCGATTGATAAAGTATTCAGAGAAAAACTTAAGGAAAATAATGGTGAGTTTAAACCAGAAGACTTAGTTTTGCTCATGCGAAAATTCGGAGAGATTGATCACAGCTCTGAAGAAGAATGGAAAAAGTTAATTCTGGAGTTTGATGTAATGCTGCCCATGCTCGAGAACTATAGTATGATTTTGACAGAAATAGAAATAGAAAAGTACAAAGTAGAATCCAATTTTTTTAACTCCGTAAGAGTTGAAGCAGCCAAGCATTTAAACAGCCGCTTTGAACAAGGTTTTTTTAGTTGGCTGATTTAAGCGTTAGAAGCGCAGGTTATCGCCACCCCGTTAATCACCTAAGAGAGTCATGAAAAATAAATTTACATTTGTGCCGGCTAAAAGTGGGCCAGTATCAGAAACCGAAATACTCGATGACTTAAAACGAGTATCGACTGAACATGATAATACCAAAATTACTCAAAAGGTTTACGAAGAACTTGGCAGCTTCAATGTAAGTACGGCCATTAGAAAATTTGGCACTTGGAATAAAGCACTAGAGGCAGCGGGGTTACAGGCATCTAATGTTCTAAATGTAACCGACGAAGAATTATACAAAAACATACTAAATCTCTGGGAGTATTTGGGTAGGCAACCCAGGCGAGCTGATTTAACTAACGAGATTTCACAGTATTCTCAAAGCCCCTATAACCGTAGATTTTCCACGTGGACTAATGCACTTCAAAATTTCGTTGTGTGGGCAAACAGTGAGAAACTTACCACTCCAGAAGCAAGTGAAATCAATAACACTAAGCGTAAGACAGGCCGAGATCCATCGTTAAGGCTTCGTTTCAAGATTATGCATCGAGATAATTTCACTTGCAAACAATGCGGAGCAAGCCCAGCGAAAGACCCAAGTGTAGAACTCCATATTGACCACATTATTCCTTGGAGCAAAGGTGGTGATACCACCTTTGAAAATCTACAAACACTTTGTGTGCAGTGTAATTTAGGCAAGGGAAATCTATGAGCAATCAAGGGTTAACAAGTCAATGCACTCGGGCGCAGCAAAGCTGCACTGGTATTTGAGGCGTTAAGTGTCTATAAATGTACATCATCGAAATAAACAAGCTTCAAGCTGGCGATATATTCTTGACAACACAAAAACATGTCGTGAGCAAAGCAATAAAAGCTTTCACATCTAGTGATTTCTCACATGCTATGCTGCATGTCGAAGATGGAAGCTATATTCACTCAGATGGTGATGGCGTACATGCGGGTAACGTTCAGAGGTTACTTTTTAAGCACAAAGAATATGTCCAAGTATTAAGGCTTCGAGAAGATATAGACCGTAATTTAATCAATGCGGCTTGCGCATTCGCAAGAAGGGAAGTTGGAAAACAATATTCCGTAAAAGATGCCATTAACACAAAGAATCCCCTTTCCAAAAAGACTGACACTAATAGGCAATTTTGCTCGCGCTTAGTGGGTCAATCATTTGAAAGTGTCGGTTTGAGACTTGTGGAAAATAGCTCTTATTGTACTCCGCAAGAACTAGATGATTCTGAGTTAACAGTTCGAGTCTCTGGTTGCGTTAGAAAGGCGACTGAGGCAGAAATTGAATTTGCCAATTCTGAAAACCAATTAGAAAAACAAACAAGCATCACCAACGAAATTTTTATTAAAGTTCGAAGCATAACTCAGCAAGATATCCAGACATTTGAACAGCTTTTGAACTACTTGTTGGAAAATAATGAGCACGATAGAGCAATAACTAACATCATTAAAGAATCGGGTTATTTATTTATGTGGCAACATGAAATAAATGCCAACCCTTGGCGTTACAGCGTAGAAACATTCATGTCGCTTTCTGTTTCAAAAATAAAATTAAAAGAAATAGCTACCTCAGAATTAGATAGCGCAGTCAATACCAGACAGCGGTATGTCGTTATGTATGAGCAGTTCATGAACATTTGGCGGGCTACAAAGCTGGAGTATGCGCTCATGAATATTATGCTTTACCAAAAATTAGTGGAATTAACGGATCAAAGAATCAGCATTAGCTCTTATGTGCAAGAAAACACTTAACAATTAGCTCCAGAAGACAGAAAAAAGCGCTGCTCGTTCTTCGCTCTGCTTTTTTCTGCCTCTGAGCAAGCCGTTAGAAGTGGCCGCTTCTAACGGGGGCGATCAAGAATCGGCGGTTATCGCTACTCGATATTTCAATTTATAAAGGACAAAACATGGGGTTTTCAATTTGGCAATGAATTATTATTCTAATTCTGTTAATTCCATTAGCGCATGTTTTACTTTCAAGCAGGTCTCATGGTAGTGCCAAAATTGGCTGGTTTTTAGCCGTATTATTTTTTTCATGGCTAGCTTACATTGTATTTCTAATATTCACGCAAAGAACAATTGATCAAAAAGCTTAAGGAAGCTCTGAACAAGTCCTCTTAGCTCCCCTCTGTGTAAAATTCTCTGTTAAAATACCTGATTACTTAAAAAGATCAATCTGGAGACGCCTTATGCCTGGTTCACTTTATATTATTTCCGCCCCATCAGGCGCAGGAAAAAGCTCATTAGTGGCTAAGTTAATTGAGCTGGATAGCCATATCACTGTTTCTGTCTCCAGTACAACACGGGCCATGCGTCCAGGCGAAGAAGACGGTGTTAACTATCATTTTTTGACCGTTGAAAATTTTGAAGAAAAAATCTCTGAAGGGGATTTTTTAGAGCACGCTCAAGTATTTGATAATTTTTACGGCACGTCACAAAGTAGCGTAGAGGCTCAATTAGAAAAGGGCAAAGACGTCATTTTGGAAATTGATTGGCAAGGTGCTCAACAAGTTAAAGAGTTGATGCCTGAAGCCATCTCTATTTTTATTCTTCCTCCTTCTATTCAAGAGCTGCATAATCGCTTAAGTGGTCGAGGAACGGACAGTGAAGAAATCATTGAACGTCGTATGTCCGATGCCCAGAACGAAATCTCTCATTTTCATGAGTTTGACTATATTGTGATTAACAATGTATTTGATCTCGCGCTAAGCGAACTACACAATATTTTTTGCGCAGGCCGCTTAACCCGAGACAACCAACTCGAAAATCATAAAAGCTTAATTCAATCTCTGATTGAACCAAATTCATAGCAACGAATCGTTAATGATTACAATAGTCGCTAACAAACAACCACTAATTTAAACCCTTTCCACTTTAGGAGCAACGCATGCCTGGTTTTGAGATTTTTGATGAATCTGAAAAAGAACAAATTAATGAAGTTATGGATAAAGGCTTTACCTTCCGCTATAACTTTGACGGCATGCGTAATGACGTGTGGAAAGCGCGTGAATTAGAGCAGATGATTTGCGAAACCACAGGCGCTAAACATTCGCATTTAGTCTCCAGTGGTACCACGGCTCTTACCACGGCTTTAATGGCGGCGGGCATTGGCGCGGGTGATGAAGTCATTGTGCCGCCGTTTACGTTTGTGGCCAGTGTAGAAGCCATTGTCTTTGCAGGCGCCATTCCTATTTTTGCAGAAATCGATGAAACTTTAACGCTCTCTCCTGAAGGCATTGAAGCGGTGATTACCCCTCGTACTAAAGCCATTAATTTTGTGCACATGTGTGGTTCTATGGGCAAAATGGACGAGATTAAAGCGCTATGCGACAAACACAATATTGTTTTATTAGAAGACGCTTGCCAAGCCACAGGGGCCACTTATAAAGGCCAAGCTTTAGGCACCATTGGTCAAGTAGGTTGCTTCTCTTTTGATTCGGTTAAGACTATCTCTTGTGGAGAAGGCGGTGCCGTACTGACCAACGACAGTCAAATTTATAATAATGCCCATATGTTTGCCGACCACGGTCATGACCATATTGGCATGGATCGCGGTGCGGAAAGCCATCCGATTATGGGGAATAACTTCCGTATTTCAGAGATGAATGCTGCAGTGGGTGTGGCGCAATGGCGTAAATTACCACGTATTTTAGAAACACAACGTAACAACAAAAAAGCCCTTAAAGATGCTTTAGCACAATACCCTGAAGTGACCTTTCGAGAACTCCCTGACGAAGCGGGCGACAACGCAGGTTTCTTAAGTTTCTTCTTACCGAGCGAAGAGCGCGCCTGTGAAGTAGTTGCTGGCCTTGGTGAGCAAAAAATTCCAGCAGTATTTTACTGGTACGGTAACAACTGGCACTATCTAAAAAACTGG
>Ga0316204_10009391_pt1 | contig 13102 bp, 10 predicted proteins | sample 6monrhotite_MG_2_FD_205661 | JGI IMG/M metagenome (GOLD analysis project Ga0316204, IMG submission 205661) | Microbial mat bacterial communities from mineral coupon in-situ incubated in ocean water Damariscotta River, Maine, United States -... | ecosystem: Environmental > Aquatic > Marine >... | reverse complement strand
GCATCCAAATCCTCCATCACAATCAAATAGTCATCCTTATGGCTCTGCGCGGCATAACATTGAGCAACATAACTTTCAGAACCACAGCGCTGCGCCCACTGCTGATACCAAGCCATCTCCACGGCATAGGATCTTAATTTGCGTGCCTGGGATAAATCTGTATTCCAGCCTCGTGGATGCTCGGCCTTAGCGGGAAGGAACACATGTTTAACCACCACCGAAGCAATAGGCGAATCCGACAGGCTTAATTTCACAATCTCACCATAGCCGCTCCACAAACCTTGAATTATTTCACGTTGCGTAACCGCACTAGCCCCGATGAGGCGCAGCACCACATCATCAATAGCTTCACTCATACCGTAGCCTTATAACAAGTTAATCCGCCATTTCGGATAATAAATACCCTCTCAGGGAAAGATAGCTCGCTGATATCGCTAGTCGTTTTTCTCACCAAAGGAAAGGGCATTGATGAGCCATATTTAATCACTATTGGCCAGCGACATGCCAAGAGCTTGACGAAATATAGGACAAAGAGATTATCAGCCAGCGCAGGCCCATTAATTGCCAATTGCACACCGAAAGGTACGCTCGCAAGGCCGGTAGTTTCAAACAATAACGGCAATAAAAAAATCAATATCAAAACGCGGTGTCGATATCACTTGTGAGAAATTCACAGGCTGTCGGTCTGACGCACTCGCTCAAACAAACACACCGCCACAGCCGCCGCGACATTAAGCGATTCAACATGACCCGGCATCGGAATAATAACGTGATGACTCGCTTGCGCAGACAGCTCAGCACTCAAGCCCGCACCTTCATTACCAAAGAGAAAAGCCACAGGCTGCTCGGTTAATTTAAGCTGGTATAAGGACGCCGTCGCACCCAATTCGGTCGCCACTCGCATAGGGAACTGCTCGCACACAGCCAACAAATCCTGTTGCTCATAAATACTCATCACAAAATGCGCCCCCATCGCTGCCCGCAAAGCCTTCGGTGACCAGGCCTCTGCACAGCCCTTGGACAGATAAACAGCCCCAACACCTGAGGCCGCCGCAGTACGTAAAATGCTGCCCAAATTACCAGGGTCTTGCACATTTTCTAGCATAACGACACACCGACTTGCTAGCGAGGATGCTTGCACTATTTTATACAAGGCCAAGATGCCAACAGGTGTTTCGACCGGCGAAAGCACATCAAACAAGGCAGGAGCTAACAACAATGCCGGCGCGTTTGGAAATCGAGCCAAACAAGCTTCAATTTCAGCATCGTGTTCATTGCCCTGGCGAACCACTAACTGCTCGACATCACCGCCACGATCAGCAAGGGCTTGCAACAAGTGCACACCATCCAATAAAGTTTGAGCTGTTTTTCGACGTTCTCTGGCCGTTGTCGCCAGCTTTTTCAATTGTTTAAACTGAGCATTGTCGGTCGAGGCAATAATTTTAAATGACTTCATGACTGATGCTTAACCACCATACTCAAGGCCAAGGCTTCTGCGACTTCAATACCATCAACGGCTGCGGATAATATACCACCCGCATAACCTGCGCCTTCACCGGCAGGATAAAGCCCTTGGGTATTTATGCTTTGATAATCGTCGCGATTACGCTTTACTCGCACAGGTGATGAGGTGCGAGTCTCCACGCCGGTGAGCACAGCATCATTCATCGAATAGCCTTTGATATTGCGTTCAAACGCTGGTAACGCTTCACGAATCGCCTCAATCGCATAGGCTGGCAAGGCCGTTGCCAAATCAGTTAAATGTACCCCAGGCGCATAGGAAGGCTCGACACTGCCTAATTGGGTAGAGGGTTTAGCCTTTAAAAAATCTCCCACTAACTGGGCCGGTGCCTTGTAATCTCGCCCCCCTAATTCAAATGCTCGCGCTTCTAACTCGCGCTGTAAGGTAATGCCAGCCAGAGGATGATCTGAGGGGAAATCTTCCGGCGTAATCCCCACCACAATACCACTGTTAGCGTTACGCTCGTTGCGCGAATATTGACTCATACCATTGGTGACCACATGACCTTGCTCGGAAGTCGCCGCCACCACCGTGCCGCCTGGGCACATGCAAAAACTATAAACACTGCGACCATTTTTACAATGGTGAACCAATTTATAATCCGCCGCACCTAAATCAGGGTGGCCTGCATCCTTGCCAAATCGACAGCTATCAATCAGAGACTGAGGGTGCTCTACACGAAAACCAATAGAGAACGGCTTGGCTTCAAGATAAATTCCACGCTCATAAAGCATCTCGAAAGTATCTCGTGCGCTGTGGCCAATAGCCAAAATGACATGTTCGGTTTCGATTTTCTCCCCGCCCGCTAAAATCACGCCTTTGACCTGGCCATCCAACACGTCAATGTCAGTCACTCGAGTATCAAACCGAAATTCACCGCCTAGAGCTTCAGTTTCTTTGCGGATTTTTTCTACCATGGACACCAAGCGAAAGGTGCCGATGTGCGGTTTGCTAAGGTACATAATTTCTTCGGGTGCGCCGGCATTAACAAACTCTTGCAAGACTTTTCTACCAAGATTTCGCGGGTCTTTGATCTGGCTATGCAATTTACCGTCAGAAAAAGTACCTGCGCCACCTTCACCGTATTGCACATTGGACTCAGGATTGAGTTTGCTGTCACGCCACAAACCCCAAGTATCTTTAGTGCGTTGGCGCACCTCCTGGCCTCGCTCAAGGATAATCGGCTTAAAGCCCATTTGTGCCAAGATCAGCCCTGCCATAAAACCACAAGGGCCGGTACCGATCACCACGGGGCGAGACGTGATTCCCTCAGGTGCGTGGGCCACATATTTATACTCAGTATCAGGCCTAGGTTTGACGTGATTATCTTTGGCGAATTTTTTTAACAGCTTGGCTTCGTTCTTTACGTCAACATCGACGGAATAAACAAACATGATACGGCCACGCTTACGCGCATCGTAACCACGCCGGGCAATGTCATAACTCAACAAGGCATCATCATTGATTTTCAGACGATTGGTAATCGCCGCCCGAACATCGTCAGGAGAATGATTCAGAGGCAGTCTAATTTCGGTCAATCGCAACATGGAGTACTTCCGCAAACATAGGTAAGAACGAGATTAATGCCCGTTATTTTACCCGTTATGGGCGCGAATTGCCGCTACTATTGCTAAGAATGGAGAGTCATAAATAGGAAAACGAGTGGCCGAGGTCCTCCGCCCCAACCACTCGCCTTTGTCGTTCGATTGAAATTCTTAATTTCTTAGCGGATCGGCCCTTACACCATCGTCGACGCGATAGTTCCCACTATAGACACGATACAAATCACACCTGCGACGATAGTAAAATCCGTTTGCCCTGCGTTTTTTTGTTGATCCATTGATAATCCTCTCTGACTGAATGTATGTTGAAATACTTCGCCGATAAGAAAACTACATACCGCAGAAACAAGGTAGGACATTCATATTGAAGTGCAAACAATAAATTTAATAATGTTATTTGAATAGGCAACACAGCCCTCATGACATAGTAACAAGCAGATCAGAACTGCCCTTATGACAAAAAACTAGCTGAGCCAATTCAATCGATTAACTTCAAATCAATTATTTTTTCTATTAAAAATGATGTATTGACCGATAAGTCCTTATACAGATAGCAAAAATGGCCGTTGATGCACTAAAGTTAACACTGAGTGTCTTATGAATAGATGAAGGACGGCCTGACACATTATTGTTCGTGAAGCCCTATTTTTAATTAAATATTAAGCGACCGAAACAGCGAGGTGAGAGATGAGTATCTTAGAGAAGTATCGCAATCGATACGAAGAATCCCGCGAAGAGGAAATGAGCCTGCAAGAATATTTAGCGCTCTGTAAATCAGCCCCTGACACATACGCCAGTGCCGCAGAGCGCATGCTCAAAGCCATCGGCGAACCCGAATTGATCGATACTCACTCAGACCCGCGACTCAGTCGTATTTTTTCCAACAAAGTCGTCAAAGTCTACCCCGCCTTTCGTGAATTCCACGGCATGGAGGAAACGATAGAAAAAATCGTTTCTTTCTTTAAACATGCTGCTCAAGGCTTAGAAGAAAAGAAACAAGTGCTCTACCTTCTCGGCCCCGTGGGTGGCGGTAAATCATCGCTGGCTGAACGCTTAAAAGCACTCATGGAAGAAGCGCCCTTTTACGCCATAAAAGGCTCGCCTGTTAACGAATCACCACTGGGTTTATTTTCACGCGAAGAAGATGCCCATATTTTAGAAGAGGACTACGGCATTCCCTCTCGCTATTTACCCGGCGTTATGTCGCCTTGGGCGGTGAAACGTTTACATGAATACGGCGGTGATATCAGCAAATTTCGCGTCGTACGCCAGCGGCCTTCAATCATGCATCAAGTCGCTATCGCCAAAACAGAACCTGGTGATGAGAACAATCAAGATATTTCATCACTGGTCGGCAAAGTCGATATCCGTAAATTAGAACTATTTTCTCAAGACGATCCCGATGCTTACAGTTACTCCGGTGGCCTCTGCCTAGCCAATCAAGGCTTGTTAGAATTTGTCGAAATGTTTAAAGCGCCCATCAAAGTCTTGCATCCCCTGCTAACAGCGACGCAAGAAGGCAATTACAAAGGCACAGAAGGTTTTCCTGCCATTCCCTTTACTGGCGTCATTCTGGCCCACTCTAACGAATCTGAATGGCAGGCGTTTCGTAATAACAAAAATAACGAAGCATTTTTAGATCGAATCTACATCGTCAAAGTACCTTACTGCTTACGCGTTTCGGAAGAAGTCAAAATCTACGAAAAACTCATCAGCAACAGTTCGTTGAGAAATGCCTTCTGCGCACCTGATACCTTAGAAATGATGGCTCAATTTGCCATCCTCACTCGACTGAAAGAGCCGGAAAATTCCAGCATTTTTTCAAAGATGCGCATTTATGATGGCGAGAATCTAAAAGATGTCGACCCTAAAGCAAAATCAATCCAAGAATACAAAGATGCTGGCGGACCCGACGAGGGCATGAACGGCCTATCCACTCGATTTGCCTTTAAGATTTTATCACGGGTATTTAACTACGATCACACCGAGATTGCCGCCAACCCTGTCCATCTGCTTTATATTTTGGAACAACAAATCGAACAAGAACAGTTTCCACCTGAAATTCACGAGCGCTATCTTTCGTATTTAAAAGGTTATCTATCACCCACTTATGCGGAATTTATCGCCAAAGAAATTCAAACCGCCTACTTAGAATCTTACACCGAGTTTGGCCAAAATATTTTTGATCGTTACGTCACCTATGCTGATTTTTGGATTCAAGATTCTGAGTATCGTGACCCAGACACTGGTGAAATGTTCGACCGAGGCGCGCTCAACGAGGAGTTAGAAAAAATAGAAAAGCCAGCGGGTATTAGTAACCCTAAGGATTTTCGCAATGAGATTGTTAACTTCACCTTACGCGCTCGTGCCAACAATGCGGGTAAAAACCCATCCTGGACTAGCTACGAGAAAATGCGCTCGGTGATTGAGAAAAAAATGTTCTCCACCACCGAAGATATTCTTCCTGTTATTTCTTTTAGCACCAAAGGCTCAACTGACGACCAGAAAAAACACCAGGAGTTTGTCGAACGTATGGAAGCCAAGGGCTACACTGCTAAACAGGTTCGCCTGCTATGCGAATGGCATTTACGCACACGTAAGTCCTAACCGTGCAGCAGTCCATCCACGCTTGAGAGGAAATAAGGGTGACATGTGAGCCAAATTATCGATCGACGTTTAAATGGGAAGAACAAAAGCGCTGTTAACCGGCAGAAGTTTATTCGCCGCTACAAGAAACATTTAAAAAAAGCGGTGGAGGATGCCGTTGCTGAGCGCAGCATTACGGATATTGAACGTGGCGAAAGCGTCAATATTCCCGCCCGAGATATTGCTGAACCGACCTTTGGCATTGGCCAAGGAGGTGTGCGCGACACCATTTTTCCTGGCAATAAAGAGTTCGTATCGGGAGACCAACTAGAGCGCCCTCAAGGCGGTGCAGGCGGCTCCGGCAAAGGCGAAGCCAGCGACAGCGGCGAAGGTGAGGATGATTTTAGCTTCACCCTTTCGCGCGAGGAATTCATGGACTTGTTCTTCGAAGACTTAGAGCTACCCAATCTCATCAAAACTCAATTGGCGATGGAAGCCAAGTTCAAAAAAATACGCGCTGGTTATACTAGCAACGGTTCCCCGTCCAACATCAGCGTGATTCGCTCCATGCGCGGCGCAATGGCCAGGCGCATCGCCTTAGCCTCACCGCACAAGCGAAAACTCAGAGAACTTGAGCATCAACTTGAGCTCATGCTACTTAACACCTCAGAGGATGCACCAGCGGTTATTACGCTTCGCCAAGACATAGAAGAGCTCAAGGCACGCATTAAACGGGTACCTTATATTGATACCTTTGATCTGCGCTACAACAATCATATCGATCAACCCGTTCCCACCACGCAAGCAGTCATGTTTTGTTTGATGGATGTATCTGGCTCAATGGGCGAATTTGAAAAAGAAGTCGCCAAACGATTTTTTATTATGCTCCACCTTTTTCTTACCCGCGCCTATGAACATATCGACGTGGTATTCATTCGCCACCACACTGCGGCCAAAGAAGTGGATGAACAAGAGTTTTTCTACTCACGTGAAACTGGCGGCACCGTTGTTTCAAGTGCATTAAAATTACTCAGAGATATTATCCAAGAGCGCTACCCTACCAATGAGTGGAATATCTACGCAGCGCAAGCCTCCGATGGTGACAATTGGACCGATGATTCACCGCTGTGCAAACGCTTATTGACTGAATCAATTTTGCCCCAACTACAACACTACGCTTACATCGAAATCGGCGAAGGCACACCTATCGGCAATATGTGGTCACAATACGAAATGGTCGCTAGTCAATGCTCCAATTTTGCCATGCAAAAAATCATGAATACCGCGGAGATCTATCCCGTGTTTCGTAAACTGTTTGAGAAGCAGTCATCATGAGCAAAGCATTTATTTCAGAAAATTCAGAATGGACCTTTGATCTACTTCAAAAATACGATGAGGAGATTAGCCGCATCGCCACTAATTTTGGTTTAACTACCTACCCCAACCAAATCGAAGTCATCTCGGCCGAACAAATGATGGATGCCTACTCCACCGTTGGCATGCCCGTCGGCTACCATCACTGGTCATTTGGTAAACAGTTTCTCGGCGTCGAACAAAAATACAAACGCGGTCACATGGGCCTAGCTTATGAGATTGTTATCAACTCCAACCCCTGTATCGCCTACTTAATGGAAGAAAACAGCATGACCATGCAGGCCTTGGTCATTGCCCATGCCTCCTACGGCCATAATTCATTTTTTAAAAATAATTACCTGTTTCAGACCTGGACCAATGCCGACTCCATTATTGACTATCTACTGTTCGCCAAGCAATACATCATGAAATGTGAACAACGCCATGGCGAAGCCGAAGTCGAACAACTACTCGATGCCTGCCATGCCTTAATGAACTACGGCGTCGACCGCTACAAACGACCAACGCGTGATACCTTATTTAATGAAGAACAGCATCAGAAAGAGCGTGAAGAATATCTGCAGTCTCAGGTCAATGACCTATGGCGCACTTTGCCTCAAGACCCTGAGGCAAAATCAGCTACCCAGGAACCAGTTTGGCCACCCGAGCCTCAAGAAAACATCCTCTATTTTTTAGAAAAAAATGCCCCATTGCTACAGACCTGGCAGCGTGAAATCATTCGCATCGTTAGAAAAATTGCTCAATACTTTTATCCGCAACGCCAAACCCAAGTTATGAACGAGGGTTGGGCCACCTTTTGGCACTACACGCTGATTAATCAACTCTACGATGAAGGACTAGTCACCGATGGCTTTATGATGGAATTCTTACAATCCCATACGGGCGTCATCTATCAACCGGCTTTTAATCATCCATTTTATAGTGGCATAAACCCCTACACCCTGGGCTTCACCATGTTCCAAGATATTCGCAGAATTTGTGAAAACCCCACAGATGAAGACCGAGAATGGTTTCCCGATTTAGCTGGAAGTGATTGGCTTACATCACTCGACTTTGCCATGCGAAATTTTAAAGATGAGAGTTTTATAGCCCAATACTTATCGCCCAAAGTCATGCGAGATATGAAGTTGTTTGGGATTCTGGATGATGATCAAAAAGAAAAATATGAAGTTTCTGCTATTCACGATGATCGCGGTTACAAACACATACGCCACACCTTGGCCGAGCAATACAACTTAGGCTCTCGTGAGCCTAATATCCAAGTCTACAAAGTGGATCGACGCGGCGACCGCGCATTGACCCTTCGCTATGAACAGCATAACCGTCGATCACTAAATACAGACGCCAACGAAGTACTCAAGCATCTGCAATACTTATGGGGCTTTGATGTAAAAATTGAAACTGTAGGTGACAACGGTGATACTGAAATCACCCACGATCCCAATAAAAAAGAAGATTAGTTCTGAGCTGAAAATTTTGCCACTAAGCTAATTCGCTCATCTTCGCGCAGTATCGCTAACGGCAACCAAGTACCCCACTGCGTGCTCTGGACTAACTCGATAACTTGCTCAACGGTGGTAATATCACGGCCAGCCATCGAGACGATGAGATCATCTTTTTGCATACCTAACGCTTCAGCCAAACTCTCTTTCGCGACTCGAGTAATTAATACACCCTTCTCAGTAGCTTCGAGATAAACACCTAAGCGAGGCTTTTCTATCTCGTGTTCTGGTTCCATTTTCTCAGGCACCAGGCCAATAATTGCATCTGCAAACGTCTCAGAAATATAGCTACATTTAAATTCAGGGTCCCACGGAATTAAGACGCTGGGTTTTTCAAGCCCTAAATCAGCTAGCTGCTCCGGTACCCCATAATAATTCATCATGTGACCACTGCCCATAACACCGATAAACATGTCCGGTTTATTCTCTTGAACAACCTTAGAAATAACTTGAGCCATCGCTCTATCCCAGACTTGTTGCCCCATAACAAAACGCTGAAACATCGGCATCGCATAAATATGATCTAGCGATTCTTTCGACATAGTTTCTTCGTCTTGACCGTGCTTAGCCCCATGTTGAGCGAAAACACCAGCAAGCATTTGTTTGTAACCTTCTGTTGCTGGCGCAGGTTTTGTCACGCCTTCTCGCCGCTCAGAAGGCACATCATCCCAGCCTTTGTCACCCACCGCCTGAATAAAGCTTCTCTCTACATTCAAGGCATACATCGGTATCTTGTTCATACGCGCATATTGGAATAGCAACATATAAAGATCTGGATCAAAACTCCAGTTCTTGGCCCAGCCGCTCTGGCTTAAAAATTCTTCGCGCGTTAACTCACCCGCCACCCAGCTATCCAATACCGGCTGCATACCACGCGGAAACATTTCAAAACCTAGTGCCAGATTAGGGTTACTTAAATGCAAACCCGTAATGGTTTGTAATTGCCACCGATGATGCTCCATATTGTCATGATGCTCCCCCAGCAACACAACGGATTCATTCTTAACTTTATCTACCAAGGCAATATAACTAATGACCTCCTTTGACGCGGGCAATAAAACCTGCGATTCGGGAATACACTGATCATCATTGGCTACGACAGAAAAACTACTCACCAATAGACATAGACCTGCAAAGATCCTCGCTGCACTGCTTCGAAGTCCACTTCCCTGCTCACACATAACCATTCTCTCCCCCGCCAGATATGATTAAACAACCAGATATTGTCACATTATACTAATCACCAAACAAAAAAAAACTGCCATCGATAAGTCGATGGCAGTTTCTTGGCATACAAGCCTTAACTACTATTCAGCGTCGGGCTCAACTTCAACCGCTACTCCCGGTTTTTTTTTCGCCGCAGCTTTTCTCTGTTTAGCTCGCTTAGCTTTGGCTCTAAGAGCCGCTTTTGCTTTGCGATCATAATCCAATTCCCACTTAGCAGTATACTTGGCTATGGCCTTACTCTTGGCATCTTCCTTCGCTTCTACAGCACTAACAACTTGACTGGCTGCTTTCACATCGGCCGCTGCCGCCTTAGCATTCATCATGGCACCAGCTGCTGCTGCTGTTGCATCTTTAACCCGAGCGCGGGCTGTTTCAACAGCGCGAACGGCTGCTGGGGTTCGTTTAACTTTGACTTTATCAGTGGCAGCCGTAACTTTATCTCTCGCTGCTGCAACTTTCTCTTTTGCTTTTACAACCGCAACTTCTTTTTTCTCTGCGGTGCTGATCGCACGACCCAACTGTTTAATTGCTGATTCATGTTCTTTATTAATCGGTGCTTTCGATAGCATCGCAGCTGGGCTAGCTTTACGTACTACCTTTTTCTTAGTAGCCGTTTTTTTAACTACTGCGGTTTTACGTTTAACGGCCGATTTGCGCTTCGCTGCTTTTTTCTTAACTGCCATATATCCTCCAAAAAAACTTATTTAGTTCTACGAAATAAATCCATCTTAAAAATTATCGACAGATAAGTATGTTTCTTTATACAAAACAAACTAGTTAAGCAAACAATATAATCGTTTTAATCACTTTTCGCAAAAATAAAACAATTCTTAATACATTTATTCTAAAACTGCGAATATAAATTTCGTTATCAATTCAAAAATACAGAAAGAATCATCATTCATTAGTAAAAATCCAACCCCGCTAAAGAGATCTAAACACTACCGCTCCGCAACAAAGTAAAAAACAGAGCGCTGATTTTTTGCTAAACCATTACGCTTTTTTCAAGAAACATGACAATAAAACGATACGAGTTCCGTTCACTCGACCTTCAATATGCTCAGGATTCGATGTTAAGGAAATACTTCGCACTGAAGTCCCCCGCTTTGCTGTAAAATTGGCACCCTTCACAACCAGATCTTTAATCAATGTAACTGTATCACCGGCTTGCAAGCGCGTACCATTACTATCTAAGGTCGGCTCAACATCATCATCTGGGTTATTCAGACCAGACTCAGCCCATTGCTGTATTTCTTCATCCAGATACATCATATCCAAAAGGTCTTGCGCCCAGCTTTCTGTTGATAAACGTGTCAACAAACGCCAAGCCATAATCTGAACCGCCGACACTGGGCTCCACATGGCATCATTTAAACAACGCCAGTGATTAACATCCATCGCATCAGGGTGATTAATCTGTGTTTCACAAACTTCGCAGAGCATGATGCTATTGTCCGCTTCTACCGTAGTCACGGGCGGCACACTATAAATACTCAAGGCAGAATCTGCAGAGCATAGCTCACATTTAGATTTGCAACGTTGAATCAAAGTCTGTTGAGTATTCACAATTATTACCTTAAATAATTTAATGTTAGTTCGTTTGCATTATGCCCTTATGACATTCATAAAGACAGTTAAGGCAAGAATGGGAAATTAGCAATTATTTATTACCCAATCTATAGATTATTTAGTTCACAAAGGGATTGCTATTACCTTGAATATTTTCTATCCGCAGGTTACGCGTACGCTCCCATTCATCCACAGGATCTTGTCGACTCCATATTTCAAACAACTTGCGCTGCTTCCTACTTATTTTCAAACCATAAGTTTGATTCATATAAAAGTAGGTACGAGCGATATCACCCCTAACTGCAGGTCTGGGTTCGGCACGTTTTAGTTTGAAATCAACTTCAAAATCACATTGACCGTATTCTCGAGCCTCCCCACCAATCATAGAAAATGTGAAATTTGATCGATCTCCATTCAACTCACCGACCGCAGGTACAAGGTTATGTAAATCGGCGGCCATGGCTTTAAACACGGGATCAATTTTTCCACAACACCGTCGACCTTTGTATGCTTCGCCTTTGCTATTACTACATAGCGCCTCTCGCCAGCATGCTCGTGTATGGCCAAAGGCGTGGGCGGGTACGACATGCTCCCATTCAATGCGCGCACCACGTTTTGGATTTTTACGTGGCTCATAACCACAGGCTTGCGCGCCCACTTGCTTTTTTCGGTCATAATCACAGCCACAATAAAAGGTAGTGCTCTGATCCTTATACACCTGCACAGCTAATTTTTTAGCCTTACCGAAGCTCGTTATACTATGCGGTACATCTTGAGCCCACACGAACTGACAGGCGAGAAGACTCACCAGGGATATCAATAGACGTTTCATAAATCTCAACTACATAAAACGAAAATACACTTAACTCCTCTTCAGAGGGAGAAGCTAAACCGTGATATCCCTATCAAAATTTTCCTAATTAAGTTATCGACAGGTGTGGCCGATGGCACTAGGCAGACTAATCAGCGCACAAAAAACAATGCACTTGGTGTGAACTAGACAGCTCGATAGCATCTGGATAAGTTTGGCGGCACTTAGGCAAGGCCTGCTGGCAACGCGGATGAAAACTACAACCACTTGGCGGATGGATGGGCGAAGGAATATCACCTTCGATGTGCATCTTATCTTTACCCCTGGCGTTATCAATGGTCGGTACAGCCGCTAGCAAGGCCCTTGTATAAGGGTGCTGTGGATGTTCGAGCACCTCTGCCACCGTACCGCGTTCGACGATTCGGCCTAGATACATCACGGCAACTTCATGGGCCAAATAGGCAACCACAGAAATATTATGCGTAATAAATAGGTAAGATAAATTAAACTCCTGCTGCAGTTCTTTCAACAAATTCAATATTTGCGCCTGTACTGAGACATCCAAGGCACTGGTCGGCTCATCACATACAATCAATTTGGGGTTCACCGCCAAAGCTCGAGCAATGCATAAACGCTGGCGTTGGCCACCGGAGAATTCATGCGGATAGCGTTGAGCCATCTCGGCATTTAATCCAACGCGCTCTAATAAATCATTCACTCTTTGTTGTCGTGAGCCGGTATCTCCTATGTTTTGAGCAAGCAAACCCTCGACCAAAATATCTGCTACTTTCATGCGTGGATTCATTGATGAAAACGGATCTTGGAAAATAAACTGAAAGTCTTTGCGCTTTAACCTCAGCGCCTCACCGGTTAATTGACTAATCGATTCACCGTCAAAAAACACATCGCCAGCGGTGGGTCGAACAAGCTGAAGTATACCTTTACCCAC
>Ga0316204_10009390_pt1 | contig 13104 bp, 10 predicted proteins | sample 6monrhotite_MG_2_FD_205661 | JGI IMG/M metagenome (GOLD analysis project Ga0316204, IMG submission 205661) | Microbial mat bacterial communities from mineral coupon in-situ incubated in ocean water Damariscotta River, Maine, United States -... | ecosystem: Environmental > Aquatic > Marine >... | reverse complement strand
CAAAGCGATCTATCGCTGGATAAAGCGTAAACACAAACAAAAGAGTGCTAAATGGCTCAACAGGCGATATTTCACTACAGTTAAGATGAATCACTGGCGGTTCTTCGCTTGGGATAAGGACTCTCAAAGAAAAAGGGGTCAAGTTGCTTGCTTCACAATACTCTTGATCAATTCCTCAACCCGTGCCCTAAACCGGCTATTTTCTCTATTCAATTTTTTAAAATAAGAGTTGATTCAAAAGTATTATTAGACAAGTAACTTGACCCCTATTCATATTCACCAAGGAACAATGTTAGTACCGGCCGATTTTATGTTACCCCTAAACGTACCTAATCAAGACAATACCCATCACGCTATGTTGGCCTCGAACTGTTTTGGTCAAACTCAAGCCTTAATGCAAGGTAAAACCTTTGCAGAATGTAAGACTGATTTAGCGTCAAAGGGCTTGGACGACGACACCCTTGAATCACTTGCCACCCATAAAACTATGCCGGGTAACAAACCTAGCAACACTTTGTTGATTAACCAAATAGATCCTAAAACTTTAGGTGCATTAGTCGCTATGTACGAACATAAAGTATTCGTGCAAGGCGCCATATGGGGTGTGAACTCCTTTGATCAATGGGGAGTAGAGCTAGGTAAAGAGTTGGGTAATCAAGTGTTAAATAAGCTGGTCAACACTGATAGCGACTTAAATTTTGATGCATCCACCAATCAATTGATCAGTAAATTTAGACAAGCGAACGGATAACCGGTCGCCGTGCGAGACGAACTGCTAGCTAAAAAATACAAGCGATCCACCACAGAGGGAAAGGAGAGCTAACGCTACACAGTGGAAAAGATTTCAACAATCTATTTATCTTTTCCTCTGTGCCCTCTTTTTCCTTATATGGTTTAAAACCTTTTGCTCTTAACTGCCTTCCACCGTCACTAAATGTTCATGTTTTGTTAATAAATAGTACAAAAACTTATTCTATTTTAACTGTCCCTATGGTACATAGTCATTAAGCTATTGTTTTATGTCGAAAATCACAAAAGCTAAAGAGTATCGTTGTAATCAGTGCGCTATAAAAATAATAAAGGAGATCAAAATGGATAAGTCCGAATTATTGTCTACCTTAGATTCAGAAACCAAGTCGTCTAAAAGCAAAGCAAACAAACGTAAATGGCGAGAGATTGAAGCCATCCACGACAGACACCGACTCAAACAAGAATTACGCGAGCTAGGAATGTCACCAGAAGATGAATTAGAATTTTTATAAATGTAAAAAGCCCTGAATATTCAGGGCTTTTTTATGTGTGGCAGACACTGTTGAGAGCCAGTTCAACCATGATAATGGAAATAGTGCTGGGCGCTGCGAGTTTCCCAAATTTGGGATTTAACTCGTTACTTCTGCTAACCCAGAGTGCCCTTCGACTACATACTGCTTGGGCATGAAACTATCAACTGATGACTCTTTCATCTCTAGAGTAAAGAGATCAGGATCACAGTTCTCTTGCAATAAACAACCGTCTGTTAAATTGGGATAAATTTCATCATAGCGTTTTATTTCAGTTTGACTCACCCTTCTGTATATGTGAGAACGATTTAACTGGTTTGGATTCGATAAGCCTGCAGAAGAAGCTAGGTCAAAAGTAGCGTGCACTGTTTCTTTGTGAAAACGAGCAATACGTGTTGCTTTATCGCCCACAACTAAACCAGAAGCTAAAGCCGGATCTTGAGTGGCAATACCTGTCGGGCACTCATTGGTATGGCAAATCAAGGACTGAACACAGCCAAGCGCAACCATCATGCCTCGGGCGCTATTGCACATATCAGCCCCCAAAGCTAAATTTTTAACCAAGTGAAAGCCAGTAAAGGTTTTACCACTAGCGATCACTTTAATCTCTTTTTTCAAACCAAAACCTACGAGTACGTCAACCACAAATACCAGCGCCTCGCGCAGTGGCATACCAACTGAATTTGAATATTCTAGAGGCGCAGCACCTGTCCCCCCTTCCCCACCGTCAACCGTTATAAAATCAGGTTGGATTTTAGTTTCGAGCATCGCCTTACACAGAGCAATAAACTCACTTTTTCGACCAATACATAATTTAAAACCTATTGGTTTGCCACCAGACAAGTCCCTAAGCTGCTTAATAAAATTCATCATTTCGAGGGGCGTAGAAAATGCTGAATGTACAGGAGGTGATTCAACTCTAGAGCCCGGCTCAACTTGTCTAATTTCGGCTATCTCGATAGTATTTTTATGTGCCGGTAAAATACCACCATGGCCAGGCTTAGCACCTTGAGATAACTTAATTTCAATCATCTTAATGTTATCTTTTGTGGCTGTTTTAGCATAACTATCGGCATCAAAACCGCCGTCCTTGGTTCTGCAACCAAAGTATCCCGTTCCAATCTGCCAAACCAAGTCGCCGCCGTGTTTTAAATGAGCGGGGCTCACGCTACCTTCACCAGTATTGTGGTAAAAGCCGCCTTTTTTTGCTCCTTTGTTCAGGGCTTGTATAGCATTGCTACTTAACGAGCCATAACTCATGGCTGATATATTAAATACGCTCGCAGAGTAAGGTTGCAAGCAATCTGGGCCTCCCACAGCTACTCGCTGGGTTGCTGTCTCTTTATCCGCATGAATGGCAGCTAATGAATGACCAATCCATTCGTATCCCACGGCTTGAGTATCGAGCTTTGTGCCATAAGGCACCGCATCCGCCGCTCCTTTAGCACGCTGATAAATTACCGACCTGAACATTCTGTTGATTGGTACACCATCAATTTCAGACTCAAAAAAGTACTGCCGTAGAAAAGGTCGTAAGAATTCCATGACCCAGCGCCCACGACCAATAAAAGGAAAATTTCGTCTAAGCGCATGTTTGGTTTGATACATATCGTATAGGCCGATTAAGGAAATCGGAAGGAGCAATAGGCTAACCCAAAGAATACTCGGCCATTTGATACTGAGTAATAACATCACGACCCAAGTAGTGACATTAACTATGATAAACGTGCTTCTCATTTCATGACCTTATTAAGATAAATAAAAAATACGCGTTCTAGCGATGATTGGGAGCTTAATAAGAACAACATAGCCGCTGATCTCTTTCAATATAAATATGAAAAGTCAGATGAGAAGTAGAAAATTAAACTTGCCAATTAATTGGGCTTTTATTCTGCTGTTTTAAAAGTTTGTTAGTTTCAGAGAAATGGTTACACCCAAAAAAACCTCGATACGCTGACAGCGGAGAAGGATGAGGTGCACTTAGTATATGATGTTTATGTTTATCTATTACCGCGCCTTTTTTCTGCGCGTGACTGCCCCACAGCAAAAAAACCAATCCATTACAGTGGTCACTTAATTGTTGGATAACAGTATCGGTAAATTGCTCCCAACCTATTTTTGCATGAGAGTGTGCATGTGCTTGTTCGACTGTGAGCACGGTATTGAGCAGCAACACGCCCTGCTCCGCCCAGCTTTGTAAAAAACCATGTTGCGGGATAGTAAAACCGGGAATATCAGTGGCTAACTCTTTATATATGTTAACCAATGAAGGTGGCGTTTTTATCTTAGGCAATACTGAAAAACATAAACCGTGAGCTTGATTAGGCCCATGGTAAGGATCTTGACCTAATATCACTACCTTAACTTTGTCCAGCTCAGTTAAATTAAAGGCATTAAACACATCTTGACTGGGAGGATAAATGGTCTTGCCAGCAGCTCTCTCGCTTGCAACAAATTGCAGCATTCGTTGAAAGTAAGGTTGCTGCTTTTCTTGACCTAAAATATCTTCCCAAGTGGTCATCAAATGTCTTTAGCTCAATAAACTAAACAAGTGCGCTTTTAACGCTTGGTAATCACAAGGTAGTTCAGCTGACAATCCTTCTTTACCAGCACAATCTGCCAAGGGTTTAGGCAAACTGATAGGTTGCCCTAAGACATTTTCTACCGTTTCACGAAATTTAGCTGGGTGAGCGGTACCTAAGAAAATACCTGTTTGTCCTTGTTCCATTTTTCTGACTAATGCTTTGTAAGCGATAGCAGCGTGGGGCTCACTTACGTAGCCTAATTGCGCCAATTGACGCATGGCTACTTGGGTATACTCTTCGTCTACCGTGTCGCCCGAGATAACAGACTTATCTACAAGGCCTTGCTCTATTAGGGCTTCAATACGCGGCCAGTTGTTTGGTTGACTCACATCCATCGCGTTAGACAAAGTAGCAACCGTATCTTTAGGCTGCCATTCACCGGTTTTTAAATAGCGAGGAACTGTGTCGTTTAGGTTAGTGGCGGCAACAAAATGTTTGACCGGCAGGCCCATAACTTTAGCAATTAAACCCGCAGTTAAATTACCAAAGTTACCACTGGGCACTGAAATCACTAAGTCTTCGCGCTCTGCTGGTGTCAGCTGTGATACTGCTTCAAAGTAGTAACAGACTTGCGCGGCCAAGCGACTAATATTAATAGAGTTTGCAGAGTTTAGGTGTAAGCCGTCACGTACCTCAGGATCATCAAAGGCACTTTTCACTAATTGCTGGCAAGCATCAAAATCATCTTCAATTGCTACTGTATGGATATTGCCACCCAAAGTGGTGAATAACTTCTCCTGTAGCAGGCTGATTTTACCTTTTGGATACAAGATCACTACATTGATATTTTCGATACCATGAAAGGCATGGGCAACGGCGGCACCAGTATCACCGGACGTAGCAGTTAAAATAGTGATCGGCTGACCGTCGGAGATTTCAACTAAGCACTGTGCCATAAAACGGCCACCAAAATCTTTAAATGCTAATGTAGGGCCATGGAACAGCTCCAAGGTGTAAACATTATCTGTGACTTTAGCCAAAGGAGCGCCAAATGCAAAGGCACGCTCAACTATGCCTGCAACTGTTTCACGAGGTAACTCATCACCAATTAAGGTGCTTAAAATCTCTACGCTGCGCTCAACAAAAGGCATAGCCAATATTGATTCAATGTTTTCAAACTTGGGTAATTGTTTAGGAAAAAACAAACCTTGATTTTTGCCTAAACCTTTTTTTACCGCTTCTGCAAACGTGACTTGCTCAGAGGCGTCTTTTAAATTAACAAGTTCCACTTTACTACCTTTTAAATACTGTAAATGTTGCGCTAGTTATAGGGCGCGTGTTGGCTCTATGTTACTAGCTCCTATGAAAGCTTTTGCTTTCAAGAGTGGCTTACGGATGCACCACTCGTGTCTAGCTGGCAAATATGACTAAAACCCGTGTCATTTTGAATATAGTTATCAGCTAGCCATTGATTAATTATTTGTGCGTTTTCTAAATTATCGCACACTGCAAACACTGTTGGGCCAGAGCCTGAAATCCCAAAAGCCAGAGCACCATGTTGTACTGCGAAGCTACGCGATTCATCAAATTTTGGCAACAGTGACTTACGGTAAGGTTCAGCAATTACATCTAACATCATGGCAGCTGCGAGTTTTTCATCTTTACGGTACAAAGCATCAACAAACACCGCCAACTGACGACCAAACTGAATGGTATCAGGCATCGACACCTGTTTAGGCAAAATATCCCGTGCCGCTGCTGTCGACACGCTGATACCAGAGTAACAAGACACCCAATACCAATTTTCAAATACGGGTAATTGTAATGCTACCTGTTCTTTATGCTCGGCCATTAAGGTTAGACCACCGAGGAAACATGGTGCAACATTATCGTAATGCACACTGCCACTTATTTGCCCCTCGAGCTCCCCCATCATCAACAACAACTCATTATCGGTAAAAGGGGCTTTATCAAAGTACTTAGCAAAAAACTGATTCAGACCATGCAACGCAGCCACAATCGAGCTAGCACTGGAGCCTAAACCACTACCAATAGGTAACTGTTTATACAGCGTCAATTTGAGTGCAGGGATAGTATTTTTTGCATGACCTTGTTGTTCCAACACAGCAATAAAATGCTGATAACAACGAGTGACAATATTACTGTTTGCATCAGGCGGCAATTTGTCTGCAAAACGTCCTTTGACGTATAAACTAAATGTTTCTGCTATCTCGATATCCACTTCATCACCAAGCAAACTACCGTCAATGGGTTTTAATGCCGCACCGAGTAAATCAAAACCTAAGCTGACATTGCCGATAGAAGCGGGGGCATAGGCCCTTAAAATAGAGTTTTTCATATTAACGTCTGACATTATAGAGATTGCTTCCAAGGCATAGTGCGCATGACATCGGCGAATACACCTGCCGCAGTCACTGCAGCACCTGCACCATAACCTCTAATAACATAAGGAATAGGTTGGTAATAATGGCTGTGAATAGCCAAGGCATTTTCGCCCTCTTTTACCATATACAAAGGATGTGATTCACTAACAGCTTCGATACTGACCACACATTTACCGTGATCAATCGAGCCTACATAACGCAATACTTTACCTTCACTTTTTGCAGAGGCTACTTTCTCAGCATAATAGCTATCTAATTCAGGCAAACGTGTCATAAAGTCTTCTATGCTGCCACTGGCATCAAAAGACCCTGGTAGTACAGGTTCTATTGTGATGTCCGACAATTCAAGGGTTAGACCTGATTCGCGAGCCATAATAAGGAGTTTTCTGGCGACATCCATACCGCTTAAATCATCACGAGGATCAGGCTCAGTAAAGCTATTCTTTTTAGCAATTTCGGTTGCCTCAGAGAGGCTCAAGCCTTCGTCTAACTTACCAAACACAAAAGATAATGAGCCTGACAAAATACCTTCAAAGCGCACTAATTCATCGCCAGCATAAAACAAGTTTTGTAAATTATCGATAACCGGTAGGCCTGCACCTACTGTGGTTTCGTACAAAAATTGGCGATTGGTCTGCTGCGCGGTTTCTCTTAACAACTGATAAAACTCAGTGCTAGCGGTATTGGCTTTTTTGTTGGGTGTGACAACATGGAAGCCGTCTAACATCATCTGCGGATATTGATCGGCAATGTGAGAGCTACTGGTACAATCAATGACAACAGGGTTGACTAAGCTATTATCATGAACAAAATTTTTCAAGTTTTCGATAGATAGCTGTTTATCACTGCTGTCCAATTCATCCTTCCAAGATGTATTCAAGTCTATGCCAGTGGATTGCAGTAATAATTTCTTACTATTGGCAATGCCGTATACTTTTAAACTGATATTTTTTTCAAGCAAGGAAGCTTGTTGGCGAGCAATTTGGGCTAACAGCTCTTTTCCTACACTACCGCAGCCCACTAAAAACGCATCTATGGCATGTAGGTTAGAGAAAAAATTCTGATGCACGACTTTAACGGCTTTCTTAGCTTTGCTGGATTCGATGACAGTGGAAATAGAACGTTCAGACGACCCCTGTGCAATGGCCACATTATTCACTCTTGCTTGCGCCAGCGAACTAAAGAATTTTGCGGCCAAACCTTTAGAATGACGCATACCGTCGCCGACTAAAGTCACAATGGCCAATTCGTGACGCACTTCAATGGGTTCAAGTAACTGATTGCTTAGTTCTAAAGCAAATGAATCTTCTAATAAATCTTGGGCACGACTCGAGTCTTTACTGTGAATGCAAAAACTGATGCTGTATTCAGACGAAGACTGAGTGATTAAGCTGATGGAGATATTTGCGTTAGACATAATTTCGAACACGCGGCTAGCCATACCTACCATGCCTTTCATACCTGGACCTGCCACGTTAAACATGGTCATATCATCTAGGTGCGAGATGCCTTTAACGCTAGTCCATTTAGTGCTGGCTTGATTACTGATTAAGGTACCTGGCGCAGCTGGATTTAAGGTATTACGAATTAAACAGGGAATATGGTGCTGAGCGATGGGACCAATTGTTTTCGGGTGAAGCACTTTGGCACCAAAATAAGACAGCTCCATGGCTTCTTGATAAGTCAACTTATCAAGCAAAACGGCGCCTTCTACTTGGTTAGGATCGGCATTATAAACGCCGTCTACATCTGTCCAAATTTCACAACACTGTGCATCAATACAAGCCGCTAAAATCGCGGCGGAATAATCTGAACCATTACGACCTAAGGTGACTTTTTCACCGGCTTCATTCACCGCCACAAACCCAGGCATAATGAGGATTTGCTCACCTGAAATATCGACGTCACTAAAGCGGGCTTTACTAGCAGAAACATCAGCGATACTGTCTAAATAGTCGCCTTCAGCAATGATATATTTAACGGGATCAATTATGCAGTTGCCATGACCTAAAGTGCTTAAAATCTCACTAAAAATATTCACACTGATATATTCGCCAATACTCAGCACTTTAGCGACAACTTGCTCAGGTGCACAGCGCAGCAATGCAAACCCTTCTAAATGCTGATTAAGTTCATTTAAGGTATGTTGGATAAAGTCAGCGAGTTTAGCTTGAGAAAAGTTGGGTAGCCTAGTGTGTAAGTCTTCCAAAATACCAAACAACACCATATTTAACTTAGCAAACAACTCACCGTAATCCTTGCCCGATGCCGCTTCATCACACAATAGTGACAAGGCATTGGTGACGCCCTTTGGAGCAGACAATACCACAGCCGCACCTGTTTCGGCGTGACATGCGACACTGATGTCTTTCACTCTTAAGTAACGTTCTGCATCAGCGAGAGACGACCCGCCAAACTTCAATACCTTCATTTTTTAATTCCTCAACTGTTTCAACACACAATGTTTATTACGTATTTTTTTGAACATCCAAATAACAAAAAAGCCCGCGGTGGTTGCGGGCTTTTTATGTGTAATGCGTATGCACTAGCCAGCTACCACCCTATCGAAGGTGATAATCATCATGCCGGTGGTGATTGTTGTTATTTTTTTCATGTGCGCAATTTGCCGTATAGACGTCTATATGTCAACTGGCAAGTAAAGTTGTTTTGTTATTTGTGATCATTGGCATTGATGTTGGAAATTTTTGCAACCTTAGGAACTTAATATAAAACAATAAGTTATAAGCGTAAGACAAAAACAACAGTAGCAATATTTGGCATTAAAGGTAGGAATTCACGATTTTTCCCGCACTAGTCTAGCTAAATCATGCCTTTTTAATCTAAGTAATTGAGGCTGATTTCCTTCATATATACCCAAACCACCTCAAAATTAATATTCTTTTTATTCTTGTGTGTTTTATATTTTAGCTGACATTAATCAGATCCCCACGCAACTTTTTTGAATTTTAATCTTCAGCGTAGCCAAAAAAAACCGGCTTTCGCCGGTTTCTAAAAACTCAATTAATTGCGAGCAGCAATTAAACCTTCGCTGGTCGCCCAGCCTGCTTCCGCAAATTTTCAGTCAATAACTTCTTACGAATGCGCGTACTGATAGGCGTCACTTCAACCAATTCATCATTATCGATGAACTCAAGTGCTTGCTCTAACGACATAACAATAGGTGGAACCAAGCTTTGTGCTTCGTCGGTACCAGATGAACGTACGTTAGTTAACTGCTTACCTTTAAGGGCATTAACAGTAAGGTCATTTTCACGAGCGTGAATACCAATAATCATGCCTTCGTATACTTCAAGACCGTGGCCGATAAACAAACGTCCACGACTTTGTAAGTTAAACAATGCGTTAGTTAATGCTTTACCGGTTGCATTGGCAATCAAAACACCGCTCTTACGTTGACCGATTATGCCGCCTTTATGTGGGCCGTAATGGTCAAAAGTGTGGTACATCAAACCAGAACCTGATGTCATGGTCATAAAGTCTGTTTGGAAACCAATCAAGCCACGACTTGGGATCATGAAGTCCATACGTATACGGCCTTTACCATCTGGTGCCATATTGGTTAACTCACCTTTGCGTGTACCCAACTGTTCCATAATAGAACCTTGATGTTGTTCTTCAACATCTATGGTGACAGATTCGTAAGGTTCGTGAGTCACACCGTCAACTTGTTTCAAAATAACTTCTGGACGAGAAACGGCTAACTCGAAACCTTCACGACGCATGTTTTCAATCAATATGCCTAAGTGAAGTTCACCACGGCCTGATACGCGAAATTTATCCGGATCAGTTGGTATTTCTTCCACTTTAAGTGCCACGTTGTGGATTAACTCGTGCTGTAAACGTTCAAGGATATTACGTGAAGTAACGAATTTACCTTCTTTACCAGCAAAAGGAGAGTTATTGACTTGGAATGTCATGGTGACTGTGGGTTCATCAACAGAAAGAGGCGGTAACGCAACAACAGCATTTGGATCACAAACAGTATCGGATATTTTAAGTTCGCCCACACCTGTTATAGCAACAATATCACCTGCGTCTGCCGCATCGACTTCGTGACGTTCTAGACCTAAGTAACCTTGCACTTGGCCAATTTTACCGTTACGGGTTTTACCATCAGCACCAATAATTGTGACTGCTTGGTTTGGCTTAACCGAACCACTAGTAATACGACCTATACCAATTACACCTACATAAGAGTTGTAATCAAGTTGAGAAATTTGCATTTGTAATGGGCCGTTGATATCGGCAGCAGGTGGCTTTACGTGTTTGATGATAGTTTCAAACAAAGGCGTCATGCTATCGCTAGGTACATCCAAATCGTTGGTTGCCCAACCATTTATAGCTGAGGCGTATACCACTTGAAAATCTAATTGGTCGTCAGTCGCGCCTAAGTTGTCGAACAAATCAAATACTTGATCCATTACCCAATCAGGACGTGCACCTGGCTTATCAATTTTGTTGATAACAACAATAGGTTTTAAACCTTGAGCAAAGGCTTTTTGCGTTACAAAACGCGTTTGTGGCATAGGGCCTTCTTGTGCATCAACCAGTAACAATACTGAATCGGCCATAGACATAACGCGTTCTACTTCACCACCGAAATCGGCGTGACCAGGCGTGTCTACTATATTGATGCGGAATTCGTTCCATTTAATGGCAGTGTTTTTTGCAAGAATGGTAATACCACGCTCTTTTTCGATGTCGTTTGAGTCCATCACACGTTCTTCGGCTTCGCCGCGACTTTCTTCTAATGTACCCGACTGTTGTAGTAACTTATCAACTAAGGTGGTTTTACCGTGGTCGACGTGGGCAATTATCGCTATGTTCCTCAAATTTTCGATTGAGGTGGTTGATGAACTCATTATCTATACTCTGTGATGGCGGTTACTCGTACGTTAGTAACGAGCCGCAAAATTAACTGAAATTTTATGGGCGCGGATTGTACAGTTTTATCCTACATTTAGCGAACTTCAAATGCATATTGCTGTTAATAGAGAAAAGGCCCGCAATTAACTAACCTTGTATTAACTTATTGCTAATAATCTGAAGCATTAAAGTGCGGCCGATCCATCATGGTGCGCATACGCCCTTTTATGGTGCGATTTGTGCTATTTTTTTCGTTTACTGTATGCTAAAAAAACATAAACAAAAGACATTCCAATTACTTAGCTATGTGGCATGATTATCGCTTTATGTCGATAACGTTTTAGTATCTTGGTTTATATTGCCGTTACTAACACATTTATACTTTTAATCTGGAGGACACCATGTCAGCGCAAAAGGCCTTTGACCTTATTAAAGAAACCGAAGCTAAATTTGTTGATTTACGCTTTACTGATACCAAAGGTAAGGAACAGCACGTTTCTATCCCAACTCATCAAGTGACTGAAGACTTCTTCGAAGAAGGCAAAATGTTTGATGGTTCTTCTATCATAGGTTGGAAGGGCATTAATGAATCAGACATGATTTTGATGCCTGACGGCGAAACCGCTGTACTTGATCCTTTTGCTGAAGAGACTCAAATTAATATCCGTTGCGATATTTTAGAACCTATGACTATGCAAGGTTATGACCGTGATCCTCGCTCTGTTGCTCGTCGCGCAGAAGAGTATTTGAAGTCCACCGGTATCGGCGACACAGCGTTGTTCGGTCCTGAGCCAGAATTTTTCTTGTTTGACGATGTACGTTTCCACACCGATATGGCTGGTTCTTTCTTCAAAATTGATTCTAGCGAAGCCAAGTGGAATTCAGGTGCAGAGTTTCAAGAAGGCAACATGGCTCACCGTCCTGGTGTTAAAGGCGGTTATTTTCCGGTTCCTCCAGTCGATTCAGCGCATGATACCCGCGCTGCTATGTGTATGGTTATGGAAGAAATGGGCTTAACAGTTGAAGCCCATCACCATGAAGTTGCAACGGCCGGTCAAAACGAAATTGCATGTCTTTTCAACACCTTAGTTAAAAAAGCTGATGAAGTCCAAATCTACAAGTATGTGGTACATAACGTTGCCCATGCCTACGGACAAACGGCTACCTTTATGCCTAAGCCTATTGTTGGCGATAATGGTTCTGGTATGCATGTTCACCAATCAATTTCTAAGGATGGTAAAAACATCTTTGCTGGTGACAAGTATGCCGGTATGTCTGAAGAAGCCTTGTTCTACATTGGTGGTATCATTAAACATGCTCGTGCCATTAATGCTTTCACTAATGCTTCTACTAACTCATACAAACGTTTAGTGCCTGGATTCGAAGCACCTGTTATGTTGGCTTATTCTGCACGTAACCGTTCTGCATCTATTCGTATTCCTTTTGTTACTAGCGATAGAGCCCGTCGTATTGAAGTCCGTTTCCCTGACCCAACAGGCAACCCTTATCTAGCATTTACTGCTATGTTGATGGCTGGCCTTGACGGGATCAAAAACAAAATTCACCCTGGTGATTCAATGGACAAAGACTTGTATGACTTGCCTGCGGAAGAAGCCGCAGCTATTCCACAAGTTTGTAGTTCATTTGAGCAAGCCTTGGAAGCCCTTAACAACGACCGTGAGTTCTTAACAGCCGGTGGTGTTATGTCTGACAACTCGATTGATGCTTATATCGCACTTAAGAGCGAAGAAGTACAATTATTGAACATGTCAACTCACCCAGTTGAGTTTGATATGTATTACAGCGTTTAAACCTAGATTCCGCAGTTAAACCGTGTTTTAGCTAACTATTTTCGATAGTTATTAAAATAAATAACAAGCTCGCATTTGCGGGCTTTTTTTTACCTGAATTAAAGCTACACTTGATTTTACTGGTTTGCGGCAAAGGCGTCGCTGATATATGGAGTAGAAACCTGCTATGAAATTCACTGTTATTATATGTTTATTG
>Ga0316204_10009389_pt1 | contig 13105 bp, 14 predicted proteins | sample 6monrhotite_MG_2_FD_205661 | JGI IMG/M metagenome (GOLD analysis project Ga0316204, IMG submission 205661) | Microbial mat bacterial communities from mineral coupon in-situ incubated in ocean water Damariscotta River, Maine, United States -... | ecosystem: Environmental > Aquatic > Marine >... | reverse complement strand
ATCGAGAACAGGCCTGTACTGAGCTTGGTCGAAGTGTTGGAAGCAGCATTGCCTTTGGACTGTTCTCGATACAATTTTGTTTCATTTCGCTGCGCTTCATTGCACAAAATCACTCGAACTGACATTTTGGTTCTGGTTCTTGATTGGAGTTGTTCGCTTTTAAAACAATTGTCAGTTCGAGTGGCGGATGCGAGGCGTTAGCTGAGCAAACGTTGTATCGAGAACAGGCCTGTACTGAGCTTGGTCGAAGTGTTGGAAGCAGCATTGCCTTTGGACTGTTCTCGATACAATTTTGTTTCATTTCGCTGCGCTCCATTGCACAAAATCACTCGAACTGACATTTTTAGGAATTTTTGAGGCATTGGGTATAACATCAAAACCACTGTCAGTTCGAGTGGCACACTTGAGCCGTTAGGCGAAAGTGGGTTGTATCGAGAACAGTCCACAAACAAAGGCGGCCTGCCCAAAACCCAAGCTTGTGACACCGATCAGATTCTAGTATCTTTTGCCGCTTACAAAACGTGTGGACAGATGAAACGGGACCATTTTGAAGATTTGAAGGAGGTAGTGGCTTGTTTAAAACCCAACGAGGTGCGCACGGCCCGAAAATTTATTACGGCTTTTGAAGGCAATGCTACGAAAGGGAGGAATAAGTCACTGCTGCTGTTTGAGTTGATTTTGAAAAAGCCCAATTTGGTCAAAAAAACTGCCATCGAGCAATTTAAAGCTCAAACTTCCAAGCGCGCGTTTGAGCTACTTACGGAGAGATTAATAACTAAAATTTTTGAGTCACTAAGTTTAAGAGCCAACCTGCAAAGAACAGATCTCTACAGTGAGAACTATAGAGTGAAAAAACTTCTAGTGAAACAATTAGATGAAGCTAAAATAGCATATGGAAAAGGCCTCTTAAAAAAGGCGATATCTATGTTTGATAACGTTATAAAAACTGGAAAACAATATGAAAATTATAATGTTGTTATTGAGGCACTTTCAGAAAAACAGCAAATTGAAGCCTTGACAATTGGGCCCGACCAACTAAATATAATTGCTCAAGAAATTAGTTTCTTTGAAGAATCCGCAATTGCTTCTCGTCAAGCGAAAGGATGGTATTATGGGTATTATGGGCAGATCGAAAAATCGGGATCAAACAATAGTAAACCGATTTTGAATGAAGCAATTTCCAATTTGGGTGAAAAGTTCAAAGCCACCCAATCAAAAACAGTCGGATACTATTACAAGATGTTATTGATGGAATATTATCTAAATGCCGAAGAATATTCAAAATGTCTTAAAGTCGGAGAAAGTTTATTGAACTTGGTCAAAAATAATTTTCGCCCTTTCTCAAAAGCAAAAATTGGGGCTTTATTATCTGATTTAGGCTACAACAATTTATTCACATTTGACTTCGAGCAGGCAGTCATAGATGCCCTGTCAGCTCAATCTTTTTTCGGGATATACGGGTTTAATTTTAATGTTGCTTGGGAAACTCAATTTATGGCCTTATTCTACCAGAATAAGGTTGACGAGTCAACATCAATCATCAAAAATCTGATTGGGGCAACAGATCAAGTCACCACCCCCTTCCACTACGCCAAAAGAATCTACTTCAAAGCCTGCGCTCACTTTGCTGCAGGTGAATTCAAAGAATCCCTGCAAAACCTCCAGGTCACCAAAGAAATTGAAAACGACAAAGAAGGCTGGAACATTGGTAAGCGGCTGCTGACCATCCTCATTTATTTAGAGCAAAGCGACTGGGATCAAGCCGAAACCGCCATCACCAACCTGCGCATGCACATCCAACGACTGAAACCAGAAGAAACAGTGCGCAAGCGCGATGCAGTCATTTTAAAAGTGCTGCAAAAACTAATACTCACCAGTTTTGATTACCAGCAGGTGTTAGACAAACACCCCGATCTTTTTGAATTGCTCGATCGCACCGATCGCGACTACCGCTGGCAGGTTAAGAGCCCTGAGATGGTAGTGTTTCATCACTGGTTTCAAGACAAGGCACAGGGCATTCCTTACCAGTTTAGAGTACCTGAGCCGCTGATGAAAAAGTTTGGGGCGAAATCACCTGGCCGGGATTTGGATTTTCCGGTGAAGTATCCTTGAATGTGGTGAGTCATTTTTAGGGCAGTACCTTTCGTGGAATGTTCTCGATACATCGGAAATTGCAGGCGTTAGCTAAGCAAACGTTGTATCGAGAACAATCCACAAGCAATCATTATCTTTTGCCGCTTACAAAACGTGTGGACAGATGAAACGGGACCATTTTGAAGATTTAAAGGAGGTCGTGGCTTGCTTAATGCCCAATGAGGTACGCACTGCCCGAAAGTTCATTACAGCCTTTGAGGGCAATGCTACGAAAGGGAAGAATAAATCGCTGCTGCTGTTTGAGTTGATTTTAGCTGACCCAGATATTATAATAGAGCAGGCTGCAAAGAGAATAGGGCCAAATAACAAAAAAAATGCTCTAAATAAACTAGCCAGCAGGCTTAGGAATAAATTAGTAGAATCTCTGATATTAAGTGTTAACCTAGATCACGAAGAAAATAATAGTAATCGAACAAAAATAAAATTTGAAATACGGAAACAGCTTATGTACGCGGGGATATGCTCTGGAAGAGGCTTGAAAAGTCAAGCAGTTGTAACCTATGAAGGCGTAATTGACAAAGCAAGAAAATATGAATTTTATACAGAACTACTGGAAGCCTTGGAATTGAAGAGAGGAATTATCGGATTAAGAAGAGGGTATCAAGAGTATCAGAATTATTCGAAGGATATTTTATTCTATAAAAAGTGTCAGGAAGCTTTGAGCAGTTCAAACGCATGGTATTTCAAGCATTTTACCATGGTTGATAGAAGAGGTCTGAAGAAAGAGGATATAACAATTCTAAATGGGGCAATTAAAAAGATAGAAATTTGGTATACTGATACAAAATCAGCAAACGTAGGCTATCTACTATATACGTTAACAATGGAATATCTCTTGGCACTTGAAGAGTACAAAAAGAGTTGTGAAATTGGCAAAAAATTAATAGGACTAGTAACTAACAATATTTGGCTTTTTAATAGAATAATGATTGGCGGTTCATATGCAAACCTTGCAGATTGCTATATTTTTATTTTCGATTTTCATTCATCAATTCGTAATTCGAATTGGGCCTTAGGTATTTTTAACCCACTAAGTATAGAAGCCCACGTAGTAGTAAAGGAAACCCTATTTCGAGATTTCTACTACCTTGGAGAGCTTACCCTAGCTATATCTATAGCCACTGAAATAGCAAAAAACACCAATCCCAACAACTCCCCCTTCCACCACGCCAAAAGAGTCTACCTAAAAGCCTGCGCTCATTTTGCACAAGGCGAATTCAAAGAAGCACTGCAAAACCTTCACACCACTAAAGAAATTGAAAACGACAAAGAAGGCTGGAACATTGGCAAGCGATTGCTGACCATCCTCATTTATTTGGAGCTGGGCGATTGGGATGCGGCCGAAACGGGCATCACCAACCTGCGCATGCACATCCAACGGCTGAAACCAAAAGGCACGGTGCGCCAACGCGACACAATCATTTTAAAAGTGCTGCAAAAACTGGTGTTCGCCAGCTTTGATTACCCGCAAGTGTTGGACAAACACCCCGACCTGTTTGAATTGCTCGATCGTACCGATCGGGATTACCGCTGGCAGGTCAAGAGCCCTGAGATGGTCGTGTTTCATCACTGGTTTCAAGACAAGGCACAGGGCATTCCTTACCAGTTTAGAGTACCAGAGCCGCTGATGAAAAAATTTGGGGCGAAATCGCCAGGGCGCGATCTGGATTTTCCGGTGAAGTAACCTTGAGGTTTTGAGTGTGAGGAGCGAGTGTGAGGGGAAATGACTACTTCCGACCCAATTGAGAAAAACCTTTCCAGACGATTTGAATATCCTGCCACCAGGCGTATTCGCGGGCGTAGGTTGCATTCATGTGTTTGGCTACATGTTGGTCGTTTTGCTTGGAGCCGAGGCTGTCGATGGGGTGCAGTACGCCTTTGTTAATGACGGGCAGAAGCGCCAAATCTTCGGAGAATCGGGCGTATCCTACCCAGGTTAATTTTCCTACCAACACGGAAAGAATATTGACAAAAAACTGTCCTTTCTTTTTGACAAAAAAGAGGGCAATGGGGTAGAGCAGGAGCAACAGCAAACTCAGGAAAATGTCGACCATGCGCTTGTTGCGCTTGTTGGCTTCGGTGCTGATCGCATTAAAATTCATCAGCGAATACAACTGACCGGATGCGTTGATGGAGTTGCTGCCAATGATGTATTCGCTGCCTTCCGGGGCAATTTTGTAATCGATGCCGGTGTCTTCGAGTTGGTCCATCTGCTCGATGATGGTTTTGAACTTTAGACTGCCTGCGGAGAAGATGATTTCGTTGATGCGGAATATTTTGATGGCTTCCCTGATTTTACTGAGGTCGGTCAAAAACGGTGAATCCGTTGTTACCATGGACTCTTCGGGTGCAATGGCTGTAGAAAATTCGGGCACGATGGCGGTTTGATTTAAAAAGGATTCGATGCGTTCTACTTCGCTTTCATCGCCTACAATGGCAAACCGTTTTTTGCTGGGTGCTCCGATTTTGTAATTCTTCAGTGGAGAGAGGTGCAGGGCCAATCGGGTGAGCAATGTCACAGTGATGGACCACAGCATACCTGCTGGTATGAGCGCTCTGGAAAACCGGTAATCGTTGTCGAGCAGGGCATAAGCCATGAGGATAATGGCGGTACCGATGAAATTACCGACAATCACCTTTTTCAACCGGATGGGTTGGTCGTAACCTCCGTTGATGAAAATGGAGGTAATCCACACCAGGGCATAAAGCGGCAGTGCCACCGAGGTGAGGGATTCGTCAAATATTTTCCCAGAGAAATCTTCGTAAAATGACTTGAACAGGTGCAGTCCTCCGAGGATGATGCCCAGGTCGATGGCCGGGAAGATGCTCTTGCTTAAAAACCGTTGCATTATCGCCACCGAAGCCCGCAGGTAAATGGCGAGGTTGATGAGCAATGAAAAGAGTTGTGCGTTTTTTTGCGAGAAGTGCTTTTGGGCAAAAATCACCATCGCGTTGTAAAAAACAAACACGTAGTTGATGCTGCTTTTCTTCGTGCTTTCGCCCTTGTAGTGGATGATGCGCGTTTTGGGGTAGTAGTAATTCTTGTAGCCGCCCTGGGTGATGCGGTACGAGAGGTCAATGTCTTCTCCGTACATGAAAAAGGCTTCATCCAGCAATCCCACTTCATCGAGGGCTTTTTTGCGCAACAGCATAAATGCGCCCGACAGCACATCCACCGAATGGATTTCATCATCGTCTAAATAACCCAGGTGGTATTGCCCCAGTTTGCGTGATTTGGGGAAGAGATAAGACAGTCCGAAAATTTTGTAAAAGGCCACCTGGGGCGTGGGTAAACCTCGTTTTGATTCCGGTAAGAAAATGCCTTTTCCATCAATCATTTTTACACCCAAGCCACCACCATCAGGGTGCTCGTCCATGAACTGTACCGTCTTTTCAAACGTGTCGTCTTCGACCACGGTGTCGGGATTGAGCAGCAGCACGTATTCGCCTTTCGACAGTTCAATGCCTTGGTTGTTGGCCTTGGAAAATCCAAGGTTCACATCGTTGGCGATGTAGGTTACGCTGGGAAATTTTTGGTGCACCATGGCCTCGGAGCCATCGACCGAGTTGTTGTCGACCACAATCACCTCGGAGGGTAATTTTTCGCAAGCCGCCAACACGGAAATAAGGCACTGCTCCAAAAAGTACTTCACGTTGTAGTTGACAATGATCACCGACAACTTCAGCTTTTCAGGGCTGGAAGCAGTTGCATCCGAAAATAAATGTGGTTCGGTCTCCAAAGAGGTTCAGTTGGTGTGGTGTCGGTTAGCTGCTGTTAGCGTGCCAAAGAAGATTCATAAGGCAGTCGGTTGGCAATGGAGCGGCCCAATGTCACAGCATCGGTGTATTCCAGCTCGTCTCCAATGGCTACGCCTCGTGCCAGTGTGGTGATGGATACATCATTATCCTTCAACCGCTTAAAGAGGTAAAAGTTGGTGGTGTCGCCTTCCATGGTGGTGCTCAATGCCATAATGATTTCACGTGCTCCCTCGGCCTCAATGCGGTGCAGGAGGCTGTTGATGTTGAGGTCTTCAGGGCCAATGCCGTCCATGGGTGAAATAACTCCCCCCAAAACGTGGTAAACGCCAAAGTATTGGCTGGTATTTTCAATGGCGATGATATCCCGGATGTCTTCTACCACACAAATTTGTTGCTGGTCGCGTTTGGGGGCCACACAAATGAGGCAAAGTTCCTCCTCGGTGATGTTGTGGCATTTTTCGCAGAAATTGATTTGACGGTGCAAATCCTTGAAGGTTTGACCAAACATCTCGACCTCTTCGGCTGGTTGCCGCAGCAGGTACATGGCTAACCGCAGCGCTGTTCGCCTGCCAATTCCCGGTAGGGTGGAGAATTGATCCACTGCTTCCTGCAAATGTTTTGAGGGTAATTCCATCTGTCAAAAATAACAAGTCCCGTGTGCATAGCCAACTCCAAGGGGACTTAACACCAACAAATTTACGGTTCTTCCGGTGGGTTGTTCATATCTAGCGGTTCCTTCAGCGGTTCTGGTGCGTCCAGCCGCTCTTTGGCCCATTCCACCAGGGGCTTCCCGTTGATGAAAACATTGGTTAATACGGCATTGCCTTCGATTACCGTTACCTGGGCATAAGCAACCTGATCCGGTTCGCTTCTGACACTGCGATAAGCGTCTTCGGCATGTTGGGCCAGCGACTCTTGCATGTAGAAACGTTCGAAAGGAAAGTTGATGGAAATGTATGACTTCTGGTCAAACTGCAAAGAGGCAACTTTGAGGTCGGACTCATCCCAGTTGTTGACATATCCGATGGTACAAAGCACGTAATCGTTTTCTTGAGCAGGTCTGTCGTGGGAGATGGCGGCTATTTTAGCAAAGCCCAACGAATCTGTTGTTAACGTCACGTAAATATCCTCCCCACGTTTCCAGCCCCCTGTAGAGAAAGTCGTTTCGTATCGGTCAATGTCAAAATTTAATCGAACATAGCGGCCTCGAAAAGGGTCATAAGGATCGATGGGTGCTGTTTTGAATTTGAACACGGTGCCTTCATCTATCACCACTTCCCGATCCCAAATCATTTTGGCGGGCACAAACAATTGCGCCAGAACGACCACTAAAAAAATCAGAAACACCTTGTTTTTAACCATGGTCTTCTGTTTTGAGTGCTTTTTTTCTTCGTTGCAACAGCTGGTAGTTGGCCAGGAAAAAGCCCGCCCCTAAAGCGATGAAGATGATGCCGCGCATCAAAAAGGATAAGTCGCGGTCGAAGAATCGGGAAATAATCAAGGCGGAGATAAGCAGCAATCCGAAATTGAGGGTGCCCAAATCGTTGTGCAAAGAGCCCCTTCGAATAATGGCAATGCCAGCAGCCAATACCAATATATTACTGATGATGGTGACCGTGCCGGGGAAGAACCGACCGGCAACAAACAGTACCGCAAAAATCAAAAAGGCGTAATCAATCGGTTGCAATTTGAGCAATGATTTCTGGCCTATTGTTCGAATCAAACTACCCAGGGCGACCAGGGTTAAGACCAAGGCTACCCAGATTTCGGGTTCAGCCAGGTCTTCCATGAGGAGCCATTTTTTTTGACTAAAATCAATCCAGACATCTTCGAACGTGCCCACGATAAACATAAAGCCTGTTCCGAGCATGCCCAGCAGTTTGAAGGGGTTGGCGGCCAGGCTTCTTTCTCCAAAGAGGGGGCTGTTGCCTGCGATGTAGTAGAGGCCAAAGAGGCTCATGTAGGCCACCACCATGTATTCTTCGGTGCGAATGATGAAGGTGCCCAGCAAAATGATGAGGCTGATGGCGTAGGTCCAGCTGTGTAAGTTGAAAAAGTTGCTGTCGGGTTTGTCTCGCAACAACTGGTAATAGTGGTAACCGCCTGCTGCGAATAGCAGCCAAAACCAATGGTGGATGTTTTCTCCGTAAGTGAAGTAGTTGACCTCGCAGGCGTAATAAGTGACTCCGGCAATGAAAAACAGGGAGGCAAAAGAGGAGCGCAACAGGTACATCAACGGAAGTCCCAACAACATCCAGGTGAGCATAAAAGAGCTGATTTTTCCAGGAATGTTGTAGACCTGGCTGACGAGCGAAATGCTGGCTCCAATGGCGAGGAACAAAAATACGGCTGCTCCTTCCTGCCAGGCGCGTTGCCCTTTTTGTTGGAGCAAAACATAGCCGACTACCACTTGACCAATTACCAGCGGTAAAAAGGCTAAAAAGGTTTTGACAGGTCTGGCAAAATTATCCCAATTATGGGCGAGGAGTAAGATGATGCCCAAGCCGCAAAGTGCTGCTCCCAGAAAACTAAAGACGAGCAACAACCGCGATTGACCCGATTCGCTGTTTTCAGCGTAGTAGGTTTTGATGCGATCGGCCGTGGGCGAATCTATCACCTCGGCCTGCACGAGTTCGGTTAGCTCTTTGAGAATTTTTTTGCTCATTCGGGATTGTCTTGGACAATTGCCTCCAATTTACACATAAATTTGCACCTGATTGATGCAGGTAATCGCTACAAATATCGGTGAACGCAAAACAGTTTCCTGGAATGGAGAGGAGCTGGAAACCGGGATTTTTAAATATCCCGTGGCTGGTCCTTTGTCGCTCGGGTCGGAAGATGTGGTCAACGATAACGTGGTTGATCGCCAATATCATGGCGGGGTAGACAAAGCGTGTTACCTCTACAGCAAGGATCATTATCCACATTGGAAAACATTGTATCCCGATTTGGATTGGGATTGGGGCCAGTTTGGTGAGAACCTCACCGTTGCGGGCTTGGACGAAACTGAGCTTTTTATTGGCGATATCTACCAGGTGGGCAACGCGGTGGTGCAGGTGTCGCAGCCGCGGGTGCCTTGTTTTAAGTTGGGCATTCGATTTGACACGCAAAAAATCCTCAAACCCTTTTTACAGAGCACTTTTTCTGGAGCTTATGTGCGCGTGCTCACTCCGGGCACAGTTCAAAAGGGAGACACATTTGTGTTGCAGGAGCGCCAACCCGATGCGCTCAGCGTGAGTCAGGTCTATGGTTTGCTTTCGGCCAAGGAGCCAGATCAGGCATTACTAAGGAAGGCGATTGATGATGTGAACCTGTCGGCTGAATTTAAGCCGGCTTTGGTGTTGCGGGTTCGGTAGGGTGCAAACCTGCATTGGCGGAGTGTATTTTAGAATTACCTAAAGGTATTAATTCTTCATGCCTGCTGGGTCTTTCGACCCGGCAGGCATGAAAACCTGCATGGTGGTTGCGGGTTAATACAGTTCAGGTCGTGTTGTATTATGTGTTTCTAGTTGATAGAGCAATTTACACATGGCGATGAATGTTGTGTCAATTGGAGACCAACGGTAAATGAGATGAAAATTTCTTTGAGTGCATTCGTCCTTTATTGGTTTGTACCCTTCAATAGTCCATGAGGCTCCATCTAAGCCTCTTCTGTCTATCGATGAGGGGTAGGTCCAAAAATTATGAGCTACAAAGCCACCCACAATTTTTGTCCAATCTTCTTTTGAAATATTGAATTCGCGGATGGTTCCAATTGAGTCTTGATGACTGACAAATGATTTTGTGGTAGCTTTAAAATAACCATTTATAGCCTCAATGCGATAAATGTCTGTACCATCAAAAGAACTACTCCACATAAACCGGTAGGTTTCTGTAGTAGCATCAAGAAGCGAGTGCTCGTCATAATTTATTTTATCCCGGTCTCGAATCATTTTTCGAATTTCAGGAACTTTGATTGTACTATCTAGTTTTTGGATGTCCTGTAATACTTCGTCAGAAAGTGAGCAGGGGTTTGTATTAACCTGACAACTGACAAAAAGCATGAGCATAAATAGGTAAAATATATTCTGCTGTCTTTTTTTCATCTTTTAGGTGTTGTGTCTTTTGTCTGCTGGGTCTATGGGGAGAAACAGTAGGCATAACATTTGCTCTAGCTTTTCAGTTTCTCAAATATATTTTGAATGTCGACATTTCTTATCCATTCCATATAATCATTAGGTGATTTTGTGATGTCAAGTATTTGAGGGTAATGATTTTTTATCAACTCGTAGTCATACCCAAAATCATAAAATGACTTCAATTCTAAATGCTTCTTGTAAAGGGGTGCTTCTTTGTCCATATTAATATTCAAATGGCGCCCATGAAATTTTCATTTAAGAACGGTTTTCTATTTGGTTTGGATAAGTTCTGCGCTCAGCATTTACACTGCCGGGTCGAAAGACCCAGCAGGCATGAAAGGAATGCCGTTAATCATTTGTTTCAACGAAGTCAACAATGCCTGTTTCCAAATTATAAAAAACATTTAACCAATAGTCTCGACTAGATGGTAAGTAATTAATTGTATCACGAACATGATAACCTAATCGACTAATGTTATCTGAAAAATGACTGTCGAATTCCGGCTCTCCTAATAGTCGAATTGCTTCTTCCTTATTCTTTTCCAATGAGAAGAGCTTTTTCCTGTTTAAGGAGATCTCCTAACATGCTGTATCTAACTTCAGAACCCGAATCTTTCCAGAGGTCAGAATCAAAAGAAATTTCGGAACTTACAGAACACCCCGCTAAGAATGTGACTAATTGAAGCCAAAACAGTATTTTTCTTTTCATGTTGAATTACTGCTAACGTCTGAATAAACACAACTCCCTTCGATAAATTACCCGACAATGTCATTTAGTTGATGCAGTTTTCAAACCTGCATTGGCAGATGCTACCCCAAACGTTCCAATTTCAACCGCTCCTCTCTTATCAATTCCAGTTCGAGCTCCAATAGCTTCACCTTGTAGGACAACCAGCAAATTTCGTGTGCATTGATGGTGCGTTGTTGCACTTTCATTTCAGCTTCGAGCATGTTGGCCCATAGTCTGCTGAGTGTATCCTGTTGCTTCACTGCTGCACATAGGCTCAGGAGCCGTTGTTGTTGGGAGTGAAGTTGTTCTAGCTTTTTGAGTTGGTGTTTGCGCTGGTGCAACTGGTGTTGCAAGTGCTGCTCCTTGCGTTGAAATTCCTGGTACACTACTGGAGGTGCCACCACCTTTTCAGGGGGGTGTTCTTCTGACAACCAACTAAGCAATGGCCGCAGCCGAGAGAGGAAACGTATGGGCAGTTCCCTTCTTCCTGTTTCAACTTGAGCGACAAAACTACGGGATGTACCCAGGTATTCTGCCAGTTGCAGCTGGCTCAGTCCCAATGCCGTTCTCAATTGTTTCATCCTACCTTTTAAAACGTTTGCAAACAGCATTTCGTGTAACACAATACGGTGTTAGCAAAAATGATGTTAGCAGTAGTGGATGGCTAGACTTGGAGACTTGGTGGTGCAGGTTGTAAACCTCTATGGGCAGGGTATTTAAATCAATTTCGCTCCTATTTCACCTATGAAATACAAAGGAGCCAGATCAGGCATTACTAAGGAAGGCGATTTATGATGTGAATTTGTCGGCTGATTTTAAGCCGGCTTTGGTGTTGCGGGTTCGGTAGGTTTGTTGAGTGTAATGTTTTCTTTAAAATTATCTAACAGAGTTAATGAATAACTGCCTGCTGGGTCTCCCGCCAGTGGTCGGACAGGTTCGACCCGGAAGGTACTTTGTTCAATTAAATTTTCATTTAAGAACGGTTTTCCATTTGGTTTGGATAAGTTCTGCGCTCAGCATTTACACTGCCGGGTCGAAAGACCCAGCAGGCATGAAAACACTGCGTCCCAATAACTGAAGCCCTACTTCAGTTATTGGGACTTAATTGTTGTACCAAGTTTTTTTTTATTCATGAATAATCAATTCATCGGAACTCGAAATTTTTGAATTTAAAAGATAAATTTCTCCTGTAAGTATATCGAAATCCAATTTAACCCACCCAATTTTTTCATTTTCTCCTTCTTTTATTTTAATCCCTAAATAATAGTTTGCGTTTGAACCAGATAAAACTGTCCAGAACTCATCATATATTTGACCTTTTCTTTTTTTTGAAATTAGATTAGCTCCATATGAAAACCACTTATAATTTCCTGATGCTTCTTTCTTTATGACATCACCCTCTTGTAAAAATAAATATCCATCGTTTCCGCCATAAAGTATTGAATTTCCATCAATCGGGGTAATTTTTCTAAATGTTTCACCAGCAGAAGAAGGTATATCTGTAGTTGCCAATTCAAAAAAAATTATTTTAAAATCAGGTTTATTGTCTGAATTTAAATCTATTGATTCTGAAATTATTTTTCTTGAATCAGTAATTTCATCTTTTTTACAAGAATCAGTAATTTCATCTTTTTCACAAGAAAATAAGGTTAATCCAATTATTAATAATGCTACTGTTTTTTTCATAATATATTCTACTTTGTTAAGTAGATACAATGAATATTCAAAAGATTGCGTCAAATTTGTGCAGTTTAGGTTTTGATGGCAAATGTTTTCATTCTTTATTGATTTCTTGGCCAAAGGTCCAGCAATCCGGATTTTCGTTTTCTAAACCGTCAAATACTATTTCGCCAGTCTGTATATCTACGGTTATGGCGACCTTTTTTATGCAGAGTGTTTGACTCATAGTAGCTTATATGGATTTCTGCTCCAGCGTATTCTCGGTTATAATGGTCAACTCCTTTGGAGTAGTCACTCCCCATATAGATAAGCACTTCTAGATTTTTTTATTTTTTATTTTTTTTGAAAAGGTCAAGTTCAAATTGTGAGGTTCCTCCGCTAGAACTAATTACCATTGCGTGAGTCGCAGAGTCAATCTTAGAAAGTAAGGAATCAACCTTCTTATTTAATGAATTCTTGATTGCATCAATGTCCTGCCCTATAACCGATAGTGCAAATAGTGATAATAAGAAACTGGTAAATAAAGATTTCATTAACTAGTCGCTCCTTACCAAGCCATTTTTTTGTGACCAGGAAGGCATATTCTTATCTTACATAAGAAGGCAAAAAGTTGATTTTCAATATCTTTTCTCAGTTTTACCATCATCTTTTTCAGGTTCCATCC
>Ga0316204_10009388_pt1 | contig 13108 bp, 15 predicted proteins | sample 6monrhotite_MG_2_FD_205661 | JGI IMG/M metagenome (GOLD analysis project Ga0316204, IMG submission 205661) | Microbial mat bacterial communities from mineral coupon in-situ incubated in ocean water Damariscotta River, Maine, United States -... | ecosystem: Environmental > Aquatic > Marine >... | reverse complement strand
AATATAGAACTCACTGTTCTATAGATGGAACAATGAGGCAGGAATTTTCCGATTATATGATCTTTTATGCGGTGGCAACCGAAGGTGCCATCACCGCCGCCGCGGCAGTGGTTGGTGTATCCAAGTCTACGGTCAGTACGGCGCTCACGCGTTTGGAAGACACGCTTGGGGTCAAATTGGTACAGCGCAGTACGCGCCGTCTTCGGCTGACGGAGGCGGGCCAAAAACTGCTGGTACACTGCGAGCGTATGAAAACAGAGCTGGCCGATGCCAGCCTCAGCATGGAAAGTTTCCAGCACACGGTTGCGGGCAACATCACCATCACCTCGCCGACAGCATCTGGTCATGTTTTTCTGCCCGGTCTATTGAACGACTTTCGTGCCCAACATAGCGCCGTTGATTTCGACGTCACGCTTACCGACGAAGAAGTTGATTTAATCGGGGCCGGTGTTGATATTGCCTTTAGAACTGGCGTGAAGCGCGATAGCAGTTTGATTGTCCGGGCCTTAATGGACTTCACGATTAAACTATACGCGCCAGCAGAATTGGCGAGCCGTGGCGGCTTGCCTTCGCGGCCGCAGGATTTAGCGCGTTTTGACTACCTTCATCATCCGGCAATACCTGTATGGCAATTGAAGCGTGGTGGGGAGAGTTATGTCTTCAAGCCGGCGCAAAATGTTTCTGCGGGCAACCTTACATTCATCAAGCGTATGCTCATGGGTAGCCAGTCCATCGCGGCGCTGCCGTCCTATCTGGTGGAAGAGGACGTTGCGGCAGGGCGTTTAGTGTGTGTTTTACCGGACTGGACAGTGCAAACTATGCCGTATTCGCTGGTGTACCCCAGCAAAAGGCAACCCTCGCAGGCGATAGCTAAATTTATCGAATTTACTGTGCAGTATTTCCGACAGAAACAGCCGTTCGCCGACCATTAGCCGCGTAGGAAATCCAACCGCTCGTCAGTCATCGACGCTTCTATTTCCAGAATGTCTGCAGTGACCACGCTTTCCTGAACGAACGGATCTTCCCTCAGTCGCGTTTCAAGGTCGTCACTGGAAATGCCGTACGCTAAAATACCACCACCAAGGCCCGGCTGCAGGCTACCCGCCAGTATAAATATACCATCATCGAATCCCTGCTTGAGCCATTTTTTATGGCCGTCCAGATGCTGGCGCATCTGGTCTTTATTGATCGAGAATTTCAGCGTTATAATGAACATATCCGTGTTCCTTTTAGAGTTTTTGTCAGTCGCGCAGGCCGTCCGTAACACCCAGACAGTCCAGATAATATTCAAGCGATGTCTCGGGGGTCTCCACGAAAATATCATCCAGCACTTCGGCGCTGGCCATGCGGTCGAGCCTGAAATTACGGTGGTCCCGGCGTAGCTCGCACCATGCCAGAAGTAACCATTTTGAGCCCCAGAATGTCATCGCCAATGGGCGCACGGTGCGGTCCGTGGCTTCACCGTCTTTGTCTTCATAATCAAGCAGGATTTTATTTTTGTTTCTAATGGCGGCGCGCAGCGCTGAGAAATCAACCGTCCAGGGAATAAGTGTGCCGGAAGGCGGGGCAAACAGGGCGGTGCCAGCAAATGTTTGCCGGTCCTTTTCCCCGAGCACGGTTTTAATTTTCCTGACAAGGCTTTTAGCGGATTTTGCCATGGCATCGTCGGTATAGGTGGAAACCATTGCCGCGCCCAACATCAGGGTTTCCAGCTCACCTACTTCCAGCGCCATCGGCGGAAGGCAGTGGCTTTTATCAATCAAATAGCCAACACCCGCCTCGCCGGATATGGGCACGCCAGTGAGGATCAAATCCTGAATGTCGCGGTAGACGGTGCGCACGCTTACGTCAAATTCGTCGGCGATACGCTGGGCGGTAACCGCCATGCGGCGGCCCTGCATAAAGTTTACAATCTGGAAAAGTCGGTCTGAACGTCGCATAGCAGCCTGCCTAACATATGGGTGCTGACAGATGTTGTCAGTAGCGTGTCAGTATAGGCGAAGACGGCAGCCTGTACAGCAGGCTCTTGCTTTTTGCTGATGGGAATAGCAGGTTGTGGTCGGGTCAGGATCGATATTTGAGACAAGGAACAGGTGCATGATCAAGAAATTTCTGAAGGCATTTTTTGTATTTGCCGTCATCATAGCCGTAGGCGGCTATATTTTTTGGCCAGCAGAATGGTCGGCCAAAGGACCAATCCTTGATTTCATGACCGGCAAACAGCTTGGCGCACCAAAAAGCGGTGTGGTGAAATCACGCTTCAACCTGCCAGCCGGCTTTAAAATTGGTGTATTCGCCGGCGACGTGAATAACGCCCGCATGATGCGCAGCACCTCAGCCGGTGATCTTCTCGTATCCTCAATGCGACCCGGCGAAGTGATCCTGCTGCACAGGGACGCCGACGGTGACGGCAGGTCTGACGGGCGTACAATATTGTTCAGCGGCTTGGACAGGCCGCACGGACTGGCGCTCAGAGACGGCTATTTATATGTGGCGGAAACCGGCGGCATTTTCCGCGCGCCGTTTGACGCTGCCGCGCGCACCGCCGGAAACATTGAATATATCAATGATACACTGCCGCCCGGCGAAAACCACAATACACGTACCATCGGCTTTGGCCCCGACGGCCAGCTATATGCCAGCGTGGGGTCTACATGCAATGTGTGTATTGAGGAACATCCCTACCGCGCCACTGTCCTGCGTATGCAGGCGGACGGCAGCGATGTGCAGATTTTCGCTACAGGTTTAAGGAACACAGTTGGTTTCGATTGGCAACCGGGCACTGGCAAGCTGTACGGCACCGATAACGCCCGTGACCTGCTGGGTGACGATATTCCGAGCTGCGAGATCAACCTTTTGGAAGAGGGCCAGTTTTACGGCTTTCCTTATACGTTCGACAATAGGGTAGTGGACCCGGATTTTGGCGCTGGGCACGAGGCCGAGATTGCATCGTCAAGGGTGATGGCGCACGGGGTTGGCGCTCATGTCGCTCCGCTTGGCATTAAGTTTTTGAAGCCGGAACTGTCGCCCGAAGGGTACGGCGGCAAGGCACTTGTTGCGCTGCACGGGTCATGGAACCGCAGTGTGCTGTCGGGCTACAAAGTGGTGGCGCTGTCGTTTGCGGATGACGGCAGTATCACGCAAGAGGATTTTCTCACCGGATTTGAACTGGATGAAGACGTAATTGGACGCCCGGTTGATATCGAACAAGGGCCTGACGGCGCTATTTATATCTCTGACGATTATGCGGGCGCCGTATACCGCATCGGCTGGGGCGACCTGACAGTGGCTGATAGCACCAAGCTTGCTGGCACCACCCTTACCCCTGATATGGCCTTTAATGCAGAAGATATCACTGCGGGTGCGGCCCTGTTTGCGGCAAACGGTTGCGCAGCGTGCCATGACCCTGCTAGCGCACCTGAAGGTGTGCAGGTCAAGCTGCTACAAAACCTTCAATCCAGGTTTGACACGGCAAGCCTGTCACTGTTGCTCGACCGCCCGCCCGGCCCAATGCCGCGCGCGGATATCACGGATGAAGAGCGCCGTGCCTTGGCGGTTTATCTCTTGTCACAGGAAGACCATACCCGATGAAGTGGACTGTCTCTCCTGCCCCTATCGTCACCCCGGCGAAGGCCGGGGTCCATCTGTACCGTAGCACTCTATGATTGACATGGATTCCGGCCTTCGCCGGAATGACGATTTGAAAAGCCGGAACGAAGATAAAAGGGCCGAGTGGTGTTAGAAACTAAAATGCAATATTAAGAAAACACAGGCGGGGGCAGATAAATGAAGAAAATTTTATGGGGTTTGATGACCCTTTTGTCGGTTGGCGTGGCGCTTTACGGTTGGGGCTTCCTTGTCTCAGAAGGCTTTGGCCAGGGTGGCCAGATGGGCGCGCATTTTGCCGAGCGTCCAATGGCTGCGATCCTGCATTTTGGCTTCTCGCCGCTCGCGCTTTTTATCGGCGGGTTTCAATTCATGGAAAGCGTGCGCAAAAATCGCCCGGCGATCCACCGCTGGCTTGGGCGCACCTATGTGACCGCATGCATGCTGGGGGCAATTGGTGGCCTGTGGATGGCGCTAACAACCGGCGCGGGCCTTATGGCCCAAACGGGTTTTGGGTTGTTGGCCATTGCCTGGATTTTCACCACCGGCAAAGCCTACGGTGAAGCACGTGCTAAGCGCTTTAGTAGCCACCGCCGCTGGATGATCCGCTCGTTTGCCCTAACCTTCGCGGCTGTCACGCTAAGGCTATATCTGGGGTTAACGCTCGGCGCGCTGCAAATGGATTTTGCCGTAGCCTACCCCTATATCGCCTGGGCCTGCTGGGTGCCGAACCTGTTGTTCGCCGAATGGTATGTGCGCCGCTGGTGATGACACTCATTGCAAGCGAGAAGACCTCTGAAACTGAGGGTGGGACAGGCAGACCAATTTATGGTCTTTTGGCTGCTGATTGAGAAAGGTCAGTGTGGAACCTCGCAGTTGATGAGAAACGTCTCAAGGTGCTGTGACATTTTGTCTGCATTCCCAGTGATAGAGGCCTGTGCGGCATATGTGTCGTCAAGGCCCCTTCCGCCAGAAGCGGACATTCACAATACTCGAACTATTGCCTGTTTGTGACCCGCAGGAGACATTGCTGGAGCATATATTATCGAAATACCTGTTATTATATTTCTATGAAATTCGTTTGATAAATATAAAAAATGGCCGCCTGATGCTTGATGACGCCACACCCTAATCCCTTAGACTAACCACTGAAAAACTCTTAGCGTGTGCCCTCACGCTGCTTTTCTTTGACTGTGATCAAAAACGAGCCCGCTGACGAGATAGTCTAAAATTGGGTCCACATCTTGCGGCGCGAGCAGGATATCTGGGATAATAGAGGGTTTGTTTATAATCCCTCTTTCCATAAACTCGGTAATTTGCGCCTCCTTGGAAAAAGGAACCTTGCCAGCAAAAAGCGCTGACCAGTCACCACCCGACAGATGATACTCTCGTGCTTGTGCCAGTCCGCGCAAATAGAGGAAATCTTTTGTAAAACCACCCCCCCGGTACACTCTTGCCGTAGTAATAAAGGCACTTTCACTTTCCGCGCCGTATTGTTCAAGAAGCATACTGTAAGTTTGTGAAAAACTGTGATTATCCAATAGACTTTTCACCGCAATTACCCGGTGCCCCAGCGTTTTTAGCCGTGCAGATGACAGCGCACCGCCTAGATGTTCCGCATAAACAGCCATGCCCTCCTGTGTCATGGTGGTTCCCGGGAAACCGAGACGCATGACCTTGAGAGATTGTTCTCGCGCGTTGGCAGACGACAATAAATGCACGCCAACTTCATGATTGATAAGAGCATGCACTTTCGCCCTAGGCAGGCGGACATCTTTCTTCACCAATACCCGGAAATTGCTATTATCCACCATGGCGCCAGCGATGATCGAGCTGGAAATTTTCACCGGGGCATCGATGCTATAGCCGTCAACCGCATCCTGGATCAGGCGCACGATTTGCTCAGTTTCCAGAAGCTCCGCGTGCACGTCAACATGCTCAAGGCTGACATCCGGGGCATGCAGCAAAAATTGCGCGTTTCTAAGGTCATTCAGGTGAGGCTCGCCGTAGTAGCGTAACGAATTATAAAGAAAATCTCGCGAACCAATTGACGTTAACAGGTCAATTCTTGTCGCCAACCCGTCAACAGCGTCACGGTAAAGCTGCTGCAGCATCGGGTCAGCAATATTCTCGATCGGCAACCGATAGAGCGCTTCACGAAACAGGTACGGATCTATCGCAAGCTGCCGGTAATGAAAGTTCGGCTCATAATTGCCTTTGCGCGCCATAAAACGCTTCTGCTCTTGCACAAGATTTACCGGGTTCACATAGAGCAACGTCTCGACTTTACGCGCGAGCTTATATAACGATGCATCGATTTTCTGCACCAGACTGTCATGCCCGCTGCCGAGCATATGGTGCCCTTTAGCGTGCTTACGCTTTAAATTGGTCCTGGCATAAAAAGCAGCATGACGTGAAATGGTCTGGGTGAGCTGTGCTTTCAGGCTATCAATAACAACGGGGAAGGGCGCGCCGTCGCTCTCGTTGCAAAATACTTTTTTTACTTCAAGCGGAATGCACAGCGAATTTTTAAAATTTTGCCGTAGAAACGCTGCTACATAGCCCCGTCCTTCAAAGACCTCATTCCGGCCAACACGTACATGCTCGTTGGGCACCTCAATTTGAGCCAAAGTGCGTTCAAGGAACTCAATATTTCGTCTGTAACGGCGCATATCAACTGAGTGCGTACCAATATTGAAGGTAGGCGCGGATGCACCGCCCTTGCGGCTGCCGTTATAGGAATGCACATCATACACAACGCAGCCACCGTGTTTCTTTACAAGCCGTGCAACAAGCATATGAAGTGTATCAAAAAACTGCTTATGCTTGGCGAGGCTGCGGCCTCGAATATCCCCCGGCAACGGTACGAGCCATACTTTTTCTCCCCAAGCTTCCTCATAGACCGCCTCTTCGGGCGGGCGGTTGAGGTCATACTCATATCGACTGTCAACTGCTATCACGGTGTTTTGCAGTCCACTGATCAGTTCGCCGGTATGAGGGTCTTCTTCAAAAATGCGTTCATCAGCTGTAAGGCCGCAATATTCTTCTAGTTCTTGCCGCAGTGCGTGCCCATTATGGATCGCCACGCACAGAAACGGCTGATCATCCGAAAACTGGATGATGAAGGCGCCACTTTCGGTGGTTGCTTTCAAAAGTCCGTGCTGCTCCACGGCAGTTGATAAAGCGTCAGGTTTCAGCCACTGCATCTTCAATCGCCTGTCGGTATGCGGTTTTGCGGGATGCCTGCATTTCTTTGGTGCGCACGACGGATTCAGCAAAATCCAGAACCTGCCGCTGAAGCTGGGTGCGATTGAGTCTGTTGATGCGGGTGATGCCGCCAGGGCTCAGCACATTCACTTCGATAAGCTTGCCGCCGATCACGTCCAGCCCAACAAAATACAGACCGTCACGCACCAGTTTGGGTCCAATATGCTTGCACAATGCTTTTTCTTCTTTGCTCAACGAATGCTTTACCTCACGGCCACCTTTGCTGATATTTGCGCGTAGTTCTCCTTCGGCGGGAACACGCCGCATTGCACCGATCGGCTCACCGTTCAACATCAGGATGCGGATATCGCCCAGTTCGGCGCCTTCCACATATTCCTGCATGATCACATAGCGGTCTTCTTTATCGCCGAGATAAAAATCCAGTAGCGACCGGATATTGGCCGTCGCTGATTTTTCGATCACAATCACGCCCGAACCGCCGTAGCCGTCGAGTGGCTTCAGGATCATGCGCTCAGAGGGCCCTTCTGACAGAACGCGCTCCAGATATTCGCGGTTTTTAGACACATGGGTAGCGGGAACAAATTGCTGGTTCGCATCGTTGAGGGCAGCGGTATACACCTTATTATTGGCAATGCGGACACCGTCCACATCATTCATAATGAAGACGCTGTCTTTCACCGAATCTAGGAAATTGAGTGCAATAGGGTCAACCGGCGGATTGGCTCGCAGGAAGATCACGTCAAAACCCGCGAGCGGCAGCATTTTGGTATTGAATTTAGCCGCTTTATAAAACGACTGCGGTGTTGTCGCAGATGTTTTTTTGGAAACAACCTGACAGAAGCCATACGCCACCGTCTCACGGATCGTTAGGTTTGTCGGTGTTGTAATCGCAACCGTGTGGCCGCGCTTATGCGCCTCATGGATTATCCTCAGCGTCGAATCTGCGGCTGGATCTACGAGCTCCCACGGATACATCAAAAAACAAATCTTCATATACAGGGTCCTATAAAAATCAGGGGCTAGCAGCTATGACACTGACAAATATCAATCGCTTTATAAGGTTGGTTTTGCACCGTGTGGCGCATTCGGCTCGCCAAGCAGCACCTTGTCATTTGAATGTGGGCTCAAGTAGCCCGGTAGAAATGCTGTATGTGGCTAGCCGAGATCCAGGCCGTACGTCTCACAAAGCTCGATCACTTCAGCTACCGAGACTTCATAGTCCTCAGCAATACCTTCCAAACTTCGCTGGCTGTATAGGGCCGCGCTCAGCAATACCTCGCTGACGGGCCATTTCCCTGCAAAATAACGGCTGGGACTGTCATCATAGTCCAACCCGATTTCATCATCATAAAGGTACGCGTGTGCCATGGCTCTTATCCTTGCCCATAGATATCTCTTTCTGTTGTGCGCTTCAGTTTAAAATTTGAAAAGCGAAGTTTTATGATAGATATTATCGACAAATTCGATAACGGAGGAAGCCATGGACATTGTTCAGGCTCGGACTTTTTTAGCGGCGTTGGAAACTGGATCATTTTTGCGTGCTGCAGAAAAAGTAAATGTCGCCCAATCTACCGTAAGCACTCGTATCAAGGCCCTGGAAAGCATGCTCGGTCAGGAACTTTTTGAGCGAAATAAATCGGGTGCCATCCCTTCGCAAGCAGGTAAGGATTTTGCGCGCCATGCCAGGTCTATCGTGCGCATCTGGGATCAGGCAAAGCTGTCATTAGCGCTCGGCGAAGACCAGAAAAAAATGCTTGCCATTGGTGGGCAGCCCAGCCTCTGGGATGGTTTCCTGTTAAAGTGGCTGCCGTGGATGCGCGAGCACGCACCCGAAGTGGCTATTCGCGCCCAAATGGTGGCATCTTCGCCCGCCTTGATGCAACAGATGCTCGACGGCATTCTTGACCTTGTAATTCTGTACCGACCGCAAGCTAGGCCAGGATTTGTAATCAAGCAGATATTTGAAGAGCATTTGGTGCTGGTAACCAGCGAACCTTCGTCAAGAACACTCGAAGAAGACCGGTATATCTATTTTGATTGGGGACCTGAGTTTCAAGCGGATCATGCGCTCAATTTCCCGGAGCTTTCGACGCCTGCCATGAACCTCAATGTTGGTTCCTTGGGAATTTCGTTTCTGCTCGAGAATAAAGCATCCGGCTATTTCCCGCTTCGGATCGCCGAGCCCTACATTCTGACTGGCGAACTGCAGGTGCTAGACGATGCCCCGGTCTTTACCTATCCCACTTATGCTGCATTCTCTGAAGACCATGATAAACAGCTGATTGATACGGCACTACTTGGCCTGAAACGCGTTGCCAGCAAGGAGCTGCCTGAACCTGATGACGTTTTATGACTATTATGCGCTAATGACTGCTCATGGCGAGAGAGTGACCGCATATACGATCACCCCCAATGTCTGCTTTAAATATCAATCTGTTCCGCCACTTCAAGTGCATCATCAACTTCAATGCCAAGGTACCGAACGGTACTTTCAAGTTTTGAATGCCCAAGGAGTAATTGAACAGCTCTCAGGTTTTTGGTTTGCTTGTAAATCAGCGATGCTTTGGTACGCCTGAGCGAGTGAGTACCAAACCGCGAAGGATCAAGTCCTATTTCCTGAAGCCAGGATTTTAACGCCCTCGCATATTGCCGAGTGGACAAGTGCTGTGTTCGATCGACCCTGCTGGGAAACAGATAATCAGTGGAGCGTAGTCCAGCACTCTCCATCCACGCCCAAATCGAGTCCCGCGCCTGTTTTGTGATTTCAAAACGGACAGGGCGTCCCGTTTTTTGCTGTAAGACCTGAGCTCGGCGTTTTATACCGCTGCCTTCTGTCACATCCGACACTTTGATATTCACAAGGTCGCAAGCTCTTAACTTGCTATCGATCGCTGCATTAAAGAGCGCAAGGTCGCGAATTTTGTGGCGCATCTGTAAGTGAATACGGATCGCCCAAATGTCTTTCAGTTTCAGTGGCGGTTTTTGGCCGATTAGCTGGCCTTTGTTCCAAGGGTCGTGCGATTGAGATTTAAGGGAAAATAGTCTCATAGTCCGTCTCCTATCGTTTAAGGAAGCGGACATTCTATTCTTATTGTAACGGGACGCTCCTTGACCCACAGCAGCCGCAACTTGGTTCGATGAAGTACAGTTCAAAAATGTGTTGTAACAAAAAATTACCGCGCGTTTACCGATATGGCATGACGACCGACACTTGCAATTGTCCGAGAAAAAGGCTGGGATGGCGTCAGACTTTTTTGATTGGGGGACTAGATGATTTTGCGCGCGATCGGTGTATTTATCGCTATGGTGGCCTTGTGGTGGGGCGCATACCCAACCGTAAGTCAGGTTCTCTATGATGGTGACGGTGAGCTGGCGGTGAATGGCTTCTGGCCGTTTATTGATTACAAGCTCGAAATGCCAGCCTTCATAGCAACTAATGATCAACAGCACCATTATGTCATCAGCCATTATACATCAGGTGGCGGGGACTGGGTCCAACTCTGTTTTCTTGCACAGCAGCCTTATGACTTCACCCGGTCAAAAATGAGTGCCAAACTGCGCATTTCGCGCGACAATGGTATTGAGGTTCTCACAATTAACGGCCTGCTGAACGCCCCCGACCGTTTCGATGGCCTTACAAAGGACGAGCGTCGTGCCGTTTCGGCCGCAGGATATAAAAAATGGGATACATATCGGGGCAATAATCGCAAAATAACCAACAGAGATTGCTTCACCGTCCACTCCTATCCCTACTTCAGCCCCGATTTCGAATGGTGGAAAAGCTACAAGATGGAAGTGTCGCTTAGTAATATTGAAGCCGAGCTTTCGGGCGTTCAGGTGCATGTGCGTGTTATCAGCGGTTGGAAATAGCCTGCGCCCATGCTCGCGCCCAATAATCGACTAGCAATTGATTGAACATAACTATTTTGGTGATTGATTTTCCGAACGACCGCTTCTGGCGACAGAGCGAGCGTTCCTCGTTCATAGGCTGACGGGCGCTCATTGACCCAATGCGGAAGTTCCTGCTAATGACCGAATTTATCCAAAGCGGACATAGCTGTGAATCCAATTGACTAGAGCAATAGCATGGTGACGATTGCTTCAACTCTTAGTCTGGTACTTTCATTACTAAAGATCTTGGTAGAAATTATTTTCGCCGTTTGGGCATTCTTCGCAGAGCATTACTGCTGCACGTTTTATCGATGCTTCGCTCGTTCCGAAAACCTCAACTTCGTGACCACATTTTGAGCAAGTTGCGGTAATCCCCTCGACGGAACCGTAGTCCCCGTCAAGCGTGTCATAGTGAACCTCAAAAGATACGCGCGCCATATTACAATCTCCTTTTAACAGAAACGCAAAAACGTATATGTGAAATCTTCAAAAGAAGTTTGATACACATCTTCATAACCGCCCAATACAGGATGCCATAAGCCTGGATCAAAGTTTGACCCATTGTGGTTTGTGGCATTATGGCTTTGGTGTGTAACTGAATCTTCCGGAATTTCTTTTCCTAATTTAAAATAGACACCGCGTTCGTATGCAGGTGTGCTCGCATATCCTTGTGACACGAATCCGTCACGTGATTGAAAAAAAGCAACAGGCTTCGAGGTTAACGATAGCCACTTGTAGGCCACAGATGAGACTGATGCTCCTAGATCATCTGCTATGGATTTCACTATATCATATGTAAACTCCCCATTCACATGAGGTCGTATCTTGTCAGGAGGCAATAATAACTGGGACGCAAATTCATTTGCCTCGATTTCTAGCGTATCTCGTTGGTAGTCGGATAAATCGAGTGCTCCACAACGAAACTCTTTGACGATTCTCCGGTGAGCTAAAAAATGAAAAATTTCATGAGCTGCAGTGAAGTTTTTGCGCCCCTTGTAGGAAATTTTCTCGTTGATAAAAGCTCCCCATTTTTTCTCGTTTTCTGTCTTCAGCATTCCCTCAAAAGTATCGAATTCGCAATAAACAAGGTGGAGTCGTTCACCATCCAAAGTTGGATTAATGATGTGCTCAACGACCTGCGATAGGTCGATGGGGTATGTATTTGGTCCGTGCTCCCGCCACAGGCGGGTAATTCTATTCGCCTCCTTGATAGGCGGAATGTTGGCACATTCAGTCATCTAGGATTTTCAAAATTTTCAGGGCTTTTTCTAAGTCGCCATCGGATACATTCTTATCGTCAAGCCTTCTAAGCAGTGCGTCCCGACGGTGATTATCGGTTTGCGCTTCGGCTGAATCGTTAATGAGAAAATCTGGCGACACGTCGAAAATGTCAGCGATTCTCAGGAGCAACTGCCCTGATGGCCTCGCTGGTGATTTGTTTTCGAGTTGCCAGACGTAGTTTTTTGTCGTTTCCAGTTTTTCAGCCAATTCCTCCAGTTTGAGTCCCTCAGCTATCCTTAATTTCCGAACTTTTTTCCCAAAAGAATCAGACACTTACACGTCTCCAAAGAAAAACACGTTAATAGGGTATTGTAATATAGTTATTACGGTACTAAATTGAATACCGTAAAAGCGTTATTTTTTTAACGCAAATAGCACACAAAACCGAAAAAGAAAAGGAAAATCATATGCCTAGAGGACGAAACAGTGAAGTAACGAGCAAAAAGGCAGCTTCTGCCGCTGGCAAAGTTCTTCGTAACCCGAAATCGAGCAAGGCTGCAAAAACCGCAGCTGCATCGGCTTTAACCCAACGTCCAAACAAAAACCGAAAATAGTAAAAAATAGTAAACATGGCCCAAGTGGTCACATTTTTTAAAGAGGTACAGATATGTCTAGTTACTACGTAAACCAAAATGCTCAATCGAACGGCGATCACGAAGTCCATACTACTGGATGCTCTTTTTTACCTAATCCAGAGAATCGGATATACCTTGGCGAGCATTCCTCCTGTAGGCCAGCCGTCACAGAAGCAAAGAAGCATTTTCAGCAATCGAATGGTTGTTATTATTGCTCACGTGCATGCCATACGTCTTAGATGAAATATGACTTTGGCAACCTAGAGCGCAGCTCAGATAAGCTGCGCTTTTTTTAGTCACATTTAACAAGCCTATGTATAATGTTTCAATCAAATGACCGCTTGGGGTCAGATGTAGCCACTCAGCTATGACGTTGCGGATTTCCACTCTTGGCGAGAGGGAGAAACTACGCCTCTTGAGTTCAGTGGCAGCTACCCGATCACAAAGCGGCCAGTTCGGCTTAACATCTGAAACGTCCGTTTCTCGCCACAAGTGGTCATTGCATCTATAGAAAGGGGCGAGAGGCC
>Ga0316204_10009386_pt1 | contig 13111 bp, 10 predicted proteins | sample 6monrhotite_MG_2_FD_205661 | JGI IMG/M metagenome (GOLD analysis project Ga0316204, IMG submission 205661) | Microbial mat bacterial communities from mineral coupon in-situ incubated in ocean water Damariscotta River, Maine, United States -... | ecosystem: Environmental > Aquatic > Marine >... | reverse complement strand
AGTTGTGACAATTTTTCCTTAACGCCATCGATTGTCTTTTGGGCATTTTCGCCAAAACGCATGACAACAACACCACCAACAGTTTCTCCTTCACCATTTAATTCTGCGATGCCACGACGCATCTGTGGACCTAAGTTAACGAGAGCAACATCTTCTATGGTTAGTGGTGTACCTTGAGCATTGATACCCAATGGAATGGATTCGATATCTTTTACGTTTTGAATATATCCTGTAGCAGTGACCATATATTCTGCTTCAGCCATTTCTACAACAGATGCACCAGTTTCTTGATTGCCACGTTTTAAAGCCATCTGAATGTGACTTAGTGGTATGTTATATGCTCTCAGTTTATCTGGGTCTACCTGAACCTGGTATTGCTTAACCATGCCGCCAACAGCTGCAACTTCTGAAACTCCAGGTACTGTTTGTAATTCATACTTCAAAAACCAGTCCTGTAGACTACGCAATTCACTGATATCTGTTTTACCTGTTCTATCAATGAGAGAATACAGATATACCCAACCAACTCCTGTTGCATCAGGTCCGAGCTGTGGCCTCGCAGTTTCCGGTAAAGAAGGTGCAACCTGACTTAAATATTCAAGAACACGACTTCGTGCCCAGTAAAGATCTGTATCATCATCGAATATGACGTACACAAATGAATCACCAAAAAATGAATATCCACGAACGGTAACAGCACCAGGCACAGACAGCATCGCTGTCGTCAGAGGATAAGTAACTTGATCCTGTACTACTTGTGGTGCCTGTCCCGGATAATTAGTTTTAATAATTACCTGTACATCTGACAGATCTGGAATCGCATCAACCGGAGTATTTTTTAATGAAAATAACCCACCAGCGACCAAAATAAATGTGGCTAGTAAAACGAAAAACCGGTTACTAATTGACCATCGAATAATTGCTTCTATCATCTCAACATTTCCTTCTGCTAATGGTCATCTGAATCGTTTTCAGTTTGTTCATCAGGTGTAATTACGTGAATAATTGAGATATAAAAGCCACTCTCTGTCCTCTTGACCTGAAAATGGATCTGTTGCCCCTCATGTAAAGTAGAAATGTCGATTTCATCTGCAACAGTGAAATGCATTGTCATCCCTGGCATATCCCAATCTTCAATTGGGCCATGTGTGATTTTTAACAATCGTTGTTTCGTATCAACCTGTTTTATTTCACCTTGTCCCCAGGCTAATACTGAATTGTCTTGTTTAATTTCTTCTACCGCAGGTTCGGATATGATGTGAATTCCAATGATAGAAAACATACCAGATTCAGCACGAATTACTTCAAAGTGTAAATTTTGGCCAACCTTGAGTTGTTTAATATCAACACTCTCTGATACTTCAAAATCCATTGTCATACCAGGCATGTCCCAAGCTTCTAATGGCCCATGGGTAATATTGATAAGACGTTCCTCTGAATTGACTTCGTTAATATCTCCTTGAGCCCAGGTCGACTCAGGTATTGCCTCATGAGACATGCGTTTGAAGTCAGAACTCTTGCTTGATTCTGAATCAATCAAGAATTGTGCTGATGTAACAATTTCATCGCCTTCAATTAATCCCTCAATTATTTCAATATAATCCTCATTAACTCGTCCTATTTGCACTTCAACAGATTTGAAATATCCATCACCTAGCGCAAGTACAACACGGTCCTGTGAACCTGTTCGTATAACTGCTTCTTTTGCGATGAGAAGTGCTTCACCTGGTCGATTAGAATGAATCGCGACCTGAGCAAACATATTTGGCTTTAATACTAAGTCGTTGTTGTCAAACTTAAGCCTAACTCGTAGCGTTCTGGTTTTACTGTTTAACGTTGGGTAGACATAATCAACAGTACCTACCCACTTTCTTCCAGGTAAATAATCCAATGTCATTGAAACAGGTAGCCCTTGTTCTACAATACCTACGTCTCGTTCAAAGACTTCAGCTTCAACCCATACAGAATTGAGATCTCCGATACTCATCAGTGTGTTACCAGGCTTTACATAAAATCCTTCTCTAACCTTTAAACCATCAACCACACCAGCCTGGGGAGAATAAAAGGTTATGTTTTGTTGGACATTGCGAGTCTTTTCTAGTTTCTCTATGTATTCGTTAGATAGTTGTAATGCTTTTAATCGTTCTTTTGCCGCATTTATCAAACTTCTGTTACTAGTCTTTAATGCAATCAATAATTCTTCTTGTGCATTAACAAGTTGAGGAGAATACAGGGTATAAAGTGGTTGTCCTTTGACAACCGGATCACCAGAAGACTTCACATATAGTTTTTCAATCCAGCCGTTAACCCTCGGATGTATATGGATTAATGTGTTCTCATCATAATTCACAAAACCGACGGTTATAATTTCATTATGCATACTCATGGATTCTACTAATGAAGTACGAACGCCAAGGTTATTAACAATGTGTGGTGCTATCGTAATAGCACCTGGACCATGGTCCTCAGCTGATCCATCCTCAGCGTATACCGGGACTAGATCCATGCCCATTGGAGACTTGCCAGGTTGGTCCCGACGATAATTCGAATCCATTGGAGCCACCCAATAAAGCGGCTTTTGTTCCACAGTGTCTGATGGTGGATTTAGTTCACCTGAACCCGTGTTTATATAAAGGCTAAGCAAACCAGCACCTAAAACAGTTCCAGCTATAACAGCAATAATTAATTTAACTGTAGAAGACATTACTACTCTCCAAATGATTGAACTTGCTTTTCTGATAATTTTGCTAAGTGTGGTGACTGATGCTGAATCAACAGATAATTAAGTCGCGCAGCTGATTTCATCTTATTTACTGCTATTTTTAACGCAGCTATTTTTGCATTTAACTCTGCTATTCTGGCTCTGACAACCTCAGCAAAATCGCCATTATCACTTGTATAGGCTGATAACGAGGCAACAGCCTGATTGTTGCTTTGTTTTAGCAATAGTTCATGGTAGATCTGCTGTCGTTGATCAAGCCGCTTAATTTCTTTTAACTCTTTTTCAATATTGCTTATCATTTGACGTGTCATCAAAAATTTTTCAGTCCTTATTGCTTCAGATTGAGCAATAGAAGCTGATACCTCTTTGTCTTGTCGAGTATCAGTAAACAGCGGTAAATCGAATGTAATACCAATTGAAAACAAATCTGCTCTTTTATCTCCCGTCGGCATGTCATCTCGATAGCTGTAACTTGCATTGACACCCCATTGTGTCGAATACTTTTGTCGAGCCAGCTCTACAGCTTTTTTAGACACTTGTTTGTTGATCTCGACTGCCATAATTGCAGGGTGTGAGACTAGTCGATGTGCTAGTTCGTTGCGAGATGGTTTATCCTGTTCAATTAATTCTTCATGAGTCAAAGAAATTTCTGGCAGTTGATCCGATACTAAAAATGATTGTTCGAGCTTGTCGAAGTCGTATCTACTATCTAAATAATCCTGTTCAAAGATATGAAGCCATTCATTCAAACGAGCAATTGAAGTATCACGTTTCAATTGTTCAATAGTCAGTCTGTCCTCAAGTTGAGTTATCTCAAGTTGGGCGCGAATTACATCTTGCTGTCTTGTATTTCCTACCGTATTAGAATAGTTAGCTTCTGCGACATCTGCCATTTGCTCAAACAGGCTCCAGTTGTTCTTAATCAAGTTGATGGTTTGTTGTGCAAGGAACGCATCTAACCAGATTTCGGAGATTAGTTTAGTTACCTTCGCCTTTCTATCTTCTCTAAGTAGAGGGTACTTACTTGCTGAAATTTTCAGCTGTTGTTGTTTAATTTCTAGGCTGTTACCCCTTGGAAAAACCTGAGATAAACCAACTTTGAATTGGGTCATACCTTCCTGATCGAACTGCCAAGAATCCGATGGTAAATTTAAAATTCCAAGTGATAACTTAGGGTCAGGTAGTGTTCCTGCTGCAATACTTCGATCCTCTACTGCCCGTTGCTCAAAGCGATTACTTTGCAGCCACGGATCATTCTGTTGGGCTAAAAAGATAGCTTCTTCCAGAGATATTACTTTCTTAGCATTAACGGTATATGTAACCAATATAGAGGTAATCAACAGTAGTATTTGGTAAATTGGTCGGTTGAAAAACATCAGAATTGGTCCTCATAACGATTTACCTCTACATAAGTTGAACTTGAACCGTCTTTAAGTAGAAGCAACACCTTGTATGGCATAAACTTTGTTCCGTGCTCCATACCAGGCGATCCAACTGTCATACCTGGGACAGACAAGCCAATTGAATTGGGATGCTTTTCTGACAAGAATTTCTTGATAAATTTTGCAGGTATATGACCTTCAAAAATGAATCCATTATTACTAACTGCGGTATGACAAGACCTATATTCTGGCTTTATTTCATACTGTGACTTAATGAGTGATATGTTCTGATATGTTTTTGGCTGAGCATTAATATTCTCTTTTGTGATATGAGATATCCAATCTTTGCAACAACCACAAGTTGGTGTTTTATATACAATCAGTTCTAAAGATTTTGTTTCTTTGTTCTGCTCATTAGCTAACGCATAGTCAGGCAATAGGAAGGTTATCGCCAGTATTGGCAAAAATAATTTCATGGTGACTCCAGGTAACACAAGATAGAGTTATTTAGATTAGATAGGGTGCTCTATAGTTGTGGGGGATCAGACTGAACCAACTATAGAACTAACGATATTGGTTAAAATTCAACCATATCGTGTTCTATCAACTTACCGTCTACTATCTTGGCTCTAGCGAAGTGATCATTAACTATTGATACGATTTTGACTTTACCTACATAATCATACTGATAGTCATCGCCTTCTTCAGTTGTATCTACCCAATTTGAGCGATACACCTGTAATTCCTGACCAATTTCAGCGCCATCATTAGTACCAATACAAACAACAATTTCATCCGTATCAAACCCAACAATTTGACCTCGCATTATTTTGTCATGATAAAACGGACTATTGACACAAGCAGTTATAAACGTTGTAACCAGTAGTAATACAAATAATCTTGAAATTTTACTTAACATTGTCTGTTCTCCTGTTTTACTATAATCGTAATCATGAAGAGCTCGTATGATATTTGGTCTCATTTCATCTAAGATTGAAATTGGTATTAATCAATTAGATGTCTTAGCCCTTTTCGTGGGTATATAATAGCGATTCATCCCTGACTGTAAGGTGACACCAACATTACAAATACGTAATGTTTGAAATAAATGATGATGAAACCTTAAGAATGATATTTAATAGAATCGTTAACTATTAGTTGGAAAATCGATAAATGCGAATACTCGTAATTGAAGATGAAATCAAGGCAGGCGATTATTTACACAAAGGCTTAAGTGAAGCAGGATTTTCTGTTCTTTTAGCACGAAATGGTTTAGACGGATTGCATTATATAATGACTGAGGAGCTTGATCTCGCAGTTGTTGATGTCATGTTACCTGATATTGATGGTTTTAAAATTGTACAGCTCTTCAGAGATTCTGGTAAGCAGACTCCAGTCTTATTCCTAACCGCTCGAGACAGCGTCGAGGATCGCGTTAAAGGTCTTGAACTGGGCGCAGATGATTACCTGGTAAAGCCATTTGCATTTACTGAATTACTAGCGCGCGTACGTACTTTATTACGCAGAGGAAAGACACCAATACTCAGTGATCAATTAGCTGTTGCAGATTTAATTATGGATTTATCCCGCCATAAAGTTACTAGACAAAATCATAAAATAGAGTTGAGTCATAAAGAATTTAGTCTCCTCGAATTATTAGTTAGACGGCAGGGTGAGGTGCTCCCTCGCTCACTTATAGCATCACAGGTGTGGGACATGAATTTTGATTCTGATACTAACGTGATCGACGTCGCTATAAGAAGACTACGAGCAAAAATTGATGATGATTATACTCAAAAGTTAATTCATACCGTCAGGGGTATGGGCTATAAACTAGAGGCAATTAGCAATGACAACTAATAAGCTAAGGCGTCCACTTTCGTTAAAAAATCGACTGATGATATTTGTTGGACTAGCTATTAGTACCAGTATGATATTTATCTCCATACTAGTACTAGAGGCAGTTAAAAGTCATTTTGTAGAACAAGATACTGAAGAGCTTCATGTGATTACGCAAGCAATTAATACCAGGCTGATTAACGCATCTGAGAATGCCCTGAATCTTCGCAATGAACTTGCTCAGTCTATATCCGGCCATCATGGAATAATTTTTCAAGTATGGGATACAAATAATCAGCTCATTTACGGCACTATTGAATACAATCTGTCACAGAAGAAATTTTCAAATAACTTGTCTGAGTATAATAAATCTCAAACAATGTTACATAGCTGGTCACATGAGGATAGTTCGTACCGTGGAATAATAACAACTACGAAAGTTGAGTCAGATGTTTTTTACGTTGTAGCTGCTATTAGTATGGATTTTCACATCGAGTTTTTAGATAGCTTCCAGGATAGTTTAATAATAATCATGGGGCTAGCTGGAATATTAACCTTATTAACGACATGGTTTGGCATTCATCAGGGACACTCTCCACTTCGTGAATTAAGTAAAACTATGCAATCTGTAAAAGCGGATCGACTTAACGTTCGATTAGATCCTGAAATAGTTCCAGAAGAATTACGAAAGCTTGTCGAATCATTTAACCAAATGATAAGTCACCTTGAAGAGAGTTTTGTTAAATTATCTAACTTTTCATCAGATATTGCTCATGAGTTAAGAACACCAATTACTAATTTGATAACTCAAACTCAAGTTGGATTAAGTAAATCCAGAAGCCAGAGTGAATACCTTGAATTATTATATTCCAACCTTGAAGAACATGAACGATTAGCAAAAATGGTCAACGAAATGCTTTGGCTTGCCCAAAGTGATCATGGCCTTATCAAACCTGTATTGAAACAAATAGATTTGTGCTCTGAGATCTCAACTACATTCGATTACTTTGAAGTACTGGCTGATGATAAGAAAATCCACTTAATATCTGATTGCCAACCAACAAAGTTAACATGTGACCAATCTATGATTCGAAGGGTTTTATCAAACCTACTCTCGAACGCATTAAGATATACATCAGAAGGTGGAGAAATTCGTATTTCATCAAGCAATTCGGATGATGGTTGTATCCTACTCACTATTGAAAACCAGGGTGACGATATTCCTGAAGAACATCTTAATAAGCTTTTCGATAGATTTTACCAAGTTGATGTATCAAGACAACGACAAAGCGAAGGGACTGGTTTAGGGTTAGCCATTGTAAAATCGATAGTTGAAGCACACGATGGACAAATAACGGTAACGTCCAGAAGCGGTATCACAACTTTTACAATTAGTTTGCCTTCCACTGTGTAACTTCAAGGCATTTCCACACAACTGATATAAATTACGATGGATTTTCTTATTGAGAAATGGTATTACCAGATGTTCATTACAACGATAGCTTATCTGTGTTACTTGGTATCTAGTGAAGATTTAATATGGAGCACAACAAACGCCTCAACAACTTATACTACTTTTAAAATTTTTTTTATTTTTTCTACAGAAATACAAATGCCATATATAAATATATAAATCCATCAAGCCCCCAAATTTGAGAACGAATTTACATGATTAAAACCTAAATTACTTCCAGGTTGAAAAGGAGGCTCATCTACTTTTTTATGCTCTGGTGATTACTTTTAGATGCACTGATAGTTACATTCTTAGATATAAGTGCATAACTAATCTAGTATTTTCAATAGATTACTTTAGCGATAAGACTCTTGTTATCTCTACCGACAATCATACTAACCTATCTTCATATTGAATGTTTCTCCACTAATATTCCCGTGGCTACACACAACCCCACTACACCGAAAATATACATATCGCTCATATACAAAGCTGTTTTAAAGGAAACAATATATTGAATATGAAGGAAATTATTGCAATAATAACAGACAGCCATTGTACCATCTATTTAATCCATAATAATCAGAAGGTTATAGAGAATATGGAACACCAAGAAGACATTATACAAAAATTGACCCAGATTATAGGGGTTGGAGCAACAGGAGATGCTGAAAAGGTTCGAATTCAAACTATGAGATTAATTCGTACGTTAAAGCAAACAAAAGATCCCTTGGCAGAACAATTACATAATATTGTTTTTTCTCAACACCAGAATGATTCAAATAACAGACCTATACGAAAAGTTAAAGATTATGGCCTTTCATATCCTGTACCAGTGGATAATGAAAGCGGAGCAGATTTGCTCTTAGTAGAAGATCCCGTATTAATACCACATAAAATAATCTTAACTCCAGAATTAGAACAACAATTAACTTGGCTTATAGATGAAAGGAAAAACGTTAACAAACTAACATCTATAGGTTTAGTGCCATCAAGAACAGTGTTATTCACAGGAGCTCCTGGAGTAGGGAAAACAATTGCAGCAAAAATGATTGCATCTATTTTAAAATTACCATTACTAACATTAGATTTAGCGACAGTCATAAGTAGCTATTTAGGACGTACCGGTAACAATCTCAAGTCTGCTTTAGATTATGCTAGAAATAGACCATGTGTTTTATTACTTGATGAAATTGATGCTATTGCTAAACATAGGGACGATACAGCAGATATAGGTGAACTTAAGAGGTTAGTGACTGTAATGTTACAGGAACTTGATTTATGGCCTCAAGAAAATCTATTAATTGCAGCAACAAATCATACTCAACTTTTAGACGCAGCAGTTCAGAGGAGGTTTGACAAAGTTATTCCTTTTCCCTTTCCAAGGTCAGCTGAGTTAAAAAAAGTTGGGCTTTCTTTAATCTCTAAAAGTGATAATTTCCCAAGAAAATGGATTTCTTCTCTGTCAGTGTTTATGGATGGAATATCCTATAGTGATTTTGTTCGAGAAACCAATTATTTACGTAAAACATATATAATTAATGGAAAGGATGCAGCAGAGCAAGCCATGATTCAATTAGCACAAAGTCATTTCAATGACATTGAGCTACAAACCAAGAAAGATATAGCATTAAAGTTAATGAAGGACCTTAGACTTAGTCAAAGAGCCGTTAGTAAGATGACTGGTTTGCATAGAAATACATTGAGAAATGCTACACGATAAGGATTAGATCAAATGGAGAATTCAGATAATAAGCAATTTTTGTTAGGAAGAGGCGAAAGACTGGCTGAACCAGTTTCTTACAAATCTGGCTTTGGTGATTCTAAACCACCATATAATCTAGATAGACAGAGAGAGCGCTTAAAACCTAAACTCCGCAAACAATCTAAATTAATGAGACTATTATCTGATGATTCTTGCCCTGAAGATCAGATAGTTTCCCAGTTTTTGCTACATCCTCAATATATATCAAGAAGTAGTTTTCCAGAATCTCTATTGCGTGAATTTGATTTAAGGCTAGTTGGAAGTCGCCCAACAATAATTAAGCCAGAGACAGGACGTGGTAGTGATAATGAAGCTGGTGTGAATTCTACTATCCTATTTATTGCAGGGAAACGTTCAGCATTTGAGGCTTTTGAAAACTCTCTTGATAATTTAACAGAAATCGACTCTGTTAGTGAGGATCTATTAAAACTAGAAAGTATTGACCTTTTGGAAGCCAAAGATAGAATTTTTGGAGAGATTTCCGACAACAACATTAGTCTCGAATTGATTGTACATTTTGATAGTAACTTCGATGGAGAATGGGAAGATAACTTTCATGATTACTCAATTAAATCTGGAGTTAAATTAGATTTTAAAAAGAATTATCAAACAAGGGGATTGCTATTTATCCCTGCTGTAGGAGATATTAGATCTGTTGAGAATTTAGCAAATTTTTCATTTATAAGAGCTATTAGGCCAATACCCAAACTACGGATTATTGAAAAACCCAATATTCTAAGAAGTCTTAGTGCGACACATAATTATCTACTACCAAGTGAAGGTTCGATAGATCCAAATTGTAAAATAGCAATATTTGACGGCGGACTAGTTACTGATCATCCCTTTGGCAATTGGGTTAATGAAATAGAACCTCCAAGTAAATATAGTATTGGAGCTCCAGTCGCTGATTTCCAAGAGCATGGCACAGCAGTTACTTCAGCTTCATTGTTTGGTCATATCGAATCAGAATCTCAACCTAGACCATACTCTAACATAGACCACTACAGGGTACTTGGAGATGAGGTGACAGACATCAAGTTATATGATGTCATGTTATATGTAGATGAAATTCTATCGCAAACAAATTATCCACTTCTTTCATTTAGCATAGGCCCTTATGAAGTTGCGGGAGATGATGTTACTGCTTGGACATCTATGTTAGATGACCATCTAGGTGAAGGATATAGTTTAGCTACTATTGCTGTAGGTAACGATGGTCACTTACCCTGGCCTAAATCACGTATCCAAGTTCCTAGTGATTGTGTAAATGCTCTTGCGATCGGAGCTTCAGATTCTGCTAGTGAAGGCTGGAAAAGGGCGCCATATAGTTCTATAGGCCCAGGTAGGCATCCTGGAATAATAAAGCCTGATCTTGTACATTTTGGTGGTGTCTCTGATAATCAATTCAAATTTATATTTCCCAATAATACAATTGCCGAAGGATCAGGCACTAGCTATGCGACCCCAGCAGCTATAAGACACGCAGCTGGATTGAAAGCATATTACGGTTCTGATCTCACTGCTCAAGCAATAAGAGCATTAATGGTACATTCTGCAAACAGCGGTGGAAACAACCTAATCGATGTAGGATGGGGACTAATTAATAGCGACATAGAAGAAGTTGTAACATGTGGTGAAGGTGAAGTAAGGATTGTCTATCAAGGTAAATTAGATCCCAGCAAGATACTTAGGACGCCAATTCCAATTCCAGATGAGCAATTAAATGGAAATGTTTTAATTCGAGCAACATTTTGCTACGGTTGTAAAACTGATCCACATACTCCTGGTGAATATACTCGAGCAGGTCTTAATATTGTTTTTAGACCTCATAAGCTTAAGTTCAAGAAGGATAAAGATTATCCTAACACTGATAGTTTTTTTACTAAAAAGCAAAAGAATACTGAACAAGAATTAAGAAATTCTCACAAGTGGGATACTGTTTTACATAATGAGGTTACAAAACGAGGAGCGAGTTTATATGAGCCTGTATTTGACATTCATTATCTAGCTAGAGAACCGGGAGTAAAATCTTCTCCCAGTAAAGCACCTAAACTACCGTATGCATTAATTGTTACTGTAGTTAATAAAAACACACCTGATCTTTATACTAAGGTAGAAAATAAGTACAGAAACAGATTAACAGCAATGACTCCTAGAGTTGACATCAAAATACCAGTTATAACTTAAAGAATAGAAGGTTAATAGATAATATAATTTATGGCTTTTGTATATAAAATAAGTTCTACTTGTCTACTTTAATTGGAAATTTTTTTTCTATTTTTTATATAAACGCAAAAACTGTATATATATACAGAATTTACCCAAGCCCCCCCGAACTGAGTATCGATGTCTCTAGCGCCTCGACTTCTAAAAACGAAATCAAAAGGAGGCTCATAAACTTTTTATACTGATTCAATAGAGATATTGGCTTCGAATATCTAAATAATTTATCAATAAAATACAACTTTTGATACATTCATAGATACAAACCTATACATAGCCAATAAACTAGTTATGTACTTTCAGTAAGTTAATAAACCAGTATGGCTCCTAGTATATCTACTTTACCAGTATTGAAAACGGGCAAATACTACCAACAAATATTTTAACAAATGTTTTTCCAGAAAACCTATACTGACATTGTACTCCATTCTGATTAGTAACAGTCCTCACAGACTGATATTCACCGGTGTAATATGCTGTATAGGAAATTCCTGTATTCCCACTTATATAGGATGAAGTGTTTTGTTTACTTTGTTGATATCCTTGCGCCATCCCCAACAATAAGTAACCGAGTCCATCATAACTTTGATTAACTTCTAGATCAGCGGGCGGTACTGATGCACCATTATTTCTGAGGTTTTTTCTCGCTGTTTCATTTCCATATCTGGCAGATAGGGTATACCACTTATTTGCTTCAACCTCATTTCTACCACCTTGCATGTGACCATGTGAGTACATGTAACCAATGTTATTCATACAATTTGAATTACCTTCATTAGCACATTTAATAAATGTGTTATACGCTGCTTGATGCTGCCCTTTATTCAAATAACTCACACCTTCTTCTGACATCGTCGCACACCCGCTTAGGAGAGTGACAAACAACATATAATACAGGTTTGAGCTAGAACTAATTTTTAATCCCATCATTATTCCCCTATTCACACAGCTTGTACCTATTTTGGGTACATTATAGATTGTCCCTATTATTGGTACAATGCGAAAGACACTATATAGCCCAGAATATATAAAACTTACTCAATGGCTCAAAAACGAGCGGATGAGGAATGGGCTATCTATGCGAGAACTAGCTAAGCTATTAGATGTACCTCATTCATTTATAGGCAAGATAGAACAAGGCGAACGGCGGCTAGATATTATCGAATACATTTCGTACTGTAATGCATTACAAATAAAACCTGAGCATGGATTCACCATCCTAAATACTATTTAGAGATCATACTATCATTATTAATACTAACGAATAATTGGCACACCAGTTAAGAACAAACTACCCAAATCATCAGTCTCAGTGCTACAGATCTCTACAGGTATAGCGACACATTGATCTAATTTCATAGCCCTATAAAGCTCATCATCACTTATACACAAATGAATATTCTGATCACATTCTTTACAGAATCGTTGTGAGTTATTCTCAGTACGCCTTAAGGACTCCCATCGCTGAGTACACTTAAACTTAAAATCACAATTTCTTATCAATACATTATTCATACTATTTAAGTCCTAGATTGATATTCAGTATAAGATAACCAGATTCATCCATATGGTCCTCTCATACTTTACTGAAACTTACTAAAATTACTGAAGTTTTACTCCAATAGATTAATTACTTTATCCCATTCATAATAAATCTTTTCGGCACTATTAAATCTATTCCAGATAGTATTATCTTGACTGATCTGTTTTGCTACTGAGTAGATTTT
>Ga0316204_10009385_pt1 | contig 13112 bp, 8 predicted proteins | sample 6monrhotite_MG_2_FD_205661 | JGI IMG/M metagenome (GOLD analysis project Ga0316204, IMG submission 205661) | Microbial mat bacterial communities from mineral coupon in-situ incubated in ocean water Damariscotta River, Maine, United States -... | ecosystem: Environmental > Aquatic > Marine >... | reverse complement strand
GACGCGCTGGTCCACGTGGTCGACCTCTTCGCCACCGCCGCCGACCTGGGCGGCGTCGACCCCGCGGCGCTGCCGGCGAGCGCCGGCGAGGACTCCCGGTCGCTGGCGCCGGTGCTGCTGGCCCCGAGCAGCGCCCACCGCGAGCACCTGTACGCCGAGACGGATCTCCAGCGGGGGCGCGCGGGCGGGGTGGCGGTGCGCGGCGAGCGCTACAAGCTCATTGTCGAGGATGATGGCGACGAGTTCCTCTACGACCTCGACGACGATCCCTGGGAGGCGCGGGACCTCATGGACCGGCGGGGCGACGACGAGGCCCTGGAGTCCGCCTACGACGCGCTGAAGGGCGCAATCGACGCCATCCAGGGGAGCTGAGCACGGCGGCGTACACTTGAGCGGCTGCGGCGATTCCACGCGCCCAAGTGAATGATCGATTCGCTCACCCACCCGCACCTCATCGGTGGTAGCCCCCCTGGGGCCCGGCTAAGGTGCCGCCGTGTTCATCCTCCTCTCACTCTTCCTCACGGGCTGCGGAGACTCCATACCGGAGTACTGCGAGGCCCGCGCTGATGACCCCGACTGCGACGGCGTGCCCGACGCGTGGGACCAGTGCCCCAACACCCTCATCGGCGACGCCACGAACCGGCTGGGCTGCTCGGAGGGCCAGGCAGCGCGCTGCTCGGTCCGCCCCGTGGAGCCCGAGGATCGAGCCCGGCTGAAGGCCCCGGCCCGCTTCCGCTGGACCGGCGACTGCGATGTCTGGATGCTCCAGCTCTCGGATGATCCGGACTTCCCCGCCGGCGCCACCCGCACGGCGATCCGCACGTCCGCCAGCGAGGTGCTCATCACCGGCGAAGAGAAGTACTGGCGCGTCGTCGGCGGCCGCGAGGGCTCCAGCGCCGCCGCCAGCACGCCCCCCCGGGAGGTGAAGAAGTGGCGCTGACGCTTACGACGATCACTGTGATGGGCGCCATGATGGGCGCCGCGCTCGCGGCCCCCGATCCCGAGCAGACCACCGACAAGTGGGGCGACTGCGAGGACGTCGGCACCTGGTTCGAGATCATCACCGCCGAGAGCAAGACCGACTCCTACGGCAACTCGCTCGGCGTCACCATGCAGGACTTCGACAACGACGGCGACATCGACATGTACGTCGCCGGCGCGCCCTCGCGCTCGGACAAAGCGGTCTACTACCCCGGGGAGAGCCTGCTCTACCTGAGCAACTTCGCCGAGACCGGCGAGGTGACCTTCGAGGAGCACGGCAGCCACTGGGGCGTCGACGACCTCTGCGAGGACCGGGCGCCGATGTACGGCGACCTGGACAACGACGGCCTGCCGGACATGTACGTGACCGTCAACGGCCACAACGTGCTCTACCGCAACGCCGGCGAGGGCATGGGCTTCACGGACGTCACGGCCATGGCCGGCGCGGCGGGCGACGCCGGCTGGGGACACCAGGGCGGCCTGCTGGACTACGACCGCGACGGCTTCCTCGACATCTTCTACACCAACGGCCCCGAGGACGGCAGCGGCTTCAACACCCTGCTGCGCAACCAGGGCGACGGCACCTTCCAGGACGTCTCCGACGAGACCGGCGTGGCCGGCGATCCGTCGGGCAAGGGCTCTTGCGTGCTGGACGCCGACAACGACGGCTGGATGGACATCTTCGTCGCCACCGGGCGGGAGTTCGGCAACCACCTCTACATGAACCAGCGGGACGGCTCCTTCCGGGACGAGGCCCTCGAGCGCGGCATCTCCGACCCGATGCAGCGCTTCGGCGTGGGGGTGAACTGCGAGGACATGGACAACGACAGCTACCCCGACATCTTCATCGTCACCCACGACAAGTCCTGGTCGGGCAACCAGCTCTTCCACAACGAGGGCGGCGTCTTCACCGACATCGCCACCTCCGCCGGCCTGGTCGACTGGGTGGACCCGCACGGCTCGGCGTTCATCGACGTCGACAACGACGGCTGGATGGACATCGTGATGTCCGGCATCCGCACGGACCCCTGGGTCTTCCGCAACAACGGCGACCTCACCTTCTCCCGGGTCTGCGACGGCGCGGGCATGCAGCAGCCCGAGGGCCTGACCTGGGCGGTGGTCGGCGGCGACCTGAACGCCGACGGCTTCCCGGAGGTCTACATCTCCCACGGCCTCGGCCGCCGCGGCCGGGACAACGAGCTGTTCCTGAACGTCATCCCCGACGAAGACAGCGCGCCCAACAACTACCTGACCGTCGAGGTCAAGGGCGTCACCCACAACACCTCGGCCATCGGCGCCCGGGTCGACGTGGTGGGCTCCGACGGCGACACGCGCACCCGCTGGGTGGGCACCTGGTCCAGCTTCGACTCCCAGGGGCCCCTGCCCCTGACCTTCGGCATGGGCGGCTCCTCCAGGGCCGACATCGTGCGGGTGAGCTTCACCAACGGCGACGTGGTGGAGCTGGCGGACGTGGACGTCAACCAGCAGATCACGGTGATCGAGGAGAGCGACGTCACCGACGACGACGCCGACGGCGTGCCCGACGACTGGGACGTCTGCCCCGGCACCCGCCTGGGCGACCGCACCGACGGCGAGGGCTGCGCGGTGGGCCAGCGCGGCGGCGCGACCGCGGGGCTGGTCTACCCGGCGTCCGAGGAGGTGCTCATCGAGCCCTTCACCTTCGAGTGGGACGGCGAGCTCGCCTCCTCCGTGCTCCAGATCAGCCTGGACGGCACCTTCGGCCCCGCGGGCCGCATGGACTACGGGCCGGTGTCGGACAACGAGTACGCCTTCTCCCAGGACGAGTGGGAGGCCCTGCAGGCCCTGAGCGACGGCACGACGCCGATGCTGTGGCGGATCGCCGGCGTGGGCGAGGACGGCGGTCAGGTCCTGACCGAGCCCCGGCGCTTCCACGTCGCGGTGGAGACCAGCGTGGTGCGGGTGCCCGAGGGCATCAACATCTTCGAGCCCTCCCACGTCATCGTCCCCCTGGGCACCTCCGTGACCTGGTGGAACGACTCGGTCGCGGCGGGCAACCTCCAGAATGAGCCGCACGACGTGCAGCTCATCGACGCCGAGGGCCGCGCGGCCACCCACCTGCACGACCTGAACGGCGCGGGCTTCGCCACCTGGAACTTCAACGAACCCGGCGTCTGGCACTACCTCTGCCACCGACACTCCGGCACCGGCTCGCACACGGACACCATGATGGAGAACACCCACGCCCACCACGCTGAGGGCCCCTACCGGTGCATGGCCGGAACCGTGACGGTGAAGTGATGTTGCTCCAGCTCCTCCCCCTCCTGTCCCTGCTCACGCCCGCCTCCGCGGGGGTCATCGAGGACCTGCCCTCGGTGGTGGGCCCCGGCGTGGGCCAGCCCATCCTCCACGCCCAGCCCGCCGGCGACATCGACGGCGACGGCCTCGGCGACATGATCCTGGGCGCGCCCTACGACGACAACGACAGCGGCCACGAGGCCGGCGCTGTCTACATCATCTACGGCGAGGCCTGGTCGAGTGTGGACCGCTGGACCCCCATCCGGGACGTCGCGGTCCAGCTCTCGGGCGAGACCTCCCAGGACCACGCGGGCTACGACGTGGCCCCCGGCGGCGACGTGGACGGCGACGGCCTGGACGACTTCCTGGTGGGCGCCCCCGACGCCAGCGCGGACCAGCCGGCCACCGGCAAGATCTACGTGGTCTTCGGCGGCGAGCCGGAGCAGGACGAGTCCCTGGGCGAGTACCCGTACTTCTTCGGCGCGGAGCGCTTCTCCCACTCGGGCTTCCGGGTGCACCCGGCGACGGACATCGACGGCGACGGCATGTCCGAGTTCCTGATGGCCGTGCCCTACCCCATGGTCAGCGGCGTGCCCGGCGTGGGCCACCTCGCGATGTACTACGGGCGGGACACCGACTGGGGCGGGCCCTTCCCGGTGCTGATGAGCTACTCCAACGACGCCGCGGATCAGAACACCACCGCCGACGCCATGTTCCTGGTCTTCGACAGCGAGACCTACGCGGGCCGGGCGGCCACGGTGGTGCCGGATCAGAACGGCGACGGCCTGCCGGACATCGTGATGGGCGCGCCGGGCTACACCGACGAGCAGTCGACCGCCGGCGCCCCGCCCCCGCACGAGGGCCTGGGCCCCGACGAGCCGGGCAGCTCCAATCACATCCACGATCTCGCCCACGGCGCGGCCTACCTGTTCCACAGCAAGCCCCGCGAGCAGAACGTCGGCGCGCCCTTCCAGATCCAGTCCCAGGCGGCGGGCGTCATCCGCGGCGACGCCCCGGGCGACCTCTTCCCCTGGGTGCTCACCACCCTGAACGACGGCCGGGTGCTGGCCACGGCCCCCGACGCCCTGGCGACGGGGGGCGAGGCGTACCTGTTCGATGATCTGAGCGGCGAGCTGGTCGCCAGCGACGCCGCCGTGGCCTGGCAGGGCTCCTCGCCGGGCGATCTGCTGGGCTGGGGCGTGGCGGCCATCGACGGCATGAGCGGCGACCTCGTGGCCGCGCTGGGCGAGCCGGGCTGGTCCGCGGCGCTGGGCCAGGTGGTGCTGGTGGATGAGACCAGCGGACTGGTCGAGGGCGCGGCGGTGGAGACCCTCCGGGGCTGCTGGCCCAACGGTCAGGCCGGCTTCTCGGTGCGATCGCACCCGGGTCCGGATCCCACTGGCGCTGATTCGCCCTGGGCGGGCATCACCGCGCCGGGCGCGAGCGTCAACGAGAGCGGAGACGGGGTGGCCTACATCCTCACGGTGGATGATCTGAGCGGGATCGGCGAGGACTGCGATCTGCCGGAGGTCGACGCGCTGGTCGACGCGGACAACGACGGGGTCTACGCGGACGAGGACTGTGATGATGGGGCTGCCTGGGTGTACCCGGGCTCGATCGAGGTCTGCGGGAACGACGAGGACGAGGACTGTGACGGTGAGGTGGAGGAGTCCTGTGGGCCGGCAGCGCCAGAGGAAGGCTGCGGCGGCTGTGCGGCGAGCGGATCGGGTGGTTCGGGCGGCTGGTGGCTGATGCTGGCGCTCGGTGGGCTGGCGGTTCGGCGGCGGTCGAATGGCGACTCTCGAGTGACGACGCTCGGAGCGCGAATCGCGACGCCGATCACGGTCGCGCTCCTGGCCGCTACGCTGGCGCCGCCGCCGGCGCAGGCGCAGGAGGCGCTGCCGCTGGTGCGGATCTGGGGAAGCGCTGCCGAGGAGTACCTCCAGGGGCCCATCGTCAGCGGTGACTTCGACGGGGACGGCCTGCCCGATCTCGCCGTCGCCAACCACCGCGGCTTCGCCTTCTTCTACGCCGCCGGTGAGGTCCACCTCCTCGGCAACGCCTCCGTGGGCGGCGAGGTCCACCTGCGGGACGTCCGCAACAGCATCTACGGCCTCACCGAGCACGACTACCTCGGCCACGACATCGCCGTGCTGCCCTCCGCTATCGGCGAGCCCGACTCCCTGATGGTCGGCGAGAACTTCGGCGGGCTGACCTCCAATGAGCCCGGCGTCGCCCTGGTCTTCCCCGCCCCCCTCGCGGGCGGCGCGGTCCTCCCCGCCGACGCCGCTCCCCTGGGCATCCAGGGCGACGACAACTCCGACCGCATGGGCGACACGGTGCAGACCGTCGGCGACCTGAACGGCGACGGCATCACCGACGTCATCGTCACCGCCCCCGTGCGCGACCTGACCGCCCCCGAGCAGCCCTCGGTCATCTGGGCCGGCAGCGTCTACATCTTCATGGAGGATCTCACGCAGATCGGCGGCGGCTACCGGGCCCCGGACCTCGCGGACGCCCGGATCGACGGGCCGGTGGAGTACACCTGGGCCGGCTGGACCGCCGAAGGCCCCGGCGACATCGACGGCGACGGACTGGACGACCTCATCGTCGGCACCCTCGGCGGCGGCGCGCTGACCAACTCCGGGCGACTGCACGTCTTCCTGGGCATGGACCGCGGCGAGATCCGCACCACCGATCAGGCCGAAGGCATCTGGAGCGTCAACCTCCCCGAGGCCCACCTGGGCCACGGCCTGTCCGGCGGCGACATCGACGGCGACGGCCGGGCCGAGGTGGCGATCGGCTCCTACCTCGCCGAGGGCGGCGCGGGCCGGGTGTGGCTGATGGACGGCCCGCCGGGCGGCAGCGAGGACGTCGACCAGACCGCCGCGGCGATCTGGACCGGCCCCCCCGGCAGCGGCGCCGGCTTCTCCCTCGCCATGGGCCCCGCCCTCCTGGTCGGCGCGCCCTACGCCAGCACCGTGGCCGTGCTGGACGAGAACCTCGACGAATTGGGCGTGCTGGAGGGCACCGGCAACCTGGGCCACTGGGTGGGCTGGGTCGACGACTTCGACAACGACGCCGTGCCCGAGGCGGCGCTGGTGGCGCCCTCCCAGAGCGGAGAGCTGGAGCAGCAGGGCGTCGCCTTCCTGCTCTCCGGTGACGACGTGCTCGACGGCGTCTTCCCCGCCTCGGGGCTGGGGCTGCTGGACGCCGACGGCGACGGCGCCAACAGCGAGGAAGACTGCAACGACGCGGATCCCCGTGTGTTCCCCGAGAACGACGAGATCTGCAAAGACGATCTGGACAACGACTGCGACGGCGCTACAGACGAGCAGGAGTGCTCACGAGGCGGCTGCGCCGTCGCGCCGACCCCTGCCTCCGGCTTTTTGCTGCTGGCCGGCTTCGCAGCCCTCCTCAGGAGACGCAGAGAATGACCATCATGCTTCTGGCGCTGACCGCGCTGGGCTGTAAGCCCACTCTGACCCTCTTCGTGCCCGAGGACCCCATCGCCGGGACCATCGAGGTGTCCGCTGAGGGCAACTTCGATCGCCTGGTGCTGATGCTCGACGGCGCGGTGCTCGACGGCGGCGAGGGCCCCTCCATCAGCGCCACCTGGGACTCCACCACCGTCGAGGACGGCGTGCACCAGGTGCGCGGCGCGGGCTTCAACGGCAACCGCGCCCCCATCGAGGAGGTCGTGGAGATCGAGGTCTCCCAGGCCGACGGCGACGTCATCCCCCCGCAGGTCTCCTTCCTGCGTCCCGGCGACGGTCAGACCGTGGGCGGCGACGAGGTCCGGATCGACCTCGCGATCACCGAGAACGTGGGCCTGGAGAGCGTGGCGATCTACGCCGACGGCGACATCCTCGCGAGCCTCCCCCCCGAGGGCCCCTGGGAGATCACCTGGGAGAACGTCTCCCTGGGTGAGCACTGCCTGGACGGCGTGGCGGCCGACCTCGCGGGCAACGAGAGCACCTCCAGCATCTGCTTCACCGTCTCCGACGGCGACATCACCGACACCGGCCCCGCCGAAGAGTTCCTCGTGCTGATCACCGATCCCGTCGACGGCTCGACCCTGCCCTCGGCGGGCACGGGCGTGCCGCTGAAGGCGGCCATCGGCGGCGGCGAGGGCGTCGAGTCGGCCACGCTCTTCATCAACGGCGACGCCCAGGACACCCTGACCGGCGGCTGGCAGTGGAACTGGGACGCCACCGCCTACCTGGGCGAGGTGGTGGAGCTGGAGGTCACCGCCATCGAGCGCAACACCGGCTACGAGGCCAGCGACAGCATCACGGTCACCGTCCCGGACGAGGCGGACACCGGGGGCCCCGATCCCGAGGGCTTCGTCGTGCTGATCACCGACCCCGTCGACGGCTCCACCCTCGACATGGCGGGCACGGGCGTGCCGCTGAAGGCGGCCATCGGCGGCGGCGCCGGCGCGGAGTCGGCCACGCTCTTCATCAACGACGTCGCCCAGGACACCCTGACCGGCGGCTGGCAGTGGAACTGGGACGCCACCCTCCACCTGGGCACTGAGGTCAGCCTCGAGGTTATCGCCATCGAGGTCGGCACCGGCACCGAGGCCAGCGACTACATCACCGTGATCGTCCCGGAGTGACCCGCGGGGGTGACCCCCTCCGCGGGGGTGCTCCCCTCCACGGGGTATAATCCCGGCGATGGACGAGAACCTCCGCGGCGGGCTGTTGTTGACGGTCTACGCCGCGATGCTGATCGCGGCGCCGCCTGCCTTGGACTTCCTGCCCAAGAACCAGTTCAAGACGCCGGAGTCCCGCGCCAAGGCCAGCGAGCAGTACGGCGCGCTGCCCGTCGCCTTCGCCGCCGCGGTGTCCGCCGCCAACCGGGAGCTGCGCATCCCCGCCGCCAGCACGCTGCTGCCCGTGCAGCGCATGTTCCGCATCGAGCAGACCTGGAACTTCTACGCCGGGGGCCTCGACAAGCTGCACCGCCTGGAGGTGTGGGTCGACGACGCCATGGTCTACCGCTCGGGCGACCCGGAGCACGACTGGTTCGCCCCCCAGCTCACCACCCGCCGCCTGCGCCCCATCGTGCAGGCGACGGTGGTCACGCGCAGCTCCCGCAACGCCCGCAGCCTCGCCCGCTTCGTGGTGAGCCACGCCCGAGAGGACTTCCCCGAGGCCCGCACCATCACCCTGAAGGCCACCCGCGGGCACTTCCCGGGCACCGAGATGCGGGTCCACCACACGCTGACCGCCGAGGCGCCCGACTGGGACGTGGTGGTCAGCCAATGATCCGGCGGCTCTGGGCGCGCTGGCTGGCCTACTGCGGGCGGGAGACGGACGCCCGGCCGCTGGCGCTGACCCGCGTGCTGCTGCCCATCATGCTGATCCTGGACCTCGGCCGCCTCATCCAGCTCGGCCTCGTCGACGATCTGTTTCGCCACTACGACCAGGGCGGCATCCACACCGTGCTGAACCCACACCTGTGGCTGGACAACCTCTCGCCCGAGTGGGGCGGGCCGATCGCCGTCGGCGTGGTCATGGCTGCGCTGGCCTGCGTGTCGGCGGGGGTGCTGTACCGGCCGGCCCTGGTGGTGGCGCTGGTCGGCTACGCCCAGCTGGGCCACCTCTGCGGGCCCTCGGATCGGGGCATCGACCGCATCCTGCGCACGGTGATGCTCATCCTGATCTTCAGCGAGGCCCACCGGCACTTCTCCCTGAAGAAGCCCTGGCTCGACCGCATCTCCGCCTGGCCGCAGGATCTGGTGCGCTACCTGCTGGTGCTGGTCTACGTGAACTCCGGCATCGCAAAGCTGCTGGGGGACCCGGCGGGCTGGCTCGGCTTCCAGGGCATCCCGCAGCTGTACCGCATCATCGTCAACCCCGTGGCGGGACACGTCGACCCGGTGGCCGCTCTGGACTGGACCTGGTTCTTCTGGCTGGGCGGCTGGTTCACCATCGCCCTGGAAGTCTCCGCGCCCCTGCTGCTGACGCGCTACGCCCACTGGTGGGCCCTGGCCGGGGTCGCCCTGCACCTCGGGATCGCCACCACAATGGAGCTGGGCATGTTCTCCTGGGGCATGCTCGCGCTCTATCCAATCCTCTTCGCGGAGTCCCCGTGGCTGAGCGGTCGCCGACCCAACGCCTCCTCCTGACCGTTCTCCTGGGCATCGCCGCCGCCTTCCTCACCGAAGGGCTGTGGCGGGTGGACCTTCTGAGCCGCATGGAGGCCGGCCTCCAGGACTACTGGCACGTCTGGCGCGGCGAGCGCGACGGGCCGATCCGCGAGGCGCCCGTGCTCTTTGTCCGGGTGGACGACACCACGCTGGAGCAGCTGCCCAACCCCTATGTCTTCTGGGGACCGCACTTCGCCCAGGTCTTCGAGACCCTGAGTGACAATGGGGCCAGCGCTATCGGGCTGGACTTCTTGATCAAAGTCAGCGGCGAAGAGTTCTTCAACTCGAACGGCTTCAGCGATCTGGCCGCCAGCCGTTCCTGGGACGCGAGCTTCCGCGGCGCCCTGTTCAAGGGCAACGTCGTCCTCGTCTCCACCCTGGTGCGTTCGTCCGATGGTGAGGCCTACATCGATGTCCCGCTCGGTGAGTATCAGGATGTCCTGAGAGACAGTCGGTCACGACTGGGCTTGGATAATCTACCCAATGACACCGACAACATCGTCCGCCGCTTCTGGCCCCAGGTGGTGCCCGGCGAGGAGGGCCCCGGGCTGTCGCTGGGCCTCGCGCTGACGCTGATGCACCTGGGCCTGGACGCCCACGCCTCGTCCTGGGAGATCGCGGGGCGGTCCATCGACGCGGAGCAGGTCGAGCGCATCGTCTTCTCCGGCCCGCCGGGCACTCTGCCCAGCCTGCCTTTCTGGAAGCTGCTCGAGCCGGACGCCTTGAGCGACGCCGAGCGGGCGCTGATCAAGGGTCGGGTGGTGGTGGTAGGCGCGGCCCACACCAACACCCCGGATATCTTCGCCACCCCCTACGATCTGCAGGCCGGAACCGGGCCCATGTACGGCGCGGAGCTGCACGGCCACGTGGCCGCCACGCTGCTCTCCGGTGCGCGGCTGAGCGCCCCGGGCGATGTGGAGCGGCTGGGCCTCTTCCTGGGGCTCGGGCTCATCAGCGCGCTGCTCTTCTTCCGCGTCACCCTGCGGACGGCCGTGGGCCTGACGATCACGCTGGGGACCCTGCCGCTGCTGGGCTTCTTCCTCTTCATCGCCACGGATATCCTGCTCCCGGTCACCGGCTGCGCCTTCGTCTCGGTGATGACCTTCGGCGGCGCCTACGCCCTGCGCTTCTCCGGCGAGCAGCGTGAGCGCGCCCACCTGCGAAGCGTGTTCGGACGCTACCTCGCCGAGGACGTGGTGGACGAGATCCTCGCCAGCCCGGAGGGAGTGCGGCTCGGCGGAGAGCGGCGGGAGGTGACCATCCTCATGTCCGACATCCGCAACTTCACCACCATCAGCGAGCAGATGGAGCCTGAGGAGGTGGTGGAGATGCTGAACGCCTGGTTCAAGCTCTCCTGCAAGCCCATCCTCGATCGCGGCGGGGTGGTGGACAAGTTCATCGGCGACGCCATCATGGCGGTCTTCGGTGCCCCGGTGACGCGCCCCGACGCCGCCGGCGATGCCTTGGAGAGCGCCCTGGAGATGGCTACGGCGGCGCTGGAGTTCCGGAGCTGGATGCGCGAGCGCTTCCCCGAAAAGTCACTACCCGACTTCGACATCGGCGTGGGCGTGCACTCCGGGACGGCCGTCATCGGGAACATCGGCCACGAGCAGCGCATCGAGTACACGGTGATCGGCGACGCGGTGAACGTAGCGGCGCGGATCGAGGGGCTGACCAAGACGGTGGGCTGTCGGGTGCTGGCCAGCCGCGCTGCCCTCGAGACCTCTCGGCGAACCTTCGATACCGGCCGCACAGCAGAACTGCAGGTCAAGGGCCGGCTGGAGTCGGTGGAGGTGGTCGAGCTGATCGACCAGAAAGAGTCCCCTCCTGATCCCGCAACGGAAGTGGCGGGAGCCAAGTGATCTTCCTATCCTGTGCTCGGGATGGGTCACCGGCTTCACCTCTACTTATGGGAGCCCAAACCAATGATGCTCTTCTGGTCAATCGCTCTCGCCCTCACCGCCTCGGCCGGCGACACCCCCGCTGACGTGGGGCTGGCGACCGTCGTCAGCGACGCCGTCACCTACACCACCGCCGGTGAGGAGAAGGCTCAGCCGCTGTCGCCCTTCGTCAAGCTGCGCAGCGGCGATCGCCTCCAGGTGCCCGATGGCGGCACGGTGGACGTGATGTTCTTCCAGTCTGGTCACACTGAGCAGTGGAAGGGACCCACCACCATCACCCTGAGCGCCGCGTCCGACACCTCGGACGGCAGCGACCCTGTGGCCAACGGCGACGACGTCGAGGTGGGCTCGGCCATGCAGGATCTCGCCGTCCTGCTCAAGCGGGCCGAGGAGTCCAACGGCGGACACACCCTGGTCCGCGGCGAGGGCGCCATGCCGCCGGTGTCGCTGGACGAGCTGGAGCTGGCCGACGTGGCCGACGCGCGTACGCGCTACCAGGAGATGCGCGGCAAGGCCGAAGCCGGGGACATCCTGCCCGAGCTCTACCTGGCCACCATCCTCATGCGCTACGGCCTGCGTGACGACGCAAAGAGCGTGCTCGAGGAAGCCACCACCCGCTGCCCCGACTGCGAGCCCCCCAAGGCGCTGCTGAGCTGGCTCACCCCCGCTACCCCTGCCCCGTAGCGGCCGCTCCGACGCTGTACTCAGCCCATCAGGCTGAAGACGATGAGCCCCACCGCCCCCGTCACGGCCACCGCGGCGATGATCCAGCCCAGCTTGCTCGACGAGCCCTGATCCGAGCTCCGCCTGCGCGGCCGATCCAGCTTCTGGATGTTGGGCCCGACGGGCTTGACCACCTCGGAGACGATGTCCCCGGCGTTCTGGTCGTCGAGCAGCGTGTCCTGCTCCGCCAGCATGCGGGAGATGTTCTTCTTCGCCCAGATCCGGATCCACTCGCCGCCCAGCTCCTTGCGGAGCAGCGCGCAGGCGTCGGCCACTTCCTGGGCGTCCGGCCGCTCGTGCGGGTCGCGCACCAGCATGGCCAGCGCCACTTCGACCACGGTCGCGGCCAGCTCGGGCGGTATGTCCTCGTTGTCGCGCCTCAGCCGACGCTTCAGGCGGCTCTTGAGGTGCTCCATCCAGAGCGCGTGCTCCTCCTCGCCGGGATCCCGCATACCGAGGAACTCACCCAGCAGGCACTCACAGAGGATCACCCCCAGCGAGAACACGTCGCCCTCGGGGCCCTCGCGGCCCTCGGCGCGCTCCGGCGGCACGTAGGACCGGGACTTCTCGACCGCATCGCGACCGTCGTCCGGCAGCGCGAACTCCGCCCGCGCGCCCCCGAAGTCCAGCACCTTGATCTTGCCCTCGGGCGTGATGCGGATGTTGGCGGGCCGCAGGTCGCGGTGGATCAGCCGGAGGCGCTGCCCGTAGGCGTCGGGGGCGTTGTAGGCCGCCCGCAGCGCCACGGCGATGTCCTCAATCAGCTCGAGCGCGATGTGCGCCGGCAGCGGGGCCTGCTCGATGAGGTCGCTCAGGTAGACGCCGGTGACGTACTCGGAGACCACCGCCCAGCCCTTCTCGAGCGAGACCATGTCCTCCACGCCGACGACCGCCGGGTGGTTCAGGTGCTTGAGCACCTTGGCCTCCTCCCGGAGCTGCTCCACGGTATCCGAAGAGACCCTCCTCTCCTGAATGACCTTGAGCACGACCTGATGCTGGAGCCCCCCCGCCGGGACCAGGGGCTCCGCACGGTAGACCGTGCCGAAGCCTCCCTCCCCGAGGGTCTGCATGAT
>Ga0316204_10009380_pt1 | contig 13115 bp, 12 predicted proteins | sample 6monrhotite_MG_2_FD_205661 | JGI IMG/M metagenome (GOLD analysis project Ga0316204, IMG submission 205661) | Microbial mat bacterial communities from mineral coupon in-situ incubated in ocean water Damariscotta River, Maine, United States -... | ecosystem: Environmental > Aquatic > Marine >... | reverse complement strand
AAGCAGAGAGAAGCGATAAATTTGAAAAATTGACGTTTACAAGGGGGAGAATTGCTACTTCGATGCATAAATTCCTGCATCAGATGTCGGCACGGCTCATTTTAAAAATAGTTTTGCAAGAAGCTCCTTTATTATTTATATTGCCAGACTGGTATAATAAATTAGCTATAACAGCGGGTTTTATTTTCATAGATAAAGCTAGCTTGTTAACGGAATTATTTCCTTTGCTTACAAGTCCCGCGCTCTTTCCTCGATACATTGCGGCCTCACCTACTAATCTTGGTGACTGAGCAGCTAGAAACGACAATATAGCTGCAAGTTTGGGGTCATGCAAGTTTGGGTAGAGTAGAGAACAGACGCTCGCCTGCCCTCCCTCATCAAACCGTACGTGCGCTATTAACGCATACGGCTTTCCGATGTTCTTCACGCCAAGGCATGCGCCTTCTTCCAGCCTGCTGATGTAGGAACTTTGTATAGCCCATAGCGCGTATAAAGCTGTTGGTTCGGGAAACGTTTAAAACCCGCCCCACGATCCTTAACCTTGTGCCGTTTCATCAAGTGTGTGCGCAAACGATCTTCTGCATGTGCCTTCACCTTGTCCAACATCCTGCTGGAATTGCGATAATGGAAGTAGTTCGCCCACCCGCGAAGGGTGGCGTTCAGGCTCCCGACTATATCTTCCAATGATATCGGTGTGCGTTCCCGTGCGGTCATTTGCGCTATACGGTCTTTGATTTTTACAAGAGATTTCGGCGCAGGGCAGACATGCGGATAACTTTTGCCCGTCTTCAATCCCTTGCTCACCCTGATTGCAAAACCCAAGAAGTTGAAGCTTTCTTGTCTGGCATCAACGATACGCGTCTTGCTCTCGTTCAGCGTGAGATCAAGACGATCCAGCACATGTCGTACCGCGTCCAAGGGCTGATCTACCTTGCCCTCACACAGCACCACAAAATCATCCGCATAGCGGACGATCCGCGCTTTCAATTTCCAGCGTAGTTGATGTTTCTCCCATATCCGGTCAAGTAAATGCAGGTAGCAGTTCGACAGCAGCGGTGAGATCACGCCGCCTTGCAGCGTGCCTTTGCTGTTGGCTTTGCCGCCACCTACATTCTTCTTGGTGCCATCCTTGTCCTCACCGATAACTGGCGCTTTGAGCCATAGTTTGATGATGTGCAGAATCGCACTGTCAACGATGCGCTCGGCCACGACAGCCAGCAGTTTGGCATGAGGGATGCTGTCGAAATACTTCGACAGGTCGGCATCTATGACTTGGGTGTAGCCTTTGTGAAGCGCATCTGCTATTTCATCGACCGCATCATGGGCGGATTTCTTTGGCCTAAATCCATAGGAATTCGGGCAGAAATCCGCTTCAAATATTGGCTCGATGACCAGCTTCACCGCCATCTGGGCTACTCGGTCGCGGATCGTCGGTATCCCCAACGGACGCTGACTGCCGTCCGCTTTGGGGATCATGACGCGCCGCACCGGACTCGGGTGATAGGTCTTGGCTTTCAGGTCTTGAGCTAATTCCGACAAGAACGTGTCTATCCCAATCTTCTGTTCTATGTCCTCGAAGTTCATCCCATCAACACCGGGACTTCCTTTGTTGGCGCGCACAAGGCGGTAGGCCGGTTCCTGCTTGGCCTTGGTGTAAAGCTTCCTCTGTAGTGTCCTGATTGCATCAGGGGTTGTTAGCAACATGGCAATCCCCTTCTCCTCCACTCTTCGGTTGCATGAACAAAGCAGGGTTCCTTTCCTCATCCGGGGTTATGTTGTCCCTCGGTCTCAAACGGTACTATGAACCCCTCCGACTCCCGATACGGCCTGTGGCGCTTTCGTTTTCTTATACGCCGCAGTCGGTGGTCTCCCCACCACCATATCGGGTCTCCAGCACTGGGCAGTAAATCTTCGATAACATGCCATCCCTGCTACCCCGAGAGAAGATGTGCGCCACTTCCGTTGTTTCAGCACACATCCGACGGCCTTCCCCTTCTGATCACAGGGTCGGCTTCTCCAATTCGTTTACGAGGCTACGTCTAGGTTCACTTGCGTTACGGCCTGCTCTCTTGCTGTTTGGAAACTCACGACAACGTGTTACCACGATGCCGCTTCCTCATGCTACCGGGGCGTACGGACAACTCCCCGGACGGGACTTTAACCCGCTAGATTTACTACTGTTACTGCGAACGGTCAGTCTCGATTGATCCAAAACAGCACTCTCAAAAGGCATTAAATAAAAATCAAACTCAATCGCAAATAAGCTCACTTCACCAACCACTTCCGCACCACGCCCTCACCACTTCAGAAATCGCCTCCCCAACCACATGCCAATAAACGCAACCACCAACATCGGCAGGTAATGCCATTCGATGACATGCACGATTGAGTTCGTCTCTTCATGCAGTCGCAACCACAACGCACCCACACTCAACGCACACAGCAGCGCCACACTGCCCGCTAATCGATGGTGGGTGCTGGCATATTGGCGCATGGCATAAAATGTCCACACGGCGGGCAGCAACGCCACCGACAAAATGCTTAGCGTGCATTCAAAGCTATGCATTGGCATCGGCGCGGGTGGACTATCGTTACGCCAGGAAAAATACATTACTAGCAAAAACACGAACACAGGCAATACTGGGGCAAACACTAGTAGGCGCTTTTGGTGCAGGTCAGGAAAGGCCAGTAAGGCGGCGCTGAGTGCAGTGATGATAAAAATACCCAACAAGCTAAGCAGCTCGGCGAGAAACCAGCCGTTGTGCAAAGTCGCCATCAAATCGGAGCGCAAGCCAGAAACCGCAAGCGATACGCCCAGATAGATTACTGCCGCCGCTATCCATTTCAAACTTAGCATGAAGGGGGGCGGCGCAGGCTTCACATGGCTCGCGTCTTGCGCCAGTCTTGCCACGAGATCGTCTATATTCTCCATTATCCTAGAAACCGCAGTTGGACGATGTGTAGTGTGCGTTCATCGCGGCGTAGGGCAAGGCGCGACAACGAGGAATGGTCATTCCCTTCCGAGGAGGAGCAACGCCGCCATGCGTTGCGAGGGACGCGCAATACGCTTCGTAGCGACTCACCCAAAAGGTTAACGTGGATATCACTCTAATTCTTTTCATATTCATTTCCTTGCGTGCTAAATGGAACGGTCAACTGCGGTTTTTAGGATTATCTTTCCAATTTCTCTCTCAATACTTTATAGGCTCGATGTGCTGCGACCTTAACCGCAGATTCGTTCATGTCCATTTTCTGCGCGACTTCTTTGGCGGTGTAACCATCTTGATGCATCAAGCACAAAATCGTCGCCTGCTTTTCGGGAAGCTTTTCCACCTCTCCACTAATAGATTCGTAACTAAAGACTGTTTCGGTTACAGGCTCAAGCAAATTTTCTTCTAAATCTTCAAAATCAAGGGCATGACGCAGATGATCTGCATAGTGCGAACGCAAATAATCTTGCAGCCTAAATCTGGCAATGGCAAACATCCATGGCTTGTACGGGCGATTGCCGTCAAAGGTGTGACGGGCTTTGTGAATAGAGATTAGTATTTCTTGCATCACGTCATCCACCTCATTGCTAAAGTTCAGGCGTCTGGACAGAAAGGGGCGCAGCAAACTCGTGGTTTTGTGTAGCAAGATAGCGTAAGCGCGCTGGTCTCCTGCCAGCGACTGTTGCATCAAGACTTCCATTGTTTCGTTTTGATCCAGCACTAAAGCCCTAATTTATTCTAAGCCAGCAAGCAACTCGTCATTGATGAAACTGTAGCCATCTTACTAAGGCAGCAATAAAATCTCGACAAAGACTTTCAGGCTTACTGTAACCATTTATCAAACTCGCCCGAATACGTGCACAAGCAACACAATGGTATTTAGCTAAACCATTCTAACAGTATCACTGCATTACAGAGACACGGAGTCGTCACAATGACGCTCAGGTGTCGCAAGTTCACGCAGCCAACGCTTGGCAAGCTTGCAGATACTTTGAACTAATCTGTATTTCGGTGTCTGTATTAGGATGGTTTGAAGAAGCCCTTAACCATGAAACATTTGCAGGAGAGCTACATCATGCATCGAAGACAGTTTTTATTCGCATTATCAGGCCTCGCTTTGGCCTATAGCACGCGTTCATTCGCCCAATCCAGCAGCGGGCAAGTGAGCATCATACGGTTTAGTGACGATGGGAAATCATTAGGGCGAGTTAGTGTTGATAAAGTATACAAAGATGCCGAATGGAAGAAAACACTTTCGCCATTGGCTTACCAAGTCACCCGCGAACAAGGTACAGAACGCCCCTTCTCTGTGGCGGGTTACGACAGACATGATCCCGGTCTATATCGCTGCGCATGCTGCGATAACGCGCTGTTTGATGCCCACACGAAATATGACTCCCACACAGGCTGGCCTAGTTTTTGGCAGCCTATCGCGGCAGAGAATGTACACGAAATTTCTGACCACATGTTTGGTATGACACGTACCGAAGTCCAATGTTCGCAATGCGATGCACACCTTGGCCATGTATTCAACGATGGGCCAAAACCCACCGGATTGCGCTATTGCATGAATATGGTAGCTCTCCGTTTTATTCCTAAGCTAGGCTAAGCCGATATGTTGATTTTTTTACTTGCCTATCTGGGTGGTCTGCTCACCATATTCAGTCCATGCGTATTGCCAGTGCTGCCTTTTGTCTTCTTGCGTGCGGATCAGTCCTTCCGGCGTTCTGGCTTACCCATCTTGCTAGGTATGGCGCTCACCTTCGCTCTACTTGCCAGCCTCGCCACCATTGGTGGCGCATGGTTGATCGAAGTAAATCAATATGGTCGCTATGCCGCGATGTTGCTGCTATTACTACTAGGGATGGCGCTAATTTTTCCTGCTTGGTCGGAACGCCTCATGCGACCTTTCGTTGCCATCGGCGGACGCTTGCAGCAGCGTGCCGATCAACACAGCAGCATCAAAGGATCATTGCTACTTGGAGTAGCCGTCGGTTTCTTATGGGCACCTTGTGCTGGGCCGATTTTGGGCTTGGTGTTAGCTGGCGCGGCACTGAACGGCGCGAATCTTTACAGCGCCTCTTTATTGCTAGCCTTCGCTGCCGGTGCGGCAACTTCACTCGGCGTAGCTTTATTGGCTAGTGGTCGTGTAATTTCTTGGATGAAGCGTAATCTCAGCATTGAAGAGTGGCTACGTCGCGGGCTGGGAATTTTGGTTGTTGTTGGTATCGTGGTGATTGCACTGGGCTGGGACACCCGTTTTCTGGCGCAATTCTCTTTAGCCAACACGAGTAATACCGAGCAGCAGTTAATTGACCGTTTAGCGCAACGTGGCGATAAAACCGAAACCAGCAAGACGCAAGATGCACCCGCTTTAGACGGTGCAACGCTGTGGCTCAACTCTTCACCGCTGAGCAACACTCAACTGCGCGGCAAGGTGGTGCTGGTGGATTTCTGGACCTACTCCTGTATCAACTGCCTGCGCACCCTGCCCTACCTCAAAGCATGGGATGAGAAATATCGTGCGCAAGGTTTGGTTATCATTGGTGTACACGCACCGGAATTCGCTTTCGAGAAAGATCCGAAAAATGTCGAAACTGCCGTGCATGAACTCGGCATCAAATATCCTGTCGCGCTCGACAATCAATACAACATTTGGAACGCATTCAAAAATGAGTATTGGCCTGCGCATTACCTGATTGATGCAAAGGGCAAGATTCGTCATCAACATTTCGGTGAGGGCGCATACCAAGAAACCGAGCAGATGATTCAAACCTTACTCAAAGAAGCGCATCAGGGTTTGGAGTTAAAGGCTGATTACGTTCAGGCAAAAGGACTAGGGGCAAGTGCAGCGGCGGCAAACACTCAACGCTCACCCGAAACCTATCTGGGTTATACACGTCAGGAAAATTTCGCCTCACCCGAAGCAATCCAGAAGGACATACCCGCCAACTATAGTGCACCACAAAAACTTAAAGTGGATGCATGGAGCCTTAGTGGAAAATGGCAAATATCCCATGAGTCCGCCACGTTGAAAGCATCAAAAGGAACAATCAGCTTCCACTTTCAAGGCCGCGATTTACATCTAGTATTGGGTTCACCGAATGGTAAGCCTGTACGTTTTAAAGTCACGCTGGATGGCAAAGCGCTTGGAGACAATCACGGCTCAGATACCGACGCACAAGGCTACGGCATAATACATGAGCAACGTTTGTATCAACTTGTTCGCCAACATAGTGAAATCAAAGATCGTATTTTTCGTATTGAATTTTTGGATGCAGGCGCTGAGGCGTTCGCATTCACCTTCGGCTAATCAAAAGGAGTCTTATCATGCTAAGCATCTCTCATCTTCGCTCTTACTTTTTCAGCAGTATAGCCCTCACCCTTTCACTGGGCGGATTTTCTAATGCTGCGGTCGCCTCCGAGCAAACCGCCGTGTTTGCGGGTGGATGTTTCTGGGGGGTGGATGCGGTGTTTAAACACGTCAAAGGTGTCACCAAAGTTGTATCCGGCTATTCCGGCGGCAGCGCGGCAACAGCCCATTATGATCAAGTCAGCAATGGCAACACTGGGCATGCGGAGGCGGTAGAGATACGCTTCGATCCTAAAGAAGTTTCCTACCAGCAGCTTCTGCAAGTATTTTTCACAGTAGCGCATAACCCGACCCAACTCAATTTCCAAGGCCCTGATGTCGGCACTCAATATCGCTCAGCGATTTTTTACACCAACAGCGAGCAAGAAACGACCGCTCAAAAATACATTCAAGAACAAAGTAGCCAAAAAACATTTGATGTACCTATCGCCACTCAAGTTGTCGCATTGCAAGAGTTTTACCCCGCTGAAGAGCATCACCAAAACTATCTAGAACTTCATCCCTACCAGCCATATATCGTTTTCAACGACCAACCCAAAGTGGCACAGCTGCATGAACTATTCCCGAGTATGTTCAAACCATAACACCATCTCACCTTGGAACCGTCATTCCCGCCTTCGCGGGAATGACGAATAAAACAGCGTTTGCCCTAAGCTAGCACTGTATATTACGGGCTGCGCTGACTTAGCAGCGTTACACAGGTTTTGCGGAGGGTATTGTGGAAATTTACGTTTATTGGTTTTTATTGTCATTGCTACTACTTGGCTTAGAAATGGCAACGGGTACGTTTTATTTACTGGTCGTGTCGATTGCGGCGGTGGTCGGCGGAAGCGCCGCCATGCTAGGGACAAACATCGTCGCGCAGTTGCTGCTTGCCGCACTAACGGTGGTGGCAGGAACCATGTTTTTGCGCCGCAGAAAAAGCCCCCAAGTCAATGAAACAGTCAACGAGAGTCTGGATGTCGGTCAGCCAGTGAAAGTATTAAAGTGGCACGACGACGAGCGGGCGCGAGTTCATTACCGAGGCACAGAGTGGGATGCAGAAGTTCAATTTGCCGATACGCCACATGAAGGAACGCTTTATATCGCGGCAATACACGGTTCAAATTTAGTGTTAACGGATCGCAATCCGCAAAACAAATAAGGAGGCAACATGGAAATCGCACTATTCGTACTCATTGCAGCTATCATCTTCATCATGAAGGCACTCAAAGTCGTGCCTCAGCAAAATGCCTGGGTGGTTGAACGTCTCGGCAAATTTCATTCTGCTTTATTACCCGGCCTCAATATCGTCATTCCGTTTATTGATCGTGTTGCCTACAAGCACTTGCTTAAAGAAGTTCCTTTGGACGTGCCAAGTCAAATTTGTATCACCAGAGACAACACACAATTGCAAGTAGACGGAATATTGTACTTTCAGGTAACTGACCCTCGTCTAGCATCCTATGGGACTAGCAATTACATCATGGCAATTACCCAGCTTGCCCAAACCACCTTGCGCTCGGTCATCGGCAAAATGGAATTGGATAAAACCTTTGAAGAACGTGACGACATCAATCGCTCTGTAGTTGCGGCGCTGGATGAGGCGGCGACCAGTTGGGGTGTAAAAGTACTGCGCTACGAAATAAAAGACTTAACACCCCCCAAAGAGATCTTGCATGCCATGCAGGCGCAGATTACGGCTGAACGTGAGAAGCGCGCTCTTATTGCCGCTTCAGAAGGCCGCAAACAGGAACAAATTAATATTGCCACAGGCCAAAGAGAAGCCTTTATTCAACGCTCGGAAGGTGAAAAGCAAGCGGCCATCAACACCGCGCAAGGTGAGGCGGAGGCCATCAAAGCAGTCGCCTCTGCAACGGCACAGGCGATTGAGCAAGTTGCACATGCGATTCAATCTCCCGGAGGTATGGAGGCCGTCAATCTCAAAGTCGCTGAAAAATATGTTGAAGCATTTGGCAATGTTGCCAAGGAAGGCAATACACTCATCCTGCCAGGTAATTTAGCGGAAATGGGAACCATGGTAGCAACTGCCATGAGCATTGTTAAGACTCAAAAATAATACTGTTGTCAGCACACGCACGAACACTGGAGAATTTTGAATGAATAAAGCTAGATTAACAATTGCTAGTGCAGTTATTTTTGCATCCCTGTCCAAGCTGACTTTTGCCGCTGGCCTAAGCAGCTTCATGGGGGTTGGCTTGGGAAACACCTATGCAGACATACCTGGAGCCAACGGACCAACAATGGCCTCTAGCTCTGGTTACCGCCTGATGGTCGGCAACCAAATCACTCAACATCTCTCAGTTGAAGCAGAATATATTGATCTAGGCACGTTCACGTTAAGCGACTCGCAAGTCTCTGCAAAAGGCTTGGCTATTTCAGGGGTTATGTTAATACCAATTACAACTATGTTTTCTGCCTATGGGAAAGCTGGACTTGCCAGAATAGAAACGCTGGTAACCGCCCTCCCCGGCTCTACAGCAGCAGTGCCAAACTCTGATGCAATAGTAGGAGTCACCTTGGGCTATGGCGTGCAAGCCGATGTAGCACCTAACGCGAGTCTACGCTTATCATGGGATCGATATAAAAGCGCCACCCTAGCATCATCCTTTACAGACAGAATAGAGATGAGAAGTGCCGCGCTATTGATTTTCAGATTCTGAAGGGGCCGAACTGACTGACAGCCCGCCCCCTTCAATTTCGGCAGATTAACCTAGGCGATTGTCTGCTGGGTGATACAAGGGGTCTTCAAGCACATTCACTTCAATCATGCCGCGTGCCTTATCAAGCAATTCCAAGCAGTCAGGACTCAAATGTCGCAGGTGCAGCTTCTTGCCCTGTTGCGTGTAACGTTCCGCCAGCAGGTCAATAGCTTCCAGAGCTGAATGATCTTTAACTCGCGCGTTTTTGAAATCAATCACCACCTCAGCCGGATCATCCTTGGGTGAGAACAAAGCAAGAAAGTTCTGCGTCGAGGCAAAGAACAACGACCCTGATAAGTCATACACTTTCCAGCCATGCTCATCTGTTGAAACATGTACTTCGATGTTTTTAGCATGTTGCCAAGCGAACACCAGTGCCGAGATAATGACACCCACGATAACTGCAATAGCTAAGTCCGTCATGACCGTAACGGATGCCACGGTCACGACCACCAGCAAGTCGGCATGAGGCACTTTTCCGAACAAACGGAAGCTCCCCCATTCAAAGGTTTTTTCTGACACCACGAACATCAAGCCGATCAGTGCCGCGAGAGGAATCATCTCAATCCACTGAGAGGCAAACAATATAAAGCTCAACAAGAACAATGAAGCCGCAATACCAGACAGGTTTTTCACCGCGCCATTGGTGACGTTAATCATGCTTTGTCCAATCATCGCACAGCCACCCATGCCGCCAAAGAAGCCGGTAACCACATTGGCGACACCTTGTCCAACGCTGGCCCGATTTGGTTTACCGCGCGTCTGCGTCATCTCGTCAATCAAGTTCAGCGTCAACAGTGACTCAATCAGACCAATACCCGCAAGGATCACGCTGTATGGCAAGATAATGCGTAAGGTTTCCCAATTCAAAGGCACATCAGGTAAATGGAAGGCGGGTAACCCCCCTTTGATGGAAGCGAGATCGCCAACAATTTTAGTATCCATGCCGGAGAAAATAACCAGAGCAGAAACACCTGCAATCGCAGCCAGCGTAGAAGGTATCACTGTGGTCAACTTAGGCAGCAGATAGATAATAGCCATCGTCAAAGCAATCAAGCCCAGCATGGTGTAGAGCGGCACGCCTTGCATCCAGCTCAAGCTACCATCGAGATTGCGAACTTTCAAATGATTGAGTTGCGCCAGAAAAATCACAATAGCCAAGCCATTAACGAAACCCAGCATGACTGGGTGCGGCACCATGCGAATAAATTTACCAAATTTAGCCATGCCGAATAGGATTTGCAGCAGCCCCATCAATACCACAGTTGCGAACAAATACTCCACACCGTGCTGCACCACCAATGCCACCATCACCACTGCCAGCGCGCCTGTCGCACCAGAGATCATGCCCGGACGTCCGCCGATCAAGGAGGTAATTAGACTCACCATAAATGCCGCATACAAACCAACCAAAGGGTGAACATGCGCTACCAGCGCAAAGGCGATAGCCTCGGGAACCAATGCAAGCGCAACCGTCAAGCCGCTCAAAAGATTGGTTTTAGTTTCGGAAAAATTCTTTAAATCCATTTCGATTACCCTAATAAGAAACACTGCCTATTGCTAAGGGCAGAAAAACAAACACGGAAATTCACACGACAATTATCAGCATTGTGCTGACAATTAAAATATGCAGGAATTACACTGGAAACAGCCAAATTGATTAAAACTTTGTGCAATTATACCCTAGCAGCGCGGCATCCCCTGCCATCCATCCAGCAACACCAGCTTGAACAGTCACTCTTTTTAAATATTCCACCCAAAAATACTGCAACATTTCCTATAGCCATTTTAATTTTAGGTGTATAAACACTTCGGGAATGTCTTAACAGTCTGTTTGGATCTTTCCCGAAGTCGGAATTCATGATTCTCGATTTGCGCAATATGAATTCCTAGCCGGGATAAGCAGGCAACAAGGATTTCCTGATTAGTTATCAACCTTCATAGGAGATTTAATTATGGGTATCACAGAATGGATTTTAATTTCAATCATCCTCTTTCCCGCTCTGGTCTTGCTGACAGGTGGAGATGGAAGATAAGCAGTAATTAAAGATTATCAGAGCAAAATTTATAAGCTCAATAGTCACATTTCGACCATTCAGTTTTAAACTGACTCCGTACCCGCTAGTGCTAGCAATAGGCTGGCGGTTTTTATTTCTGGTGACGGATAAACGTATCTCTGGCTTATACCTGTGCAATCAAGCAAGCTAATCTATTGACCCTTTGAGTTTTTGACTTTCTATGTATCTCTGGTGAAACTACTAGCCAATCGACTAAGGCTGGCAAATACACCAGCCAAGTCGCTGGGTAATCCCCCCTGAAATTAGTAGCGATTAGAAGTAGAATTTTCTCACTTAGAAATGAAGGAAGTTTTACATGAAGACATCACGCTTTTCAGACAGTCAAATCATTGCCGTACTTAAGCAAGCCGAAGGCGGCAGCCCGGTTCCAGAACTCTGCCGCGAGCACGGCATAAGTTCAGCGACGTTTTACAAATGGCGTAGCAAATATGGCGGCATGGATGCCTCATTAATGACTCGCATGAAAGCGCTTGAAGATGAGAACCGGCGACTCAAGAAGATGTATGCCGAAGAACGGTTGAAAGCCGAGATTATTCAGGAGGCCCTTGCAAAAAAGTGGTGAAGCCATCTAGTCGACGCGAGATGGCGCAACAGAGCGTCGAATACAAGGGTGTCAGCATTCGACTGGTTTGCATGGCGTTTGGCATTAGCCAGAGCTGCTACCGTTACCAGTCAAAACAGTCGGCTGAAAATATTGAAATCGCCGACCACCTTGTGCGTCTCACCCACAATCAGCACAACTGGGGATTGGGGCTATCTTTCTTGTATCTACGTAACGTGAAGGGCTACGGATGGAATCACAAACGGGTATATCGCATTTACCGTGAGTTGGAACTCAAGCTAAGGATCAAACCTAGGAAACGGATTGTTCGTGAGAAGCCGGAGCCACTGACGGTGCCTGAATCCATCAACCAATGCTGGTCTATGGATTTTATGCATGAGCAGTTATCTGATGGGCGAAGCTATCGGCTGTTCAATGTGATTGATGATTTTAATCGTGAAGCCTTAGCGATTGATATTGATTTCTCGTTGCCCGCAGTTCGGGTGGTGCGCTCACTAAATCAGATCATTGAATGGCGTGGCAAACCAGTGTCAATTCGCAGCGACAACGGTCCCGAGTACATTAGTGGTACGCTGAAAAGCTGGGCAGAGCAGCACGCAATACGTCTGGATTATATTCAACTCGGCAACCCACAGCAGAACGCCTATATTGAACGATACAACCGCACAGTACGTTACGACTGGTTAAGCCATTATCTATTTGAGTCGATTGGTGAGGTGCAGAACTATGCAACTCAGTGGATGTGGACTTACAATCACGAATGCCCAAATATGGCCTTGGGGGGTATTACACCAAAACAGAAACTGGCCTTGGCAGCTTAACCTCTACTTTTAGCTCATGCCAATAATGGGGGGATTACCCTGGTTATGTGGTGAGGCTTTAAGGTTTTAGGGTTAATTAATCAATCCTCCCTAAATCAGTATAAATTTCCTATATCGTCCCCTGACACCCAAGCGAACATAGGAGATAGCGCACAGGATACTAGGAACGCTAAGAGTACCTTATGAATTCGGTAAAAAAACGATATCTAGCATTTCAGCCAGTATCGGTATAGCGGAATACCCTGCTCATGCAAATGAATTAGATGCACTTTTAACCTCAGCTGATAATGCGATGTATATGGCCAAAAAAGCAGGCAAGAATCAGCTTGCTGTTTTTAGTCCATCTTAAAAAGTTAGCGTTACACTCAACTATGTCCACCACATAGACATAAAGAAAAAACATGCCTTTGCTGATAGATGCGTAATTGCCAAAGTCGTTGGGTTTTAGATTTTCTCTGCGCTGTATAGTGGACCCAGAATTTGAGACAGTAGTTTAAGCTGTAGTCCAAAGCGAGAAGGACACAGGCGATGAGCGGAACAAAACGGAAAGTATTTGGTGCGGAATTCAAGGCCAAGGTTGGCTTAGAAG
>Ga0316204_10009379_pt1 | contig 13116 bp, 10 predicted proteins | sample 6monrhotite_MG_2_FD_205661 | JGI IMG/M metagenome (GOLD analysis project Ga0316204, IMG submission 205661) | Microbial mat bacterial communities from mineral coupon in-situ incubated in ocean water Damariscotta River, Maine, United States -... | ecosystem: Environmental > Aquatic > Marine >... | reverse complement strand
GTTGTTAGTATGTTATTGATATCTCCACCGGTATCATATATTCGAATAGTAGGTCTGATCTCAGGCGTATCAGCCGCATAAAAACTTGCCAGAAAACCATCGCGTACTGCTTGTGCGGCGCGGTCAAAGCTTCCTGTCATTGGGAGTAGTAAGGCAATATTTTCAATTGCTGTTGGTTCGTCTTCTTCCTGCGGAGCGAGAATTGCGAGCAGTGGATCGCTAACGGGATGTTCCGGGTGAAGGATTTTCCAGGACTTCAGCATATTGCCTAAACGGAAGGGGTTTTTGGAGTTTTTGATTAATAAACTCAACGCTATCCAGTCTTTAACAATGCCTGGTTCTTGGTTGTCGGCAAGTTCTTGCAGCTGAATAGCGCTATAGCTGATAAATCCTCTTATAATGGCTTGCTGATTGGTCAGTTGTTTAGCTTCATCGTCAGTGAGATATTTGTCGAGCTTAATTCGTTCCAGAGTGGCAGATTTGATGTCGCCTGCAAGGTTGTGCGCATTAATGAGTAATCTCAAAATATCCATTTCAGTCGCGAAGGAGGTGTAATCTTGAAATTGAACAAGATCAAGCCACTGCAGACTCAGCTCGGCATTACGATTGTTAATTTCAAGACGGGCGTTTAAGTACGCAAAAAAGACGAGTTGCGTTTCCGTTAACTCACTGCTTGTCATTTCATTGAGCAAGTTGTGTGCAATGCTAAAATGTTCGGCATCAATCAGTAAGTTGATTGCTTTTAACTGAATTTGTTGCTTTTCAGGTGCTTGCTTTTGATTCGCAGAGGCGAGATAGGCCATTGCTGCTTCAGTAAGCAATCCCTTTTCGATCAGGCTTGATGGATCATCAGCCGCCACTATTGAGCCATCTGGACGAGTATCCTCAGGGGGCTTATGCTCGACGGATGCACAGCTTGCTAGAAAAATGGAGATTACAGCGGCATAAATTAGCCTAGTATTGCGGTAATTCAATAGTTGATCCTAAGGTTCTGAGGTTGCTTAATAGTCAAGTATCTAACTTGTCCTGATTTTACTACGTTTAGTTTGGCCAAATAAAATTAAATTGATGCGATGGAATTTGAGTTAAAATTCGCACAGTCATTTTCACCTTACCTCATTGACGGAGTAATTAGTGTCCTCTCAAGCATCGCAAAAAACCGGCAAGCTCTATGTGGTCGCCACACCCATTGGAAATTTGGGAGATATGTCGCCACGAGCCATTGAGACATTGCAATCTGTTGATTTGATACTTGCAGAAGATACTCGGCACAGTGGACCTCTCTTACACAACTTTCAGATTCAAACTAAGTGCCAGGCTTTTCATGAGCATAACGAAAAAGAGATTTCAGAGCGATTATGCCAGCGCGTGCTGCAAGGAGAATCAATAGCCATAATTTCAGATGCTGGTGTTCCTTTGATCAGTGATCCCGGTTTTCCGCTGGTTCGGCTTGCGCATCAATACAATATCCCTGTTCTCTCAGTGCCGGGTGCTTGTGCGGCCATTAGTGCTTTGTCTGTGTCTGGCTTGCCGACTGACAGGTTTAGCTTTGAAGGTTTTTTGCCGTCAAAACGCTCGGCTCGGCAACGAATTTTGAAGGAGCTGATTAAAGAACCTAGAACCATGGTGTTTTATGAAGCACCGCGGCGATTGATTGATACATTGGAAGATATGCAATCAATATTCGGCTCGGAACGCAGAGTTGTGCTTGCCAGAGAGCTGACCAAATTATTTGAAACTGTTCGTAACGCGCCATTGAATGAGCTACTTGATTTCGTAAAATCTGACGACAATCAACGTAAAGGTGAGTGTGTGTTATTGCTTGAAGGCGCAGAAATAGAGGTTACCGAAACAATCTCTGTTGAAAGTTCGGCGTTGCTCCGCATTTTATTAGATGAGCTGCCAGTAAAACAATCAGTGGCAATCGCTGTGAAGATAACGGGCATGAATAAGAATCATCTTTATCAACAAGCGCTTGAATTAAAAGAAGGGTCTCTGTAACTTGTTGTTAGCTGATTTCATCTCTGCATAGATTTTTATCTGTTATACTCCCGCCAGAGTCGGCTGAGCAGTCGCTATTATGTTTCATAATGGAGGAAAGTCCGGGCTCCATAGGGTAAAGTGCCAGGTAACGCCTGGGAGGCGCGAGCCTACGGAAAGTGCCACAGAAAATATACCGCCTGATTGCTTCGGCTTTGAGGTAAGGGTGAAAAGGTGAGGTAAGAGCTCACCGCGCCGGTGGCAACACTCGGTGGCAGGGTAAACCCCACTTGGAGCAAGACCAAATAGAGGCGTAGATAGTTCTCGGACTATACCGTGTGACCCGCACGACGCCTGGGTAGGTTGCTTGAGGTAAGTGGTGACGCTTATCCCAGATGAATGACTGTTCTCGACAGAACCCGGCTTACAGGCCGACTCTTTTTTTATACTAGTCTATTGATAATCTTATAGATTCTGTATTACTACTGTGCTCCTATTCTGGAGTGCTACTAAAGTTGCTACTAAAACGTAATGATGTCTACTATTTTAGGTGGCAAATTCCTGTCGATCTGAGAACCATATTGGGTGCTCGGGAGTTGGTGAAATCACTTCGCACAGCAAAGAAAAATGATGCAATATTGTATTCTAATTATCTTGTTCGAGCTGTAGAGCATATAAAGAGCTATAGAATTGAATATATGTGTGGATGTATGGACCAAATAGAATACGAATCGTTAATAAAAGCAGCTTGGAATGAGCTAAAAGAAAAGGTGAATGCTCGTCCGTCCCAAGATGAGCTTCCCCCTGATCCAGCTTTTTGTTACCCAGGCGAATATAATCCGAGCCCTCCTGCTGTTGAAGGAGCGGTCACATACTTAGATTATTTATTAGAAGACTTCGATAAAACAACAGGTAAGTTTGAAGTGGCGCCTAGACAAGCTGAAGAGGTAATTAAACGTGTCTTTGGTGAAGGGAGTAATATTGATAATTATCCTGAGGGAATTCGTGAGCAGCTAATCCAAGATGTTCTTTCAATGGAGTATTGCTATTTAATATGGCGCCTGAATAAGTTAGGTTATTCATCATATTTGAACATATACAAAAAAGATGAATGGGGCCCAAAACTTCCTGAGGTTTTAAGAGAAAAGAGAACAGATTTTAAAAATAATTCGGATGAAGACCAACAAAAGTCACATATTATGTTGTTCAGCGAATTGCATACCAACTTTTTAGATCATAAGAAACGATATAACAACTTAAAGCCTGGAATGGAATCTGAATATATTAGATATTCATTAGCATTTTTGGAAATTGCAAAAGATCGGAAAATAGCAGAAATTACTAGAGGGGGATTGAAAAAATTTTTGCTAGACGTCTCTCTTCTACCTAAAAGAAATCTTGGTAAATACAAAGGCAAGAGCTGTCAAGAATTATTAAATATGGAGATCCCTGAAGAGGATAGAGTTGCATCACGATATGTTTCTAATGTGCGTAAATGGGTTCAAGGAGTTTTTGCATTTGCTGTTGAAACTGAACTATTGAAATCGAGTCCCGCAACTAAGATTGATCCGAATATAAAAAGAAAACCAAAAGATGATAGAACAAAATATTCAGACGATGAAGTGATGCGCTTTTTAGATTGTAGTAACAATTTAGCAGAGAGATTTGTAGAGAAAAAATGGCTCATTTGGATAGCTTTTTACACAGGAATGCGTTTAAAAGAAATATGGCAACTTAAAAAAGATAATATCAAATATGATTCAAATCTTAATCGTTATTACATACTTGTTACAGATAGTGGGCAAGATCAGTCTATAAAAACAAGTTCATCTTTGCGGCGTGTTCCTGTAAGTAGAGCTTTAGAGCAAGAAGGACTTATTAAATATATTAAGACTTTGGAAAGCGATGAAGTTTTTCCTAAAACGAAAAAAAATAGCTTTTCAAATTGGTTTGGTAGGTTTAGAGAAAGTTTAGGAATTGATAAATTCAATGAGATGGGCAACAAAAGAGATTTTCATAGCTCTAGGCATACATTTGTTACTAAGTCGCGATCAAAGTATGGCAACTTGAATAATATTCGACAGGTCACAGGGCATAAATTTGAGGATGATGGTGTAACTGGCGTATACACTCATGAGTCACCGTTAAAAGAGCTGCTAGAGGTCGTGGATTGCGTCGCATATGAAGATGATTAGAGGTCCTTATCTTTTATAGATTGCAATATATCTGTGTCACTTTGCTAGGTAAAGAGCATTTTGGATGGTCTCAAGAGAACATGTTTGCGCTACTACAATTAAGTCGTTCTGCGTTTGAGCTAATTATTGGGCATCTAATAAATATTCATATTTTTTAGGCAATAAACTCCACTCTCCCCACTTTAATTCCGGAATCCCTAATCCAACTCCAAGGCCATCACCTGTAGTAATTTTCCCATACACAATTACTATTCTGCCCTCAACTTCTGGATCGGTGAATCTATCAGGGTTATCTGCTGTGATGTGACCGAGAAGTGCCATGTCTGGGAAATCTGACCTATGAGGTTCATTTTGCATAGTTGTTCTGGAGTTATGTGGATATTCCAGCTTAAGAAATCGTACCTTTTTACTAATCCAAAAATCTGTTTTTTCAATTATCCCAAAATAGAGTCTAGGCGTATTGTCAACATTCTTTACCTCTCTTATATCCAGCAGCATGTCACGTAAAATTTCAGGCTCAAATTTATTGGGTAGTAGATATAATTGTTCAAGATTTTTATCGAAGTCCTTACAGATGCTTTCTATGCTGCTTATACTCGATATGTCTGAGGATGATATGGCTTGAGCATTAAGCATGTGTTCTGATGAGTCTATATCCTGTTCGTTCGTTTCTGTTTTCTGATACTTGGTTGTTATTAAATTTGGCTCTGTCACAGGTTTAGATTGCCTGAATGCATCTATTGTAACTACCTCACTACGCAATCTATTTTTCTGCCGCTGTTTCTTTTTATACTCGCCTGTATTAACTGTCTTTGTGTGAAGAGGACAGTCGATGTAATTCTTTTGTCCTACATGGGCGTAGTAAGCTGCATATCCTCTTCCTGATGTATCACCTTTCAAAGGTGTTCTCTTGAGTCTTCCTCTGCAAACTGGACAGAAAATGTTATTGCGCATTTCTACCGTAAATCGTAGGACAGGGATCACTCTTTTTCTGCTATTGAAATCAGCGATCGAATCTCCTGAATTCCAATTTATAATATGTACGGCTTCTTTAATTTTATTCATTTTAAGATCTGGTCAATTATTAATCTTTATTTTTCACATCAAAATAATATTACCTAACTAGTTGTTAGTATTGGGCAAATAGTATTTCATGATTGGCAAATACGTCGCTAATAGGCCTTCTAGGTTTCTTCTTCTCTCTCTTCCTCTATTTCTTTCTTATTCTCTTCTACAGAATATCTTTCTCCACCAAACTAAACTCACTAACACCTATGATCTCTTTAACTTCTTCTGTGGCTTCTTTCGGTATCTGACCTAATGTAATAATTCCGTCATGCTCGTTACCTATTACCTTAAAACCATACTTGGATGAAAGTACTGTCAGGTTATGTATGAAAGCTGATTCTTGCCCTTGAAGTATTCTTGCTGCTAGCTTATTCCTAGATAGGTTTCCTGGGCCTACACAATAAGGAATTCCTAGGTAATTTTTAATTAACTTATTGCCACCATAAACTCTTCCATATTTTGTCCCTAACTCAATGTATTTACCGCTATATATTGAGGCTTTCCACTTGTTTAAGCTCTTGGAAACAGGTGCTAAAAGTTCTTTTAATGTTTTAAGCCTTTCACAGGCTTTGAAGTGGTCTTGATTTATATGTGGATCATTTTTAAGGTAGTTAAATACACTGGAAGCTGACTTTGCAGATAATGAACCACCCATGATAAACGCTAAAAGACATTGTTTGAACGTATTTACTGTTACACCTACTTGATCAGCGTATAACTGCTTTGCATTGTCATCATTAACATAATTTTCTAACCACTCGGTATCTAGGTCTTGCAGATTAAATTGATGGATCAACCCGTTAACTTGACTGCCCTTTAAATCATAGTTATGAATATCATCTATGCCTTGAATGCTGGCGTATTTCATTCGTCTTGAACAAGACTGTAGGCCACTACCTATCTCTGATACACGACCAGATGAATTTATATTGTACTTGGGTTGATAAGAGTAGATATTATCACTTTCTTTTTGGATGCCAGAGACTAAGATGGTAATCCAGCTATACAGGTCGCTAAGAAACGAAGAAAATATATCTTTGTTTTTACTATCTTCAATCTCAAATGAATGAAGGTGCTCTATAACTGCGCTTCTATTGAAAACTCTTCGCTCGATAGCTTTTAGCGCTTTCCTAATTATTGGTTTATCAGCTTTTTTATATTTACATTGAGTTTTAAAATAAACAGACTTATCGATAGGCTTGCCTGTGTATAAATTAACAAACTCATCAGTAAAATCATCGACCAGAACTGATTTGTATCTTGCTAAGAACTCAGCATAGAACCAGTTGCCGAGATGGTATCTTCTAGCTTGCTTTGCAAACTCGTAGTCTTCTGCATAATAAAGCTCAATCTTCTTAGCCTGCTTAGTTGTTACGCAGTGACCTTTGTTCTTTCCATGAAACTCATATAGCTCTGTATCTAGATAAGAAACAGCGCCATACATTCTTATGTCTATTTTGTTGCGATGGTCACGATCTATCAGCGCATAATCTTGTTTATTGATCCTAATGTTATTTATGGTGTTATGAATTAGTCGGCATATGAAAGTGTAATATTTCGCTTCTAAATCACACAAGAACTCATCGTGTAACCACAGATATAATTGGTTTGGGATAGGTAAGCATATTTGCGTATTCATGTCTTGATTCTAACATAGGAAAAAGCAGAATAGCCAGTAAGCCGTTGTTTTGACGAGCTAATTTAATCAGCACAGTGTTGATTTTCAATGTGACACATTGTAAGCAAAAGCGTCTGTGTATCGACTGTAAGCCTAGTTAATTCAAGGTGTTAGAAAAAAGTTGTTGCAACGTAATAACATCGTTAATTATTTCTGTAAATTGAAATTAATTTGGCCAGATTTCGCCTCTGAGGTGTTTAAAGTAGCATGTTGACGGATTTTTATTGCTAACTGGATGTGTCTTATGGTTAAACAAGTGTCGCTCCCTCCCTCTCTTTGTTTTGGCGAGCAAGTTAATTAGCAATAAAGCAGTGCCCGTGATAGCCTCTGTACGACTCTCTACGAGGTTTTGTTGATTGCAACCATATGCCTCCAAATGCCGAGATAATCCCGCTAGAGGGGCTTCACGCTGCTTGTGATCGATACACGCTCATTTGCGCGAAATAACGAGATTTGACGGGGTTTATTGGTCTACTAATGGTAATGTATAGGTTGTATGGAGAAAGCGCCTTAATAGGTGCTTTAAATAGGCCTTAAAGGGCCTGTTTATAGCTCGTCTAGAGCAGTGTTTAGCTGTGTTGTGCTAATTGTTATTGCCTTCAAAAGAACTGCAGTTTGTAAATCTATAATGCATGTCTCGCATGTTTAGATGAAATATCAACGTTTTTAATTAAATGTGTAGAAGGATTAAGTAAGTGAGATTTTGGAAAGTGATGACAGCTACGGCAGCATTAATTTTAACGTTCAGTATAAGTTCGTACGCATCTACGATTGGCTTTACTATGGAAGGGCAAATAGTCGATGCACGATACACTGGGTTAGATCCATTTAGCGGTGAAGCTAATATAGATACGGAATTTACTGTTACATTTATGTTTGACCTGAATGCTCCTAATGTTGCAAACGTCAACCAAGGCAGATATCGATTTCAACCAACGATATTCCAATTAAATATCGGCTCCCTTTTTGGGGAGTCTGTATCTACCGGCGTAGGAGGTCCTGAGAATAGAATTGTCGTGTCCAACGATATAAGTGTTGACGCATTTAGTGCAGAAGGCAGGGGATTTTTATTGGATAATGTGTATGTTGCTTCTTCAATGGTTAGTCTTAGTGATTCTACTATGAGCGCCTTTAATGATGTTTCTCTTCCTGCAAGCCTAAATATTGATAATTTTGATGCGCTTTATCTATCTGTTAATGGTCAAGCAGCAAATTGTAATGGTAACTGGGGATGCTTGATTGGCGAAATAACCTCTATTCAGACGATTACATCGCCAGCTCCACTGCCAGCAACTATTTGGTTGTTCAGCTCAGGTTTTATCTATCTAGTAGGCTTTGGTAGACGCAATATAAAGTATAAAAGCCAAATTATTATAACTAATTAAAAGCGGGGTTTTGATTATCTTTTCACTACCCCTCGAATGTTTGATTTTGGCTATAACTGTATGAGAGCTTAAAAATCTGAAAATGTAAATGCCACTGTCCACTCATTTTTAAAGATCTCTTTGCTGTGGCTAATTATTCGTGAAAAGAAAAATATTTGAATTTCACGTAGCTTGGGTTGAAAGTCGCTAATAAACTTACTTATCTTCAGTGGAAAGTAATCGCACAATGTTTTTAATAAGCATTACGCAACCATTTTTTGTGCATCAATTACGGAATTTTAATAATTCCAGTAACATCAATTTTATTGTACCTTCTATGGCCAGTTAAAATTGCAGACTCACGATCTATGCTATATTTAATTTCACTCTCAATAATATAAATCTTTCGTTTATTCTTTTCAGAATATTTAGCTGGCACTTCTACTAGTACCGTTGCTTTAGCTTTGATGTCCCTATCTGTCGGCATGCCTTCAACACAGAATTTTTTTATATCGTAAACCATCACCCAATGCTTTGCATCGCTAATCTTAATAGGCTTCTCAATGAATTCTTTAAGAGCTAAGAAAGCTGCTAGATTTGCAATGGGTCGTCCATCAATTTTCCCTGTCTCTTCGTTTAAATACTCGGGGAGAGAGAATCCGCATTTATCTAGTTGTTTGGCAGCTGCCATTGTCGGTAAGGGTAGTAGAAGCAAAAGAATAATAAACCTGATCATAATAATTTCCTGTATTCCAGTGGGGCGTGGTTTGAAGGGAGTAAATATACATTTAATGTGACTTATTGGCTACAGTGTTTTGCTGAGTGACGTTCAACAATGCTCCTCAATATGAATATTTAAGAGTATTTTGGCGAAAATGGAAGAGCTGGTAGCTTTTGGGCTAAAGGTAAAGCAGCTGAGAGAAAGTAAAAATCTTAGTCAAGAGGAATTGGCAGAGCGTTGTGAGTTAGACCGCACATACATATCAAGAGTTGAGACAGCCAAGAGAAATCCTAGTCTTAGCAATGTTTTTAAGATTGCAGCTGGTCTAGAAGTGCCTCCCTCAAGCTTGTTTGATAATCAATAATAATTTGTCTTATTTGAGTATACCCTAGCGAAACATCGAGAAAGTGTCTTGTAAGGGTTTACTTTTGTCTATATAAGACATATTATTGTATGCATCTAAGATCTATGTGAGACACCTCAACCATGACAACATTTGCTTATTGCCGAGTTAGTACAATTGAGCAAAATCTATCTGCTCAAAAAGAAGCCATAAAGAAAAAGTACTCAGATGCTGTGATCAGAGAAGAAAAGGCTTCTGGTACTTCAAGAAACGGTAGACCAGTTTTAGAGCTAATTATAGATATGGCAACTGAAGGCGACAAAATCGTAATTTGGAAGCTAGACCGTCTAGCGCGTAATACGCTAGACCTAATGAACATAGTTCAAACGCTAGAAAACAAAGGTGTTAGTTTAGAGATACTAGATCAAGCCATTGATACTAGCACTGCGTCTGGTAAAGCGTTTTTGCAAATGCTTGGTGTATTTGCTGAGTTTGAAACTAATCTAAGAAAGGAAAGGCAACAGGCGGGTATAGCTAAAGCCAAAGAGAAAGGCATTTACAAAGGCCGTCAGCCTACTATTGATGTAGAAAAAGTAAAAGCACTTAAATCTGAGGGTAAAGGGGCGAGTACTATAGCTAAGCAGCTAGGTATATCAAGAGCTAGTGTTTATAGAGTGCTCGAATAGATCTCAAAGTATTATAGATATTTCAAAATCATATTGGATTTGATGCATGATCAAAATGCTGTGTTAAACATTGAGGTATGCAATAAAGCTGTTATTAATATTATAAAATAAGAAAATTGACATTATGTACCTCTGATGTTTGCATAATTTCGAATATACTTTTCAGAAACAAAGTTCATATGGTGTTCACCATCATCCCTGTATTTTTCATAGAACCAATCAAATATTAAAGGTGAGCTTTTTCTGTGAATGTATATTCCATCTTGAATACTTCTCGATACTTTGTTCATATCTTCTGTTGGCTGGCCATTTAAAAGCTGCTTTAGAAGCCCGTCAGTTATATTGATTAAAGATTCTAAATTGTGCTTTGCGCTTTTGTTGTCTTCAATCTGTTTCAGTAAAAATAATAAAGCAGGGAGGCATGGAATGATCACATTAAAAACAAGTGTTTGTACTGTCCAGCCCTGAATAATGCTTAATGCTATTAATCCGAATGAAAGCAGGCTAAAGAAAACTCCAGTGAAAAAGATGTATTTGTCACGTTGGTAACCATCCCAGCATAAATTAGTTCGTTGGCATATTAACCTACCAACTTCTAGAGGAACACTTTCAGCTGAGGAAGGATACCAATTCATAAGAGTAGGGCGATTCGTTGAATTGAAGTTTGTTTTTGATGTGAACGTTGAAATATCGTTGTCGCTCGGTTTCTGTCCATTTAAAATTGAGTTCCAATCAATTGATAGTACTTCGCAGTCAAATTTTTCTTGGATTTTTGCCGCTTTTTCCTGTAGAAATTTTTTGCGAGGATTAAAATATCTAAAATCCAAAATTAATATAACTGCTCCGGTTGCAGCTGGTAGCCAATTAATTTCAGGCACAAATGCAGCTAAAATTGAAGTGAGTGTAATTATTCCAAAACTTAGAAATAATTGTAGTTTAGTAATTTTTTTTGCTGATGTGTAAATTTCACGTTGAGCTTCTAGTCGTTCTAAGTTTTCGTCTTGATTTTGTTTGTGAGCTATTCCGTTTTTCATGCTATTGCGCCTTTTGTTGCGTTGTAATAGGCTGGAAAATCATTTCCTAGTACTAAGCTCCAATTTTTTATCGCACCTTTGTGATCTCCATTTGTTTCATCACTCCTGGCTTTAAGTGAAGTTTGATAGTCGATAAAAGCGCGAGCTGAAATTTTTGACTGATCATCAAAGCTTAGAGAATTGAGGTTTCCTTGTATTCTTTTGGGGTCCTCAACGGTGCTGAATATGCTATATGATAAATAATGAAGAATTTTTGGTATTTCTATATCTACATACCTGGAAGCTGGATTCGTTTCTTTTGAATAGTAATCTAGAATCATGCTTTCCAAAAGATATGATGACATTGAAGGCATCGTTGGTCTTTTATTCCAGTACTTCATAATTCGAATAACGTTAAGTACATTACCGTCATGCGCTTGGTTAATTGAGGATACTTTGTCCCTATCAATTCTTGGGTCGGTTTTTTTCCAGTTGCCATCACCATCGGGGATGACGTAGTAAGTTTTGCCTGAATAGTCTGGAGTGGTGTAGAAGCATGGCACAATATCAAAATTCCAATCATAAGACTTAAGTTTGATTTTTGCAGCCTCTTGGTTTCTGCTAATCTCCTCTGCTTTTTCATATTGAGGAATGGCTTTAAGTTGTTTTATGAATGAATTAATAACTTTTTTAGAGTTTAGAGTGTTTGATTCGTTAAAGCACAACTTGCTTAGGTTGCTGTTTTCTGATGCCTTTACTTCAATGTGGTTTTGGAGCTCTGCGTATGTAGCGAAATCAGCATGAAGGCAAATCATTATGTCTATGTCGTCTAGTGCTCTCTTTTTCGTGTTGCGAGCAAAGGATCCAAAGAATATATCTTTGTCACTATAAAGAAATGGGAAATTTTTATCGTTAGTTGGGAATTTATGAATGTTCTGAACGAGCCAGTCTCGGCTATTTCTTGCGGTTTTTGTTTCCTTGCTATCTAGATTGATGGTGTTTGTTAAGAAGTTACTAAATGCTTCTATAACTGTTGCGGCCATATGCTGATCCCTCTGTAAGTTGAGTTGCAAGCTAAGGCTATCCATTGGGCAAATTGGAAATGCAAGCCAGAAGCTTTCTACATATGGTGTATATTTTTGAAATCAACCTACTATATGTAGATTTTTCAAGTTTATTTTGTTGATGAGGATAAAATAGCAAACCCAGTAGCCCGAATTTTAATTGAGCACGATATATCCAAGTGAGCTCTACTCATAACTAAATGCGCCTTGTTCAGATGTCTAGATATTTCAATTTTATAACCAAATTTGTTTTCGGTTCGTGATTAAATGCTCAACATCTATGCATATAAGCTTAATTTGCTACTAAACTTGCTACTAAAATATTTAAAAGCAAAGTGTGCTATATTAACCTCTCTTAATTCAATCAACCATTTGAGCGCAGTGGTATATCCAGAGTCTAGGCTTACAGGCCGACTCTTTTCTTTTGTGCTTACCATTCTATATGTAAGTGCTCACTAACAAATAACCCCTATCTAAGTTCTTGTGCAGAAATATTCATCAAGAAATGCTAATCCTCACCTAACTAAGCCATTGTTTATTCTAGAACTCAGTAATTCAGCTCAAAATCACTCATTTGTTTATTTTTCATTAAGTGCTTTCTAACTCACTGTAAATTAAATATAATTAACATCCTCATCACAATCTTCTCAGAACCTCTCTCAATACCCGAGCTAATTTCTTGACGGTATAGGAATTGCTGCCTATAGTGGAGTATGGTGGTATATTGTGGGTAATAGTGGGTATATTTGAGTGCAAGGTCAGTTTAGAGGCGCCAGTAATTTAAGTCTTGACGTGAAAGGGCGGCTTTCGGTCCCTGCGCGCTATCGTCAAGGATTATTGGATAGCTGCGAAGGTAATTTGATCATGACCGTTGATCATATGGACCAATGCTTGTTGCTCTACCCCATTCACCGATGGATCGAGATAGAAGAAGAAGTTGCTGCCTTACCTTCGCTCAATAAAACGGCTCGTATTTTAAAACGCTTACTTATCGGTTATGCCAC
>Ga0316204_10009378_pt1 | contig 13117 bp, 6 predicted proteins | sample 6monrhotite_MG_2_FD_205661 | JGI IMG/M metagenome (GOLD analysis project Ga0316204, IMG submission 205661) | Microbial mat bacterial communities from mineral coupon in-situ incubated in ocean water Damariscotta River, Maine, United States -... | ecosystem: Environmental > Aquatic > Marine >... | reverse complement strand
TTTAGCTCTTTCTAAATGGTCTAAATTATCAATTTCACACCAGAGTAGATCAGGTATTTTCAAGCAATAAACGGGCGTGTGTTTGCTGAGCTCGACCAAGCCATTTTCTTCGTAATTGCCATTTTCTAAAAGACTGTTATCCGTTTCTAATAAATGTACTAATTTTTGATACGCAGTGAGTCCCAGCTTATTAATGCCAACGAATTCACCCAGAATATTTTTCGAGTTTAGCGATTCGCGTTTTTTGCTCATATTTTTCAGCTGTTTTTCTTGTGTTTCCACATAGACTTCATCGCCTGATTCGGTTGTGCCACTGAGTAAGATAACATTTTGTTCCGGTGCATTGCAGATCGTATTAATCGCGCGTGTTTCGTAAATCAAATCAGATTCTAACAATAAAAATTCATCTTTGATCCAGTCTTTCGCACAGTAGAGTGAATAGAGACTGCCACTGTCGCTGAATTTTTTGTTAAAGAGTGTTGTGATGGCGTCATCTGTTTTAGCAAGCTCGTTATAAAAATCTGCGTTATAACCAGTGACAATTAAAATATCATTAACACCCTGTTGTTTTAATTTTTGTATCGATTCTAGGATGATGGGGGTTTTATTAAGCGCAATAAAACCTTTTGGTGCTTCATGGTGTTCTCGGATGCGCATGCCCATCCCGGCGGCTAGAATTACTGCTTGCATGTAGTGCTACCGAGTTGTTGCATAAAGGCGACCTTGTTTTCGATGGGTGTTGTTTTTGGTCGCCCTAAATCAGGTCGTGAATAAGGATAGGATTTTACAACCAGCATGCTCGGGCCCTTATCAAATTGTATGAGAGCTTGTGTGAATTCAGGCAGATTATCAGTTGTCATGCTGCTTCTATAATTACAGGCTTTAGCGATCGTTGCGAAATCGACACTATCAGACAAGGTTTTTTGTGATCCCGTTGATTCGTAGGCGTTATTATCGACTAAAATATGTAATAAATTGTCAGGTTGGACATGACCGATAGTCGCTAGTGCTTCCATTCGCATTAGGCAGGCACCATCGCCATCAACCAAGATAACGCGGCGGTCTTTCTTTTGCATTGCAACACCTAGGGCAATCGTTGCAGCGCAACCCATGGAGCCCACTGTTAAAAAATCACGTGCATGATTCTGGCCTAATCGTTCACGAATCTCGTAGAGTTCACGAGATGTTTTTCCTGTGGTTGTGATAATGACATCATTGTCACTACCGTTTTTTACAATCAGCTCCAATAATTCTTCGCGAAGAATGCTATTTTTGGGAATGGCTTCTTCTTGCTTTTTTGTTTTTTCAGGCTTGATGGTGTCTCTTGGGAATAAGATGGCATAAGGTTTTTTATGTGTGTCGAAATGGGTCTGTGCTTTTTGGAAAATGAGTTCCATCATTTCTGTATCGGATTCGGCAATCGCATAGGGGATGCCTAATAGGTTTAGTAGCTCTGGAGTAATGGCGCCCATTCTTTTGTGTTGTGGTTCATCTTTTTCACCGGGCACGGCACGCCAGCCAATCAGCAACAGTGTAGGAATAGAATAAATGTATTCATCGAGTAGGCTGGTTAATGGGTTGATGGTGTTGCCAAGGCCTGAGTTTTGGAGGTAAACAATCGGTGTTTTTCCTGTGGCTAGGTGATAGCCCGCTGCAAGGGCGCAAGACTCGCCTTCGTTGTTGGTGATAACGTGCTCGAATCGGGTGTCTTTATTCACCTCAATGATGAGGTGTTTGAAGATGCTATCAGGGACACCAGTTATAAATTTATGGTCATTGTTAAGCAGTAATTCAATCAGTGTATTTGGTGTCATGTTATTACCTATAGCTTTTCGACTATTTTTTGTTGACTACGATTAATGTCTTTTTCAATCGTTGCTATGTCATTCATGTTATGCACTTCAGACCAGCCATGATTGACCTCAATGGCTTCAATGTTTGCACCATCAGCAATGAGTGACTTGATCATACTGTTAAAATCGATAGATTGTTCTGATCTAGATAGTTTCTCGTAGGCATTTTTCAGTAATTCTGCGCCAGATTTTGAAAACTTAGCAATACCGATAAATTCATGCGTTGCTTTCTCCAAAGGAACATGATTGCCGATGTCTATAACAGGTTCAGTGATCATGTTGGGTTTACGTAGGCGAGTTGCATCGTTGTCATGCAAAACGATCAGGTCAGTGGTTGGCTTGATGCTTTGACGCGTACGTAAGTTAAACGAATTATCTACCAGCAGTAAAATATCACTGTCCACGCTCAGTAAGTAATTCGATAATAATTTTTTATCAAAAATAACATCACCAAACACCATAACGAAACCGTCAGAAAGTTGATCCTTTGCCATCATCAATGAATTGCCAACTTTTGTTTTTGAAAAATCTTCGTTGTAAATTTCATTGATGTTTTCTTGCGGTATTTTTTCTCTTGCAAAACCAGAGAGCAGTGTCACATTGCTTAAGCCAAGTGCTTTTAGCGTGCCCATTTGTCTTGATAGCAGTGTTTCACCGGCAATCGAAAGGTTACTGACGGGCTGTGTTTCCAATTCAGTGCCTATAAATCCAGTCGGTTGGCCGGAACCCAAAATGACAACGGGCATTGGATTTTTTTTGTATTGCACGTCTTTGCTTTTTACGTCAGCAAAGCCAACTTCTTCTAAAATTTCCGATACCGGTGCAATGTCTTTTAAACATTCGTGACTACGATGGTGGGTCAGAATAGATTTGCAGGTATCTTTCATTGCTTTGTAAGCTGCACGCAATTGATGATTAGCATAAATTACGATGCTAAAGCCTTTTTCAAAAAGTTCATCGTCGGTAACTTTGTTATATGTGGTAGGGACGCAAACGACGGGCTTGTAAAATCCTTTTTTCTTACAGAGTTGTTCGTAAGCTTCCATAAATGCATAGATTTGTTCAGGTGTGTCGATGTTAGAGTGAATAAAAATACCATCCGCTTTTGAATCTAAATAAATGCTCGCGCGATTGATGGCATCTTCTAAACCTTGTCTTGCAATAAAGCTTTCGATGCGGGTAAAAATCATAAAATCATCGGATAGGCAGATGTCTTTCGCGCGATTGATTTTTGTCGCAAAGTCATGCGGGTCTTCTAAATTTTGAATGGCGTCTTTTTCCAAGCTGTTGCGTTTCGGATATTTTTTATCTTCAATAATAACTGCAGACACGCCCATGTTTTCTAGTTTGCTACAGAAATATTCGAACTGTGTAGGTTCACCACCCGTATCACCATCAACAATAATGGGTTTGTTAGTGACTTGTAATAGTTCTTGAATCGTTTGCAAGCGACTGCTGGTATCGATCACTTCAGTATCAGGATGACCTTTTGCTGCAGAGTCTGTCAGGCTTGACACCCAAAGGCCATCGAATTCTTGTTCGGCACCATTTTTATCTTGTGTTGTTATTGTCGTTCCAATTAAAGCGGACAGCCCATCGTGCGCTTCTATAAATCGTAGACCTCTTTTGGCACTGAGTAATTCTTTAAGTTGTTTTCTGCGTTTTGCAGGAAGTAAACGGTATCGTAATGTCATGCTTGTTCCTTAATTTTACCGAAATATAAATAACGATCTTTAAAGTCAGAAATAGTTTTGTTTAACTTTGATATGCGTGTATCGGTGAGATATTCCATCGTTAAGATAACGCGTCTTTCATTTTCACCCAGCGCAGTCACTTCATGCCATAAATCATCACCGTTGAAGATAACCAGAGTGCCAGGATGTGTCAGCACTTCGATGGGATTCTTTTTGCGGTTGGCTTTATTGGCGCCGGGGTAGCAGACGAGTTTAGAGTGTTCTGAATTTTGAATCATGCCTAGTAGGACGGTGTAACGTTTTCCTTTGTAAAAAGACTTGTCGTAATGTACACCGATACGATCACCTGCCTCGGTGTAGTTATATAAAGCCACAGCATGCGGATCGCTGTCCGGGCTTAAATGCAATTCTTCCCCCACGATTTGTTCAATAAATTTTTTCATCAACTCGGATTGATAGAGATGAAATAGGCCAGGGGCGTGCTGCTTAATATGATGGCGACTGACGCTGCCTGACTTTTTAAATTTAGGCACTTTTACGCGATGAATGAATTTTGTGCAGGCCTCGACTTCTGGGATGAGATTTTGAATCACAAACTCAGGCGATAAGAATTCTTTGATGACGAGCATTTTATGTGGCTGAAAATCCTTGGCGTACTGTTCGATATTGCTGGACTGTATTGCTTTGCTAAGGCAGTTTTGAATGATTTCCATTTGTTTTAGGCCTTTTTATGTTGGGTCAAATCAAGCTGGCCATACTACCACGGGTCTGATTAAAAGTGAGGGGTCTGACGCCTCCTATTGTTCCCAAAAGAAATGACAAATGTCGATTCCTTTGGGATGGCTCTAAATTTGAGCAGCGCATTTTAGGGTTGATTGGTAAATTAAATAGATTAAAAACAATAAGATATGTTGATCTCTGGCGAGGCTTGCTTGATGGCAATTTTTTGTTGAATACCCTGGAAAATATCATTTCTTATTTTGGCTCTGGGTGTCTACCGGGCCTTTGGTATCGAGCTTGCTGAGGTCGATACGTCACTTCAAGTTATATTCTGCAAAAACCGCATAATCCATTGAAATTTTTAATAAATGGAAGAAAGGCTTCCTGAGCTGTATACCGTGTTCAATGCAAATATTTCACAGTATTTTATCGTAATGAATATCTTTGAACTTACGATAATGGGTGTAGGTTTTGATAGTAATTTATAGTGTCTGTGTTGAATGCGGATATTTTGAATTTGCAATACATTGAAAAAAAAGAAAAAAGTGATGAATGTCGTGTTTGACACCCTCAATTGCAATTATTTCCTACTATACTGCTAATAATCAAAAAATAGAGAATCATATGTCAATTAATATAATGTCTTGGAACATTGAGAACCTAGGTGCTAAGAAGCTCGGATATAACTTGAAATATAACAGTAAGATCCGTGTTAACCCAGGCAATCTTGTATTTGAATATTTTTGTAATTATGTTGCAAGTATTATCTTCTACGAAGATATAGATATTTTAGGAATTATGGAAGTTAGAGGTAATTTTGGTAACCATCTAGGTCATGGCATTGTCGAGAGTATAAAAAATAATTTTGGTCTTGATGCTTATGACAGTTTTGCAAGTCAGCAATCAAATGATAAAAGAAAGGAGCAATATCTCTTTATATGGAAAAAAGAAATACAAGTAGATAAGAATTTGTTTACTTCAGCTCCGATCAATGTGCTTGATGGAAAAGAAATGCATTATTTTCCATTGTTAAGAGATAGGGGTCCATTTATGGGAATATTTGGGTTGCCATATTCTGGAGATATCATTCAGTTGCCTATTGTTATGTTTCATGCCCGTGGCCCAGGGAGTATACCTGAAGCAGGTAATGAGTTACTGGCATACATTGGTAATCTATACCCTGATCTTTTTCCACATGGAGCACTTGTTATGGGAGATTTTAATATTTCACCTTCTCCTATTAAATCACGCAATAGAGCAGCGATTCGTAGCTTTCAATTGCTTTCTGAGAATATTGATATGGACGCACAAATTACTGGTAGGAATAAAAATATTCACCCGCTTACCTCCCTAAAACCAGTAAGATTTGATCCACAGGATGATATTGATTCTATATTTAGTAAAGATTTTGATAATTTTTATTTTAGGTTAAATGTTCCTCACACTCGAATTCTAGGATCAATGGAAAATATGTTATTAAGATCCATACCTAACTCAGGCATTTATAACCATGAGATTGATCAAAACTTTTGTACATATCTTTGTACTCGTTATAGAAATTCTCCTACTATTATTTCTGCGATCTACTCTGATTTGCGAAGCTTGTTTAGTGACTGGAGAAGGAATATCAGTGATCATATGCCGGTCATACTACGTATCGAATAGAGTATTTGAGGTGGAATAATGAATATAAGTGATCTCAAAATATTAATGCAAAAAAAATTTGATATTGAGAAAAAGAAATTTTTCTTCGAGGTTAATGATTTTAAGAAAATACCTAGTTGGACCAAATCTTTTCAGCATATTTCAGAATTTAATGAATTCGAAATAATAAATGTAAATGCTATGGAGATAGATGAAGAATTTGTTTTTTTTAGTGGTGAAGCTCATCTGTCGAAATTAGGTGAGGTGTCTGATATTAAATTATATTTTTGGGAGGATCAAAAAGAGCTAGAAACATGTTTAATAGTCACAAAAAAAATATGTATAAACAATAAAAAACTATCAGACGATTATCCTGTTTTAAGAGATTCGATATTTGATAGTTTTTATGTGTCTGATGAGATGAGATATATTTTTTCAACAAAAAAATGTTATTCCGAATATTTGAATATTGATTTAAATGAAGGGTTGGAATTCTCAACTACTTTTATTCCAGATGATGTTGAGTTTGAGAAAATAGATTTTTTATATGAGATGAGCCGATCCCTAAGGAATGATAAATTAGTAAGAGCTTCTGGTACATTGTGTGGTGATAAAGAACAGCCTGAGTTTGATTTAGGTTTTGATTTATCTGATGTGGAACTAAGTTTATTTAAAAACATTAAGCTACTTCCTCGCGTTTCGTTACAAAGTTATTTTTATGAAATTCCTAGGGAAATAAATGAGCTTGACTCAATTAAATGTCATGCATTTATTATGGATTTTGATTTAAATGCTAAAATAAATGAAAAAAAATCGATACATATATGCTGTCAATTTGATATAAAAAATTTAAATCAGTTACATTTCAGGTCTGATTTTACAAATATTGATATTAATATTACTGAGTTATCGAGCTGGTTAAATGGTGAGGTTGATGTATTAAAAAATTTACTACCAAATTCACATCAAAATGATCTTAGATTAAAACTATTGTCAATGAATTTTACAGTTAATAATAGAAGAGATGGTATTTCATTAGGATCGATTTCATTTGATGTCGGTTTAGCTGGTATTGGAGATATCATCCCTGACTATTTGAGTGTTGACAACTTAGAAGGATCATTATTTGTATTTAATCCATTTTCAAAAGAAACATTTAGATCTTCAAGTAATTTAGCTGTTGATATGACGTTATTCAAAGGTAGAGAGTCGGAATTCTCACTTCAAGGCGAAATGGGATATCAAGATGGTATGAGTGTTATTGGGCATATTCCAGAAGGCTCAAAGATCGATATAGAGCTATTGCTAAAAGAAATTTTTAATGTCAAATATCATGGCCCATCTCTCCCCGTTTTTGATGAACTTTTTTTTCGTTCAGAAAATATGGATAAGTCTTTATCCTGGCAAATTGGTGTCGGGAGTGATGATGGCTTTGAAATTTTTATTGCTGAAAAAAAACTTAAATTCGAGAGTTTATCTATAGATATTCAATATCTAAATTCCCAATTTTCTTGTTTGTTAGTTGCTTATGTGGATATTCTTGATGCTTCAAAAGCACTCATAAAATGTGACTTGAGTGAAGGTTTCGAGCTATTTTCAAATATAAAAAAAGATTATTATTTGGCACCTTTAATAAAAAATTATACTAACCTTGATTGCTTAAATTTGGGTTGGATAGATGACATTTCTTTGACTAACCCGTCAGTTAATATCTCAAAAAAAGAAGAACAATATTCCTTGAAAATATCATCAACTATCTCTTATAAATCAATAGATACAAATTTCGCAGTAGTCATTGAAAAATATGATGATGAAGGTAACTTGAAGTCAGGTTATGTTTTTGGACTTTTGTTCAAGAAAATAAATATTGGTGAAATTTTACCAAAGATATCAGAATCATTGAAGGATATAACTATTGTTAATGCGGGGCTAGTTTCATCTTCAGTATCGATTAAAAATTATAAATTAAATGATTTGTTTCCTGATGTTGATATTGATGTGCAAAATTATGGTTTAGACAGAGGTGTCCTATTATTTTCTGAAATAGATTTTGAAGAGACTAAGTTCAATAAGCTGGGTCATTTTTTACGCGGCGAAAATCAAAAAACTGACAGTGACTGCCAATTTCTCACAAGATTACTGTTAAAAGAAAAAAATGAATTCGAATTTGATTTAATTATTAAGAAAAAATTCGATATTTTTCCTGGCTTAATCTCAATTGTAAATCCTTCTGCAGTTTTTGAATTTGGTGATAATTGGTCGATTAAATTGTCTGCTGAAAGTGGTTATGTCTGCATTACCAAGGATACTATTTTAAGTTTTTCATTAGATCTTAGTATTAATAAATCTGATGTAAAATTTGAAATTGATTTAACAGATGATTTCCAAATTCCAGGAACAAATGTTGATCTGAAGAATATTCGTATTATATGTGACTATAAAGATGCTGCTTTCTCAATAACTCTAGCAGGCGCGATTTTATTAGAATCATCTCACTCAAACGAACCCAATGAAATAGATATGATGTTGGTTATCAAAAATGGTGTGGTTTCCGGATTTTGTGGTTGTTATGATGCTGGGAAAGCTGGTACAACATTATCAAGTTTAATAAGAAGTTTTGTTGATACTAAAAAATCAAATATTAATAATTCAATTTTTGATGAAATTAAAATATATGATTTTATGATCGCTGTGGTAATAGATGATTCGATGGATAAAAATCTTATATCTAACTGTAATTTTAAAGAAGTAAAAAAAGACTATAAGAGAGGATTATATTTAAGAGTGCATACAAAGATTCATGGTATTGAATTCGACATTGATCAGTTGAATGTTACAGTTGATGGTATATTAGTGAAGATCGCAATTACTAATTTCGAAGTATTAAAGCTTTCGATATATGATGCAACTATTGATATATGCACTTTTAAGATTAAACATGATTCCCCCCATGTCCGAATAGAGTCTAAAGCAGCTTATGCAATAAAAAAAATAGCTTTTATCAATGTTGATGATGCAAAAATTAACTTAGATAGTAATGGATTCGAATTTTCTGTTGATTTTGTAATATATAAAAAATGTACAGTATCATTAGATATAAGCTTCTCAAATACGCTTTTTAAAATTTATTTCTCGGGTGATATTACTTTCAAAACGAAATGGGGGGGTAAGATTACTGTTGGTGCAGGCGTGGATTTACAGATCAAAAAAACAAGCTGGCATGCTAAAGCATGGGTTGAAGCTCCTTGGGGTAATGTATACATAATTAATCTTCATTCAACTTTATATGATGAATACTTATTAGCAACTGAAGAAGTGCCCGATGATGAGTACTTAGATATAATTGAAGAAAAGTTTTATGAAAAAGCTGAACTTGCATTAAAAGATATGAATGTTAGTTCATTTGTCGAGCTTTGCGTTGGTGAAAATAAAATATTTGATATAGATATTGCATCAGTTTCGGCAAAAATGATTCATACACTTGTAAATGGGCCCTGTGATGAAGCTGCGAATGCTGTATTAGAAATTCACAATGATCGTGTAATTGGTCCAGCACATTTAGCTCAGGATTTGTATCATTGTGATCATGATGCATACGAGCATGAACCATATAACAATATCTATTCACCTTCAGAAATTATTCCTGTTCTGGATAAAATAATGCCAGAAAAAATGGATGCTGTAGTAGGTGGTAAAATCCTTTGTGATCAGCTGAGATCTAAAGAGAATCCTGAACATGGTGCAAAGATTTTATATGACGAGGGAGGGCTATATCCACTAGACGATAAAGACCCTCATTATAAAGAAGGTATGAAAACAATATACCAAGCACTGATTCATAAAGAAGCATTCGCTATTTCAAAGGCTCAGGCGAGAGAAATCATCAAAAATATTAGAACGCATTCATTATAGTGGGATTAATGTAACCTATTTTGATATTTAATCTATTTTTCTTGTTATAATTTCTGCCTTTTGAGGTTGGGAAATGTCGTCAGTGAGTCAAGAAAAGATGCCGTGGTTGGTGCTGAAGTTTGGTGGTACCAGTGTCTCTAGTTTAGAAAAATGGCAAAGCATTGCTAAGATTGCACAGGCTCGGGTTGATCAAGGTTTTCGTGTGCTCATCGTTTGTTCCGCTGCAAGTCAGATTTCCAATCAGCTTGAAAAATTAATTGCATCTTTGATTGCAGGTGAGCAGGGCGATCATTTAGAAAAAATTAAGCACCGTTATCGTGATCTGGCTGATCAGTTAGGTATTGATGATAATACAGTGCTTTCTGAAAATTTTGCGAATTTGAGCCAGTTAGTAGAAGGAATTTCATTATTAAAAGAGGCAAGCCCACGCGTGCACGCGCAGGTGATGGCATTTGGCGAATTGATGTTAACGCGTTTGGGCGTCGCATATTTAGCACAGGCAGGTTTGTCAGTAGCTTGGCGCGATGCGCGTGAATGTTTGCAAACTCTTTCTGATCCTGTGGCGAATGAAGCGACTCAATATTTAGCAGCGCGTTGTTTGCATGAGTACGATGAAGATTTAGCAACTGCATTTGCACAAGCAGCAGAGCCCATTTTAATGACGCAAGGTTTTATTGCACATAATGATCGTGGTGAAACTGTTTTGCTAGGGCGGGGTGGCTCTGATGTTTCTGCAGCATATTTTGCTGCTAAGTTAGCTGCAGCACGTTGTGAAATATGGACCGATGTACCAGGTATTTATACGGCAAATCCGCAGCAAATCCCTGAGGCGCGATATTTACGCTTTCTAGATTATGATGAAGCGCAAGAAATTGCATCGATGGGTGGAAAAGTATTACATCCCAACTGCATAGGACCTATGAAGCGTGCAAGTATTCCCTTGCATGTGAAATTCACCCAAGATCCTGATCGAGAAGGCACCGTCGTTTCAAATCAAAGTGATGATAGTGGCGTACAAATTAAATCGATACTAACGAAATCCGGCATATTAATTTTTTCCATCGAAACAGTACGCATGTGGCATCAAGTTGGTTTCTTGGGAGATGTGTTTCAATGTTTTAAAAAGCAGGGTGTTTCCATCGATTTAATTTCAACCTCTGAATCGAGTGTGACCGTTTCTTTAGACCGCAGCGTTGCTTTGAGTGGTGCTGGTGTTATCGATAAATTATTGGAAGATCTTAATCAATTTGCGCGTGCGAAAGTAATCGGTCCATGTGCGTCTATTAGTTTGGTGGGTCATAATATTCGCGCAATATTGCATAAATTAGGTGGTGTTTTCGAGGTGTTTGAGTCACAGCAAATTCATTTGTTATCACAGGCGGCGAATGATTTAAATTTAACGTTCGTTGTTGATGAAGATCAGGTGGGCCGTATTGCCAAAAAACTTCACACGGTTTTAATTGATCAGAATCCACGAAGTCAGTATCTCAGTAAAACCTGGCAAGAAGAATTTGGTCAGCATATCAAGCGCTCGACACCTTGGTGGGAAACGCAACGCGAAACATTATTAGAGATGGCAAAAAACACTTCCCCGCTGTACGCATACAATCAATCAAGTATAGATGATGCGGCAGAGCAGTTGTTGTCTTGTGATACCGTTGAACATGTTTTTTATGCGATGAAAGCAAATAGCCACCCTAATATTTTAAGGCGAATTCATGTAAAGGGTTTAAATTTTGAATGTGTTTCACCTAATGAAGTGAATAGCATTCTTGAGTTGTTTCCCGATATAGACCGTAAACGCATTTTGTTTACACCTAATTTTGCAGCGCGAGAGGAATATGAACAGGCGATTGCACAAGGGGTTTATTTAACGGTAGATAGTTTGTATCCCTTGCAGCATTGGCCTGAGATTTTTGTAGGGAAAGATATCTTAATACGCGTAGATCCAGGGCATGGAGCAGGGCATCATAAGTTTGTTATTACTGGGGGTGATGCATCGAAGTTTGGTATTCCTTTAGCTTACTTGGATCAGGTGCATGCATTAGCCGAGAAACATAATATCAATATCGTGGGTCTGCATGTGCATTCGGGTAGTGGCATTTTACAACCCGATAACTGGCGTGGTTCTGCTGAATTATTGCTGACCTTGTTGGCGCAATTTCCTGATGTGCACATTTTAAATTTAGGCGGTGGTCTGGGTATCGTTGAGCGTCCAGGTCAGCGAGCACTAGATGTAACAGCGTTAAATGAATCTTTAAAAGATATTAAATCACAGCATCCAAAGTTGGCATTGTGGTTAGAGCCAGGACGTTTTTTGGTGGCGCAATCGGGTGTGATTCTTGCCAAAGTGACGCAGACGAAATTAAAAGGGGATAGTTATTTTGTTGGTATCGAGACAGGCATGAACTCGCTGATTCGTCCGGCATTGTATGGTGCTTATCATGAAATTGTGAATCTGACACGCTTTGAAGATCCCAAACGCGTGATGACGAATATCGTCGGGCCGATTTGTGAGTCGGGTGATACGTTGGGTTACTCTCGCCTTTTGCCTGAAACGCAAGAAGGGGATGTGTTACTGATTGCAAATACGGGTGCCTATGGACGGGTGATGAGTTCTTACTATAACCAGCGTGAGCCGGCTCAAGAATACTATTTTGATTGACTAATCATGTATTTTTAACCAATGGTAAGGAGCGACTCAATCGCATTTTCCGGAAACTTGGTTAATTTTCTAAGTTCTAAGACTGGGCATTTCCTCAGTTATCTTTTCGCCTGAAGGCAACTCTTTGTTTGGATGGGAAAACAGAACTGCAGTATTATCAGCCCGTGAAGTCTCTTTCCAGAAGTCTGTTGGTGAAATTTCTTTCAATGTATCGAATACTGCACTTGCACTTTCGTTACCTAAAAGTGCAGTTAGTTCAATAGAATTTGTATGATTCAGTTGTCTTTTATAGTGAGCATACATATCCTTTTCATTGGTAATATGGATGTCCTCACCAAGTACAGTTTCTAATTTTTCCTCAAAATCAAAGATTCGATCAGAATATGTATCTGAACTGCCATTATCTGTAATCAGAATTTGTAAATCCTCTTGGTCTTCATATGAAAATCCTTTAAAAAAAATGAGATTAGTGAAATTATAGTCTCGCATTGATTCGTTAATTTTACCGAGTTGATCACTAATGTGTTGATCTTTCTTTCTCATGACACCAAGCCTCGCTTTAATAATTTTCATTTGTACAAAAATAATTGATTCTGAATCTAAGCATGGCCTGATAAGACTGTCAAAAG
>Ga0316204_10009377_pt1 | contig 13117 bp, 5 predicted proteins | sample 6monrhotite_MG_2_FD_205661 | JGI IMG/M metagenome (GOLD analysis project Ga0316204, IMG submission 205661) | Microbial mat bacterial communities from mineral coupon in-situ incubated in ocean water Damariscotta River, Maine, United States -... | ecosystem: Environmental > Aquatic > Marine >... | reverse complement strand
CGCTCTCCGGTGCTGCGCGGGAACCAGCGAAGAGTGGGATCATGCGACACGTGGGTTGTCCCTTGCGAAGGCAATCGTGCTAGACGAGTCAGCTCTGGCGACCCTATTCATCACTCGTCGGTTCTCTCTGCTGGAGAAGCTCCCCGTCCAGTTGGTGGTATCAGAAGGCACCCTGCGCAACGTATGTCGCTACCAAGAGAAGGTGAGCCTTCAGCACCACACTTTTGGGACGCTCGCCAAAGCCCGAGAGGGATACGTGATGCACCAGCCAGGGGAGGAACAACTCAACCTGGCAGAACGCTCTCTTCAAGAGTTCCTAGCATGGATCGACGAGAACGTTGAGGTGCAAGGCGGAACCGCCCTTGCGAAGTTCCCGGAATCGCAGCGGACTCAGTGGCTGACCGCGTTTGGCAGGGCCGGTGCGGAGTCTATCGCGCTTGCTGCTGCGGACGGACACGTCCTTTGGAGTGACGACATGCCCAGCGGGCACGTATCGCTCCAAGCGGGCATTGCGTGGACTTGGAGCCAAATCGCATTCTCCTGGCTCCATTGCAAGGGGTTCATGACCGATCAAGCCCTAGCGGAGGTCGAAGGGCTGCTGGTCGCCGCTGGCTACGACCACGTACATCTCTCTCCAGCGACCATCTTCTCCAGCATCTCAAGCTGCGGCTGGGATGTGGACGCCGCGCCGTTGACTCAGGTACTCCAGTGGTTCGAGCGCAGTCGCACCAACACTTCGGGCCTCACTACCCTGCTTGGTCAGACCCTGCTCCACATTTGGCGGAATACTCTGCATGAGGGTAGTTGTCAAAGGATCACCCTGAGACTGTTGGACCACGTAGCAGCGAGGCGTGACGGCTCGAAGGTCGTGAGAATGTTGGAGCAAATGATACCCACGGCGCTGGGGATAGACGTGATCACAGCTGGGCGATTCACCGAAACTCTGGTTGCTTGGCGGGAGGGAACTGCGCGAGGCGCTCTCATTCTTCCTCCCGCGCACTACTAGCAATCCCCCAATGGAGATCTACCGCGTACCCGTCCTACCGCGTACCCGTCCTGGGGTTGTTGGGCAACGCCGACGACCCCGACCCCGGCGGGTCTTCGGCCAAACGCTCGAACCCGACCAACGCGACGCGCCCCTGGAAGAGTTCCGGAACGCCACCAGCCTCGGCGCCGGAGGCGGCCGAGGTTCTGTGGTGCAGAGCTTTGTGGAGGGTCGGGAGCGCTCTGTCGACTCAGGCGGCGAGCGAGGGAGGGGCGCGCGTCACGCCGCGGATTCGGACGTGGTGGTCGCGGAGGAGCTGATAGGTCCCCAAGGGAAACTCGATCAAGTGGGCGGTCCCGTCTTGAGCGGCCAAGGCTTGGCGACGGAGCTCCAGCGCCATGCGGTAGCGGATTCGCCAGGACACGAGCTCCTCGAGGATCGCGAAGCGCGCGGCGCGGTCTCCCTTGCACGCGATCCGGGGCACGCGCGCGAAGCTCGGCCAGACCGAGCCCGCGCTGCTCCGCGGATCTTGCGCCAGGGCGGCCACGACGCCCATTTAGCGCGTCCTGCCCTCGGAGCGCCGGGTCGCGTGGACGACCCTCAGCTCCTCCTCCAGGAGCGCTTGGAAGTGCGCCCGCACGTCCTCGATCGGCCAGTCCTCGTAGCCTGGCGGGCAGGCGATCTTGATCGCGACCTGATCGGGGAGCTTCGAGCGCGATCGTGAGGACCGAGCGCGCTCCTGGCGCTGACGGCGGAGGCGGTTCTTGCGCTGACGGAGCAGCTCGCGGCGCCGCTTGGCCTGGACGCCCTTGCCCTTGAGGGCCTTCTCCCGGGCCCGCTCTCGGCCCGACCTCGATCGCCGCCCGCTCCTCGTTGGCGAGGTGGACCTTCCAGTCCTCGAGCGCGAACGAGTCCGTGGGCGGGTGGTGCTCGCGCCCGCGGCCCCCGAAGAAGGCGCCCTCGGGCTTCGTGACCGTGATCTCGGACCCGAGGTCTTGGGGCAGGAACTTCGCCCCGGGCCACTTCTCGGGCCGATCGACCATGCCGTCGCGGACCGGGTTGGTCCAGGCAAACAGGTCTCCAGGCTGCTGAGACCTTGCGTGAGCGCGATACCTCACGTAGAGATCGGACCGAGCCGATTCGACTTTTTCCGGAGGCCGTCGCACTGTCATAGAGCGACGCCGATCAGCAGCGGCGAGCGACGGGTCTTGACCGTGTGGACGAGCAGCGAGAGACCCTCCCAAAGCTGACCCGACCGACGGTTTGCTTTGAGCTGCAACTCCCTCACTTGGTGCGTCAACCTCCAGCGCGTTTCTGGACTTGCCTGTTGCCAACAGCTGGAATCGCGACCAGGCCGGCGGAAGTCGTCCGGGTCGGGACGAACTCCGGCCAACAGCTGTTGAACGTGGCAAGGCTCACGGGGCTTTACCTAGCTTCTCCGAGCTCCCGTCTTGGGGCCCGTAGAGGCTTGGGCCGATCGTGCGTAGACTACCCCCTCTCCACCTGCGTCCAGGGTTCGTATCAACGTCGGTTGGAGGTTAGGGGAACCATGCCGATTTCAAACGAACACCAGCGAATTGCGCTTCGCACTCTCGGACGAAGCCGGCTCGCGGAGTTCTCTGAAGGGCTCGATCTTGAGGTCCAAGACCGACGCGTCGTGGACCAGCACGTCGAGGCAATCATCGCAGCGGGGAAGTTCGAGTCAGTTGTCACCGCATCCGGACTCAAGCGCGACGAACTGAAGGCGATGTGCGCAGCCCTGGATATCGACGACTCCGGGCGCATGAAGGAGACGATCGCAAAGCGGATTCACGGATCAGGTCGTACCGCTGCGACGAAGAAGACCAAGAAGAAGAAGACTGGGTCCGGCTCACGTGGTTTCGCCGGTCCTTCGGCAGCAGAGCCCCGAGCGAACGGCAATGGCGACGGGGTTGCGGACTATCGCCACGACGCCAAGCGGAAGAACAATCCGCCTGCCGGGCTGATCGAGTTCGACCAGTCCAAGCCGGCCAAGAGAATCTACTCCTACGATGCCCACCTCGATCCTCAGCTTCAGTGGGCGGGGAAAACCGAACACACGAGTTTCGAGATCGACACCGTGTCCCTGCATATCCACGAGAGAATCAGCGCTCAGGCGATCCTGCGCGCCGTTCGGCGCACAGAGCGGGCCGCTGCCCAGCTTGAACTGTTCGCGAAGCCTGAGCTTCCACCGTCAAAGGAAGTCGATTTCTACTCTCATGATGTCGGCTGGTCCAACCGGCTGGTCCTCGGCGACTCCCTCGTGGTAATGAACTCGCTGCTAGAGCGCGAGTCGATGGCAGGCCAGGTTCAGTGCGCCTACATCGACCCGCCGTATGGCGTGAGGTTCAACTCGAACTTCCAGCCGAGCCTCTCGCGCCGGAACGTGAAGGACAGAGACGACGCCAGCCTCACTCGTGAGCCTGAGCAGGTGCAGGCTTACAGGGACACCTGGGAGCTTGGCGTCCACAGCTACCTCACCTATCTCAGAGATCGCCTGCTCTTAACGCGGGAGCTTCTGCACGAGAGCGGAAGCGTCTTCGTTCAGATCAGCGAGGAGAACCTTCACCACGTACGTGAGCTATTGGACGAGGTATTTGGAGCCTCGAACTGCGTCTCTCTCATCGTCGTCCAGAAGACGGGGGGCTTAGGCACCACAGGGCTCAAGTCAGTCTGCGACTACCTACTTTGGTACGCGAAGGACAGAGAATCGCTAAAGTTCAGAAAGTTGTTCCACCTCAAACGCGTCGGTAAGGGGTCGGGAACGGGTGCGCGATACGATCAGGTTGAAGCACCGGACGGCACACGCAGGCCCCTAACAAGAGAGGAGCGCGCGAATCCTTCGACGATCCCGGACGGCTATCGTCCCTACCAACTCGACAACCTGACATCGGGCGCCTTTAGGAAGAACACGACGGTCGATTTCGATTTTGAAGGCAAGACCTTCCACCCGGGCCAGAACGCTTGCTGGAAGACCACCGTCGATGGGCTGAACCGGCTCGTCAAGGCGCGACGGATTCAGCGAGCGGGGAGGACGATTCGGTACGTTCGCTTTCTCGACGACTTCCCGGCATACGAGATCACGAACGTGTGGGGTGACGTAGCGGGCGCGCCAGGGAAAATCTATGTCGTCCAGACCAGCACGGCGGTTGTTCAGCGCTGCATGCTCATGACAACGGACCCCGGCGACCTAGTGTTCGACCCAACGTGCGGCTCGGGAACGACGGCGTTTGTGGCTGAGAAGTGGGGACGGCGGTGGATTACCTGCGACACCTCCCGGGTAGCCGTGGCGCTCGCTAAGCAGCGAATGCTGACTGCGAGCTTTCCCTACTACCACCTCCGAAAGAGCAGAGTCCGTGACGGATTCGCTTACAAGACCGTACCGCACATCACTCTCGGGGCCATCGCGAACAACACGCGCCTCGATGACCTGTCAGATTCCGAGCAAATCAACAAGGCCGTCGTTGAATCGGCCGAGCACGAGACGCTTTACGACCGCCCCGATGTCCACCAGGCCAAGGTCCGCGTCTCGGGGCCCTTCACCCTGGGGGCCATTCCCACGCCGTCGATGGAAGACCCCACTCGCGACGAGTCGGACGAAGGCTCTTCCTTGGCGGCTTCAACCCCAGGCACTTTCTCGGACGATACCGACCAGTACCTGACGATGATGGTCGATCTCCTACGACGCACCGGGATCACCTTTCGCGGCGGCAAGATGCTCCGACTGTCCAGTCTCCGATCAGTACGGGGGAGTTACGAGTGGTTTCACGCGGAGGCTCAATCGGACGCGGAAGGAGACGATAAGCGCTACGCAATCTCGTTCGGCCCACGACATGGGCCCGTCTCTCCGACCCAGGTTCTCGGTGCGCTCAAGGAAGCACGCGGCTACGACGTGCTGATCTTCTCTGGCTTTGCCTGCGACCCCGAAGCTCGGAGGATTATTGATCAAGGAACCCGAGGAACCGAACTCGTCTATGCGAACGCCGCCCCGGATATCATCGTCGGGGACTTGCTCAAGAAGAAGCGGACCGACCAGGTGTTTTCCGTTTTCGGCGCGCCGGATATCCTCTTGGAGTCGGAAGCAGACGGTCGCGTGGTGGTCGAGACGTTGGCCATCGATCTCTACGACCCCGCGACCGGCGCGACGGACAGCGTGCCAGGCCACGAAGCAGCGGCCATCTTCATCGACCATGACTACGACTCGAAGACGTTCTGCATATGCCAGGCGCTCTTCCCTGGCGGCGGGAGCAACCCCTGGAAGAAGCTTCAGAAGGCGCTGCGAGGAACGATAGACGAAGACCGATTCGAGCAGCTACAAACCACACGAAGCCTCCCCTTCTATCCAGGTCACAAGGTCGCGGTCACCGTGATTGATGATCGAGGCAACCAGGTGCTCATCGTTCTCGACCCGCGCATGGCAGGGCGGAAGAAGTCATGAGTTCCGGCAGTCGCAACGCAGTTGACAACCCCATCCTCACCAGTCCATTTCGTGAGCCCACTCAGCATTGGGACTTCTCAGGCGCCGTCGCGACGACTATCGAGGGACGACGACCTGCGCAGCACCACGGGATCGCGAGGACAGAGCAACTTGGCTCCGGGGCAGTCGCGCAGCAGGAAACGCTCCGACTAACCCGTGTCAACGAGATACGCCAGCGAGTAAAGGAGTGGCGGCAGGCCAACTACCCAAACGTCACGCCAACGACTCGTGATCTCCTGGAGCATTGGAATCGGCAGGATCGCGAGCGCCCCCTCTTCTTCTGTCAGCGTGAAGCTGTTGAGACGGTTATCTGGCTGACGGAAGCGATTCCGGCTGACCGTCAGGGTGTTGAAATCCCCGAGGATGTTCCGGCTGATGAAGAAAGCCTCGCGAAGGAGTATCTGCCGCTCACCCGGTACTGCACGAAGATCGCAACGGGAGGTGGCAAGACGCTTGTGATGGCGATGCTCGCGGCATGGACCATCCTCAATCGGATCGCTGCGCGAGGCGACGGGCGCTTCAGCAAGGCGGTCCTGGTTGTCGCACCGAATTTGACCGTGAAGGAGCGACTCCAGGTCCTCAAGCCCCACGTTCCTGGGAACTACTACGAGCAGTTCGACCTGGTTCCTAGTCAATACCTCGACCTTGTGCGCCGTGGACGAGTCGGAATCGTGAACTGGCATGTGTTCAACGTGCGGGACGACACTTCCCGGCGAGGTGTCGTAAAGAAGGGCCGCGAAACGGACTCGGCAATCGTGCGGAGGGCGCTTAAGGCGGCCGGGCTCACGCGCGCCCACCAATTGCTCGTGCTCAACGACGAGGCCCATCATGCATGGCGACCAGCCGCGCCGATTGGGAGCGATCAGCTTGAACTCGACTTTCAGGGACTCAGCCGGGAAGAGAAGGCCGAAGCCATGGAGCATGGCGAGGAAGCTACGGTCTGGGTTGGTGGGCTCGACCGCGTAAACAAGGTGCTCGGCAAGGGCTCGCAGCGCGGAATCAAGCTGGTCGTCGATCTGTCCGCGACCCCGTTCGCGCTCAAGGGATCGGGGAGGCCAGAAGGCGAGCCGTTTCCTTGGATCGTCTCGGACTTTAGCCTGGTGGACGCTATCGAGAGTGGGATCACGAAGGTGCCTCGCATTCCGATTCGCGACGACAGTGGGCGCCCAGACCCCGACTACTTCCACCTCTGGAGCACGATCAAGGGTCGGCTCAGCACCAGCGAGCGCGGAACGAAGAGGCGCCCCCCCAAGCCTGAAGCGGTATGGCGCGAAGCTAGTGGCGCTCTGAGCACGTTGGCAGCCAAGTGGGCAGCTACCAAAGACCACTTCGAGCTTTGCGGATACACCGTCCCCCCAGCAATGGTCGTCGTCGCACCTAACACGGACATCGCCAAGGTCTTCGCAGACGGCATTCGTCGGGGCGACGTGCTCGACGCACTCAAAGATGAGAACACCTTCCAGATCGATACGAAGGTGCTGAAGGAAGCTGAGGCTGACGACGGCGGGAAGAAGAAGGACAGGGAAGTCCTGCTACGGCTGAAGACGGCAACAGTCGGGAAGGCGGAGTGGGAGGGAGGGGCGCCACCCCCATCCATTCAGAATCTCCCCGAAGACGTCCGTGCCACCCTCGACGTCCCGCCAGGTAAAGACGTTCGCTGCGTTGTCTCGGTCGGGATGCTGACCGAGGGCTGGGACGCGCGCAACGTGACCCAAATCCTCGGGCTGCGCGCATTCACGTCCCAACTTCTCTGCGAGCAGGTCGTTGGACGAGCCCTGCGACGCATGAGCTACGACTTCGACGAGGAGGGAATGCTCACGCCTGAGTACGCCGACATCTTTGGCGTTCCCTTCGAGGTCATTCCGGTTCAGGGGACAGCGAGCAAGGTCCCTCCACCTTCGAAGGTGTCCGCGCTGGTTCAGGCCGTCCCGGAGCGTAAGCACTTGGCGCTGCAGTTCCCGCGTGTCGAAGGCTACGTGGTCGACGTGCGAGAGCGCATTCGCTGCGACGTGGACGCGATTCCACTCGTTCGCATCGATGCAGCATTCGAGCCTACTCAGGTCGTAACGACGGCCGGCGCTCCTGTACATCGCGGAAACGCGCTTGGTGGTGCAGTCGGGGGTGCTGAGACGCTCACCCGCGAGCGCTTCCATAAGGAGCACCGCCTACAGCGCACGGCGTTCGAGATGTCGCGCGATGTCGTGGCGGCGCTGGCACAGGGTCGGACTCCCGAAGGACAGGATCTTGACTTCAAGCCTGCCCCCGAGACGGCTCGACTGCTCTTTCCGCAGGTGCTCCGCTACGTGCGGGAGTTCCTAGCAAAGCGCATTGCGACGGTGGGGGAAGCGAGGCGAGAGGAGATCGCGCTTCCCAAGTATCGCGAGCGTGCAGTCGTTCGAATTTTGGAGGCGATTGAACCCGACCGGGAAGCCGGGGAGACCCCGCTCCTACCCCGAATCGCGCGTTTTCACCCGGTTGGGTCAACCGAGGACGTTCAGTTCCGAACCTTGAAGCCCACGATCCCAACGCATCGGAGTCATATCTCTCACGTCGTCTCCGATAGCACCTGGGAAGGGCAGGCAACCCACTACCTTGAGAGCGACAAGCTCGAAGGTGTAGTGGTCGCTTACGCGAAGAACGACCGCCTCGGCTTCACGATTCCCTACGAGGTCTCGGGCGAGCAGAAGAACTACATTCCCGATTTCGTCGTCCGAGTGCTGCTCGACGACCAAACCGAACTCAATCTTGTCCTGGAAACGAAAGGCTATGTCAGCGAAGACGCGAAGACCAAGGAGTCAGCGGCTCAGCGCTGGGTCCGCGCTGTCAATCATCACGGCGGTTTTGGCCGTTGGGCATATCACGTCGTCACTGAACCCCACAAGATCCCAGAGCTTCTGCTCGGAATTGCGCGGCCCCGGATCTTCGAGAAGGAGCCCGCACCAGCAGAGACCCTGGAGCCGGACGACCTCTACTCCATCCTAACTGGCGAACCGAAGGCGCCCCCTGTGGTTGCACCGACACGCGAAGCCTGGTTGGACTGGGTCTCAGCCGCCCGAATTCGGAACTACCTGCTACGTGACCCGCTGCTCGATTGGCTGAGCCTGCACGGCGAAGCCCAGGGCTTCGTTCGCGACGACCGCATGGACGGCTATGACACTCAGACGGACTTCGCGCCGTTCATCATGACCAAGGGGCGAGACTTCAAGGAAGCGGTCGTCGGCCACGTCCAGACTTTGACCGGCGTCGTCCGAATTGCAGAGCGCCCAGAAGACACGCGTGATCCCGCCAAGGCGCAAGCGACCCTCCAGGCAATGAAGGAAGGCGTACCGGTCCTTCACCAGGGCGTCCTCCACGACGCCGAAACGCGGACCTACGGCTCGCCCGACCTCCTAGTCCGAAGCGACGTGCTCCTCGATCTCTTCCCCGACGCGTACGAATACGAGCTTGCTCGGCAGGAGTTCCACGCTCAGGACCCTTGGACCCTTCCCGCGCCGCTCTTGGGCGACCACCCCTGGCACTACCGCGTCGTGGACGTGAAGTTCACGAGCTTGAAGCTATTGAAGAGCGGCGAACTTGGGAACAGTGGCTCCGCGCCGGCCTACAAGGGCCAAGTCTTCCTCTACAACCGCGCACTCGGGAGGCTCCAAGGCTTCCAGCCTGCCTCGTCCTTCCTCCTGGGCCGTAGCTGGTCGCAGACTGGTAGCCGGGGGTTCAACTGCATGGAGCGGTTGGCCGTCGTGCCCCAGGGGACGATGCTGTCGAAGACCCACGCTCTCGCGGAAGAGGTCGAGAATGCAGTCAAGTGGGTTCGCCGGGTCCGCACGGAAGGCGCCACATGGTCGGTATTACCCGAGCCATCCGTTCCCGAGCTCCGACCCAACATGAAGTTCACCTCGGACGCGCCTTGGCATGCCGCGAAGCGCCAGGTCGCCACCGAGCTACGGGACCTCACGCTGCTTTGGAATGTGGGCGTTGATAAGCGAGAGAAGGCGGCTGAAGAGGGAATCACGCGTTGGGACGACCCCAACCTCACGCCCGAAAAGGCAGGGGTGAGGGGCCAGAAGACGGCTCCAACCCTCGCAGCGCTGCTTGATATCAACACCAACAGCGACGGTCCTAGCGTCCGCCCGGCCAAGATCACCAAGGCAGGACTGGAATGGTGCGAGCCGACACCGCTAGAGTTCTTCGTCGACTTCGAGACGGTCAGCGACTTGGACGATCACCTGCGCGACATCCCGGACAAAGACGGTCAGCCGCTCATCTTCATGATTGGCTGCGGACACGTCGTTCAAGGCGAATGGGTCTTTCGGTGCTTCACTACGAGTTCGCTCACCGAGTCGGCGGAAGCCCAGATCATAGAAGACTGGCTGGTCCACATGACCGAGGTCCAGGAGCAGCTAGGGGTGAGCGGAGAGCCCCGAGTTTTCCACTGGTCCCCTGCCGAGGTCTCGACTCTCGAGTCCGCCTACAACTCGGCTAAGAAGCGCCACCGTGGCGAGCGCTCAGAGCAGTGGGCGGTCCCCGACTGGTTCGATTTCCTCAATCGCGTCGTCAAGGCCGAGCCGGTAGTGATCCGTGGCGCGATGGGGTTCGGACTCAAGGCGATAGCGAAAGCCCTTCATGCTCAGGGGAAGATCCAGACGCTCTGGGGTGACGGGCCTACGGACGGGCTTGGCGCGATGGTTGGGGCCTGGCGCGCATGGAAGGTGGCAAGAGAGAAAGGTATTCCCCTCGACGAAGTCCCGCTCATGCACGAGATTCAAGAATACAACGAGGTCGACTGCAAAGTCATGCAGGAGGTGATCGCCTTTCTGAGGGCGACCTACGCTCCTGATGACCATCTAACTGAACTCTTGGAGTTGGTGATGGCTGAGGAGGGGGAATATCCAGTTTCGCCCGCTCGAATCGCCGCATCGCTGTCTCGGCTCGCCCTCGCTGCGCCGCAGAATGACTCCACGGTTGAGGACGTAGTCTCCGCGCTAGAGCGCTGGGCGGCATCCCAGGCCAAGGGAGATCTCCATCTCTTGTGGACCGCCAGTGAGAGTCTCCGAGGGGATCCTGCCAAGGACCCTCGCCTCGCGGTTGCCACTGCCGCAGCACTAGTTCCACGAGCCATTGCAAAGGACGGGCCGAGCGCGGCTCTTCGTCACCTCGCAGGGCGAGTAGAAGTGGTAGTGGGTCGCGACCGTCTTGTCGAATCGCTCCGCTCGCAATGCGCGGAGTAACCACCCATTCCTAAGTCACCTGGCCAAATGCCAACGGCTCGGTAGTAACGCGATAGAGCCATTCCTCCTCTTCCGTGCTTCCCTCCAAGGCCTCCGTAACTACGCTAGCTCGCGACCGATCCGCTCCGTAAACCGTGCCATTCGCACCAGCGAAAGACTCTGCCACCCCCTGCCTTTCAGTAGTCGAAACCAGAGTTGCGAGTCGGGCGTGCAGTCTAGGCAATTCCGAGCCATGGTCGACATGGGCCCGAGCGTACGACTCTTCCCCGCCGAGTTCGACAATCCACTCTTCGTGGATCTCAAGGGCAAGGCTCCTGGCGTCGGCCTCATGGCCTTCGCAAAAGAACCGCCTCGCTGCCTCGCACATGAAGATCCCAGTTTCCTGAAAGATCTCCAGTTCCATCGCGATGTTGGTTCCACGGTAGAGCCGTAGCAACGTAGAGGGGTCGGTCATCTGTAAGCCTCGACATGACGAATCCCGAGCTATGGAGGAACTGGGGCTGTCCAAACTGGGCGCGTGTTCGTTCTAGAGTGCGGCGACAGCCTACCAGTGTCGCTGCCTGATCGAACGCTGCTGCGTAGAGGTTACCCAACACCACAGGACGACGCATGATCGTGTCGGGGTCGCTCGCCTCATCGCCTTCCCGACCTTCGCGAACCGTAGCCGCTGGCGCCATGTGTAGCGCGGCTTTCGGCCTCCGAGCTGCTCGCGAAGGGTCTCATTCTCGGCCTGGAGACAAGCGATGCCACCGGAGTAGCAGTCTCTGGCTCCCCATGTCTAACCAAGAGGGTTCGGGCCGCTTTGCTATCTATGGGCATTGATACCGCTGACAAGGGCTCGCGAGGACGCTCCTGGCCCAGGGCGACGCTGCTCACGCCGCAGTCAGGCCCCGCTGGGGCTGGCATTGGCGAGGCTTCTGGAGAGCGGTTCGTCGCCCTGGCAGACCTTGGGCCTTCTGGCCGGGCGGGCGGAGAGGAGCTGAGATCCGACGAGGCCTCATGGGTCCCAGAGGTCTTCGGCGGAGGGGCTCGGGTCGACGTCTTCGCGCACGAGCGTCCCGAACAGACAGCTCGGGCAAGCCTCGACAGGAGCTTCGCGTGTGTCCAGCTCACTCGGGTCCACCGTCTCTCTACGCTCGCCGTCGAGCAGCTCTTGGGCTGCCCGAAGGCGAGCCGTGTGGGCCGACGCGAAGAGCCCGAAGTGGCGGACCCGCACGAAGCCTTTGGGCGGGACGTGCTGAAGGAATCGCCGCAAGAACTCGTTCGCGTCGAAAGACGCCGTCCCGGCGCGGGTTCGGATCGTGACGCTCCGATCGTCCACGAGGAGCAGGCGCTCGTTGGAGAGGCCGACGCGGTGCGTGTAGCGGCCGAGGTAGCGGTAGAGCTGGGAGGCACCAGGAAAGGGCCGTTTGGCGTAGACCACCCACTCCTTGGCATAGAGGTCCCGCTTGAAGTCGGCAAAGCCCTGGTCGTCGGCCAGCTCGGCGACGTTCTCGGTGGTGAGGTCAAGCTTCCCCTGGGTCCGTGCGCGCACGAGCGCCCGGACGAAGGAGCTGCGGAAGGCTCGCGAGAGGGCGCGAACTGGGAACAGGTAGCGCTCGCCCCAGCGGTTGGGGATCCAGCACTTCCCGTCCGTACTGAGCCCACCCGCGGTCACGATCAGGTGGACGTGAGGGTGGTAGTGCAGGCTCTGCGTCCAGGTGTGGAGGACAGCCGTGATCCCGACCTGAGCGCCGAGGTGGCGAGGGTCCTTGGCGAGGCGTTGGACTGTCCGAGTCGCCGCAGCGAACAGGATCCGATAGACCTCGCGCGGGTTAGCTCGGGCCACAGGTCGCAGCTCGGCAGGCAGCGTGAACACGAGGTGGCTGTAGGCAACGGGCAGGGCGCGGTCCACCTGCTTGGCGATCCACTCCTGCTGACGCTGGCCCTGGCACTTGGGGCAAGCTCGGTGGCGGCAGGAGTTGTAGGCGGGGCGGAGGTAGTCGCAGGCGTCGCAGCGGTCGACGTGGCCACCGAGCACGGCCGTCCGACAGTGAACCATGGCCCAGACCGCGCGCCGCTGGTCCTCGGTCATGACGCGGCGAGCGCGGTAGTCGGCCGCGTGGTCCCGGAGGACCTGAGCCACCTCGAAGCGAGGGCGAAGGCGAGGCAACGATCCCATGGTCTCCCCGCTGCCGAAGGCTTAGTCCAAGGCGAGTTGTCGGCTGCGCCGACAGCTACGCAGGGGTCGCGCGCGTGGATCCGCAGGATCCACGCGGGAAGCGGCCGTCCGGTTTCGACACTTGGGCGAGTTGTCGGCTGCGCCGACAGCTACGCAGGGGTCGCGCGCGTGGATCCGCAGGATCCACGCGGGAAGCGGCCGTCCGGTTTCGACACTTGGGCGAGTTGTCGGCTGCGCCGACAGCTACGCAG
>Ga0316204_10009376_pt1 | contig 13117 bp, 12 predicted proteins | sample 6monrhotite_MG_2_FD_205661 | JGI IMG/M metagenome (GOLD analysis project Ga0316204, IMG submission 205661) | Microbial mat bacterial communities from mineral coupon in-situ incubated in ocean water Damariscotta River, Maine, United States -... | ecosystem: Environmental > Aquatic > Marine >... | reverse complement strand
ATACTTGAAGTCAAGTTCGACCATAGATTTTAAAGCTTCACGAGCATCTTTCTCATCTTCAACAATAAGAATGGTGAGTTTTTTGTAGGCATTGATCGCATTCATGTAGTGATTTTAACAAAATAGCTTTAAGAAGATATATATTACAGAAGAAAAACAGAGAGAGTCTCCTCTGTTTAAATGCCGAAAGAGGCTTTGAGTAACAAAAGCCTATAAGGCCTTTACTAAAGAAAGCTATAGGGCTTTTGACATAATGCGATTCATACGTGAGATGAATCCCGCAGTGTCTTCGACTTCCATACCTTCAAAGATCCGAGCCTGATCGTATAGGACATGTGCAGCGTCATTGATAAGGTTCTGATCAGCAGAGTCTTTCAGTTTGGTAAGGATCTCATGCTTAGGGTTGATCTGAAGGATCGGTTTTACCGGCGGGATGTCTGAAGCATTGCCCATCTGTGCCATCATCTGCGCCATCATATAGCTCGGATCTTCTTTGTCGATACGAAGACATACGGGAGAGTCTGTAAGCCCGGATGTGATCTCAACATCTTTGACACTCTCGCCAAGCGTCTCTTTGAACTCCTTAAGAAGGGCATCGAACTCTTTTGTCGTCTCTTCTTCTGCTTTTTTCTCTTCTTCGCTCTCTTCAAATTTCGCATCAGACACGTTGACGAACTTATACTCTTTGTACTCGTGTACCATCGGGAAGACGATCGTATCGATCTCTTCATTCAAGATAAGAACGTCTATGCCTTTTGCCTTGAAACGTTCCAGTGAAGGAGAGTTTTTAAGCATAGAAAGCGCCATCTTACCTGTGAGGTAATAGATCTCTTTCTTCTCTTCATCTACGTTTTTGACAAACTCTTCGATAGTCGTCTTTTTATCAGATTTGAGTGTGTTGAACTGCATAAGTTCAAGAAGCTTTTCACGGTTGCCCATATCCGAGTAGATACCTTCTTTAAGACAGTTGCCAAATTCAGCATAGAACTTGCTGTATTTCTCACTGTCTTTTTTCATTATTTTAGAAAGCTCAGAAAGTACTTTTTTAACGGATGCATTCTTGATCTTTGACATGACCGGATTAGACTGCAAGATCTCACGGCTTACATTAAGAGGAAGGTCTGCAGAATCGATCACGCCGCGTAGAAAACGAAGGTAAGTCGGCATGAGCTCTTTATCATCGTCCGTAATGAAGACACGGTTGATGTACAGCTTGATACCTGTTTGGTAGTCAACACGATATAAGTCCATTGGCGCTTTTTCCGGGATATAAAAAAGTGTCGTATATTCTACTGCGCCTTCGGCTTTATGATGCATCCATGCAAGAGGCTCACCCGAGTCATGAGAGATGCTTGTATAGAAGTCTTTGTACTCTTCATCTTTGATCTCTGCTTTGGCAATCGACCATAATGCATTTGCCTTGTTGATCTGCTCGTTTTTGATCTCTGTAGACGAAGGTTTTGTCTCTTTTCCTTCATCATCTTTTTCAGCAGCCACATAATGCTCTTTATCCATGAAAATAGGGAAAGGGATGTGGTTAGAGTATTTTTTGATGATTGAATCCAAACGGTGTTCTTCCAAGAACTCACCTTCATCATCTTTTAGGTGCATGATGATCGTCGTACCGTGACCTTCTCTTGTCGCATCCTCAAGGTCATATTCGCCGGTACCTTCCGAAGTCCATTTATAAGCTTTATCAGTACCTGCTTTTTTAGTAATGACTTCTACCTTGTCCGCAACCATAAAAGAAGCATAAAAACCGACACCGAATTGACCGATAAGCTGAGAGTCTTTTTTCTCGTCCCCTGAAAGGTTTTCTAAGAAAGCCTTAGTCCCTGATTTTGCGATGGTACCCAAGTGAGACACTAGATCTGCCTCATCCATACCGATACCGCTGTCTGCTATGATCAGCTGCTTCTGTTCTTTGTTAAAAGTGATGTCGATACGTGGTACAAAGGCCACCTTCTTGTACTCATCATTTGTAAGCACAAGCATATTAAGCTTATCGAGTGCATCAGATGCATTGGAGACGAGTTCGCGAAGAAAGATCTCTTTGTTGGAATAAAGTGAATGAATCATCAATTGTAAGATTTGATTGACTTCTGTCTGAAACTGATGTTTTGCCATGTTATAGCTCCTGTATTAAATAAAATATTCGGGATTATAGCGAAAAAAGAAAAGATAATGCAAGTACTGTCAATACTTCTTAGTCTATATGACTAAAGTTTGTTTAGTAGATGATATTAGAAAGATATAACCCGTTAGGCGGGGCGGGGCGGGTGTTATGGACTTTTTCTTTGTTTAACTGCTCTAAAAGCTCTTTGTTTGTGAGCTCTCCTTCCGAGATTTTCAACAAAAAGGCCACCATCAAACGTATTTGCGAGCGTAAAAATCCGTTTGCTTCAAAATAAAGGATGGTCTTGTTCCTATGAGAATAGACACGAGTCTTAAAGATGGTTCTTACATCAGAGCCTGAGGCACCTCCGCTTTTTTTAAACATACCAAAGTCATGTTCACCTTGTACAAGAATCATTGCTTCTTCGAGTGCTTTTATGTTCAGTTTGTTGCGGGTGAAAGTGACGAAAGCACTTTCAAAAGGATTGCTCTGTTCATCACAAAGTATGTACCGGTAGGCCCTTCTTTTTGCGCTGTAACGTGCATGAAATGCTTCGTCTGCCTGCGTCAGATGGCGTATGTGTATAGAAGAGGGAAGCTTGTACTGCAGATGCTCTTTGAGTTTTGAAAGATCTGCCCAGAAGGAGGGGATTTCACAATGCATCGTCTGTTTAAAGGCGTGTACTCCGGCATCCGTACGCCCACTGGCATGAAGTTTTGTTTCAATGTTAATAGCTTCAAAGGCTTCGTATAGCCTTCCCATAATGGTATTGTTTGTATGTTTTTGTACCTGAGAACCCTCAAAAGAAGCACCGTTGTAAGCGACTATAAGCTTGATCTTCATCAGTAGCGTTTGAGGACTTTTTGATAGTAGAGATAGGAGACACTAAGAAGAGTTGCAAAACTAACTAAAGCAATCGTATACAAACCAAGTGGTCTTGCAAGTATAAATGTTGTAGCGTAGTAGAGGATAATAGTCGTAAAGATATAGGCATAGGTGTATCCTTTTTGGTGGCGGGCATTGATGATACCGATGGTAGGAATAAGTAAAAGGCTAAGAAGGGGAAAGAATGTGACAAGGGTATTGATAGTGAACTTTCTTGTCATCTTCTCCCTTTGATCCGGATTGAGCCAATACTGTAGCGTGTTTTTGTACTCATCTGTATCGGCAACCGTCGTGTCATTGATGTACATCTTTCTGTAGCTCATCTGCGAAAGGGAGTCATTGGTGTAGGTGAACCCTTTGCCCAGACCCAGTTCAAGCTTTAAAGCACCATTTTTTGTTACAACATCCGCATCTTCGGCCAAGATAAGGGTCTCTTCGTCATCATTCTGATTGAACATGATGACATCTTTAAATGATCCTTCTTTTGTTGATGCTCCTACAAAGATGAGCCAGTCACCGAACTTATGCCCATATTCAGAGGCTTCTATATTGAACTTTGCCTCTGTTCTTTTGACTTGAAGAAAATTTGAGTATAGGTTTTTAGTATGGGGCGTAATAATAAAAAAGAGTAAAAATAAGATCAGACTCTGCATAAATGCAAGTTTCAAAAAGAACTTCAAGACATGCGATGGATTCACCCCCAAAGAGAATATCACGATCATCTCATAATCAAACGAAAGTTTAGCAACCGTCATAACAGCTGAGATGAAAAATGTGACAGGCAGGGTGTAAAACAGCAGTTCAGGCAGCATAAAGAGATAGAGTTTGACCATCTCCATTAAGTCCAGCTGTATGACCGAGGTAAAGGCAGCTATCTTCACCAGCATGATCACCGAAGCTATCACATACAGCGGCAGGAAAATCGAAAAATAAAGCTGAGAAAAATTTGACAGCAGGTAGCCGTTAAGCCTATCCATACAGACTGTTCCAGTAGTTTATAAATACAGAGTCAAAGATATAGACGACAAAAAGTCCCAAGGCCAGAAAAGGGACAAAGGGGACCATCTTGCTCTCGTCTGTCTCGTTTCGCATGATCATCATCACCGGAAGAGCCAGAACGGCAGAGACAAAGATAGCCATCAGACCAAGCTGTATACCGACCACTGCCCCCATAGTACCTGCGACCATAAGGTCGCCTTCGCCCAGGGCTTCTTTTTTAATAAGATAAGAAAGATAAAAGCGAAGCAGACCAAAACCACCGACGAAGAGCAGGGCATTTTGAAAGTTCACGACGAATCCTTGAAAACTCATTGCTGCCATGATAGCTGTTGTCAAGGCCAAAAGATTCAAGCTGTCAGGGACCATCTTGGTATAGTAGTCGATCACCGATAGCGCAAGCAAAAAGCTGAATGATAGGGCAATCATCAATGCCATATAACTGAGGCCAAGCTTTAGGTACACAGCAGCGAAGATAACACCGGTTAGCAGTTCGACGAGAGGGTACTGAACAGAGATCTTTTCATCGCAAAAGGCGCATTTCCCGCGTAAGAACAGCCATGAGATAAGGGGAAAGTTATGATACAGCTTCAATGGTGTTTTGCATTTTGGACAGTGTGAAGCAGGGAAGGCAACATTCTCATCATTTGGGATCCGTGCGATCAGGACATTGAGAAACGATCCGAAGACCAATCCTATCAGTATGATAAAGCCTAGGATCATTTAATACCTCCGAAACGTCTGTCTATATTTTTATAGGATGCAATAATACTCTCTAATTCTTGACTTGTAAAGTCCGGCCATAAAGTATCGGTAAAAAAGAGCTCGGCATAGGCTGCCTGCCACAGTAGATAGTTGGAGAGCCGGTGATCGCCTCCCGTCCTTATCAAAAGATCGACATCATGTTTACAGTCAAGGGCATTGTTCAGACTCTCTTCGGTGATCATATCTGAACATTTAAGAGAATTGACGGCACGCAGTATCTCATTTCGAGAACCGTAGTTCAAGGCCAGATGCTGGATTAGGCTGGAGCCGTGTTTGGTCTCTTCTTCAAGCTGTTTGATCTGATTTTGCAAAGCAGGGGAAAAACGTGTCATATCTCCGATCATCTCAAACTTGACTCCGAGTTCAATGTAGGTCGGCAGCTCTTTTTCAAGATAGCGTGAAAGCAGTTTCATCAAAAACTCTACCTCAAGTTTCGGACGCTTCCAGTTCTCGGTGCTAAAGGCATACAGACTCACTCTTTCGATCTCAGGATCCTTGGCACAGTAGCGTGTGATATCACGGATAGTCTCCGCTCCGGCTTGATGGCCGACAAAGCGTTTTTCACCCTTTAGCTCAGCCCAACGCCCGTTACCGTCCATGATAATAGCAATATGTTTGGCTTCGTTCATCTTTTCCCTAAATACTTATGTCTAAGATCGCATCATTCAAGACAAACAGAGGATCGATCTCTTCTTTGAGTTGAATCTGCAAGGCATTGTTGAAAGAAAACTCTTCTTTGTGGCGCTGCAGCAGTGCCAAGCTCTCTTCAAACATCACGTTTATCTTTATGTATATCTCATCATCTTGCAGTCCGACAACACCCTCTAACGGACCCAGATGCTTCAAGTGTGCATAAAATTGTACTTCATCTTGGCTTTGTTTTTCTTGTTTTCTGCGTTTTTTATACTGCAAGAGCCCAAACCCTTGCGGGTATTTAAACGGCAGGGAGACAAGGTCTTGTGAAAGACCTAAGAGGACTTGTGTGTAAAAACTGAATTCCTCTTTTGCCGTACTGTTTGAAAGGGCTGAGAGCAGCTTGGCATGCAGTTCGGTTATGGCCTCTTTGGAAGGCTTTTTGAAATGTTCAATAAGATCGTTGATCGTGTATACAGCTTGTTCAGGCTGCAAGGGCATCTTGTGGAAATGTTTTAAAAAGAGGGTGCTGCTTTTACTCTCCTGGGAGATAGAAGCGAGGTACTTCTCTCCGACTTGAAGAGGTTTTGGCGTGCTTGTCTCAAAGTTTTGTGATTTGATCTGCAGAAGATACTTTTCGGGTGAAAGCTTTTTAAGCACAAGGATCTCTACGGGAAGCAGGGAAGCGAGTCTGCTTGAAGAGAGTTCTGCTAACAGGTTTTGAAGCTGAGGCAGGGAAGAAATGATCATAGGTTTTTACAAAGCTCCAGAAGTTTGAGTGAAAGTGCAAGCTTGTCTTGACTTGGCAGGCTTACCTGATCTTCCTTGGTGATAAACTCCAAAGCATTGTCATCCGTACCGAAACTTGTACTGTCACTAAGCAGATTGAAACAGACGGCCTGCAGGCCTTTTTTCTCAAGCATCGCTTTCGCATTGCCAAGTCCGGTCTGGGGATCCATCTCTGCTTTAAAGCCGATGGCACAGATACCCTCTTTGTCGAGAGAGGAGAGAATGTCTTCATTCTCTTTGAGTGGCAGGGACCACGCTTCACCGATGTCGGTTTTTTTGAGTTTTCCATGCTGAGTAGAACTGGGGATATAGTCACTGACTGCGGCAGCCATGAACAAGTATGGCTCTTTTTGGATCAATCTAGCATCCGTATCGCTATTGCATGCCGATCTTATCGTCTTGCCCTTCTTGGCGGCACGGATGGAATCCGTCAGATACTCACGCATCTCTTGGGAGCTTTGTACATCAAGCTGGTATATTGCCTTTGGCAGTCTCTGCGGAAAACGCGACGAGATGAAGCTGACATCGGCTCCTTTGAGAAAAAGCGCCAAGGCGAGATTTGAGCCCATTTTCCCGCTTGAGAAGTTAGAGATGTAACGGACATCATCGATCTTCTCAACAGTTCCCCCGCCCGTGACGATAACGCGTCTGTCCTGCCAGAACTTGTCTTGAAGCAGCATCTGCGCCGTATGAAAGAAGATCTCTTCAATATCGGCCAAAGCGCCATCGCCTTCGGTGTTACAGGCAAGAAGCTTTGTCTGGGTGTTCATGATCACATAGTTTGCCGTAGCCAATGTCTTCATAGCGTTTTGGATGATAGGACTGGCCATCATGTTGGTGTTTGCCGAAGGGCAGAGCAGTTTCTCATGCGGATAGGCAAGAGCAGTTTGAAGAAGAAGGTTGTCCGCAATGCCGTTGGAGAGTTTGGCTATCGTGTTTGCCGAAGCAGGAGCGATTACAAACAGGTCTGCCCATGTCCCGATCTTAATGTGGTTAAGATCACCGTCCCATGACTCACTGTCCGCATGCAGGACCTTGTTCATACTGATGGTCTCAAAGGTCAACGGGGTGACAAATTTCTTGGCTGATTCGCTCATGACGACACGGACTTCCGCTCCGCTTTTGACATACAGACGGATAAGTTCAAGGGATTTGTAGATAGAGATAGAGCCACAGATGCCCAGAAGTATCTTTTTGCCGTTTAATAGATTGGGAAACATGATATGTTCTCTTTTTACCGTATTTTACACAAATCAGGGGCAATTCGGAAATGTTAAGTCCAAAAGTGTCATAATTGCGCCAATAGTAAGCGCTAAAGCTCAATGCAGGCAGAGACAAAATGAAAAGGACTTTAGAAAATCTTGACTCGTGATAAATATGATGTGATCGTGATCGGTTCGGGTGCTGCAGGGATGATCTCTGCTATAGCGGCTGCGCGCCGGGGTAAAAAAGTCCTGCTGTTGGAAAAACTCTCAAAACTCGGTGCAAAACTCAAGGCCACGGGCGGCGGAAGATGCAACCTGACCAATACCTTGCCCAATGACGAGTTCATGGCACGTTTCGGAAGAGAAGGCCGTTTTATGACACCGGCTCTTGATACCTTTGATCACAAGAAGTTAAGAGCTTTTTTCGAGGAGATTGGGGTAGAATCGCATGCGCCTGACGGATACCGTGTCTTTCCGACGACGCACAATGCAGGGACTATCCTTACAGCTTTGGAAGAGGAGATGGTGAGACTCGGCGTAGAGGTGCGGTGTTCACAGCGTGTCGATACGTTGCTCTTCAACGAAGAATGTATAGAAGGTGTCAGTACGCAGGACAGTTCTTTTTACGCTCCCAATATCATCGTCGCGACAGGCGGTCTCGGTTATCCCGTTCTGGGTGCAGAAGGCGACGGTTATCCGCTTGCCGAGTCCGTTGGTCATAAGGTAACAGAGCTTTTCCCGGCGATGATGCCTTTGAAGGTCAAGGAGAGATGGGTAGAGAACTGCCGCGCGGATACGCTTCCCAAAGTCGAATTGCGTGTAGATCTTAAAAAAGCGAAAAAACTTCGCGCCAAGGGTGATCTTATCTTCACAAAAAACGGGATACGCGGTCCTGTTGTCTTGGACTTTGCCAGAGAAGTCACTCCTTTGATACAGAAATACGGGGAAGTCCCTCTGCTGCTTAACCTGACAAAGGGAAAAAACGAGGACGAGCTTTTAAAGTATATCAAAGGTCAGATCGACAAGGACTCCCATCAAAGCACGCTGGATATCATCAAGACGATTCTGCCCGAGTCATTAAGCAGAGAGCTGTGCAAACTTGCAGGTGCGGATTGTGCGCTTGGCTTTAACAAGCTTGAAGGACAGGTGCGATCTGATCTTATCAAGATACTGGCATGGACACCCTTGACGGTTGTTGGTCATGAAGGGTTTAAGATGGCGATGATAACGCGCGGAGGGGTCTCTTTGAAGGAGATACGTCCTGAGACGATGGAGTCCAAGGTTCTCAAAGGACTCTACTTTTGCGGAGAGGTGATGAATCTTGACGGGCCTTGCGGCGGGTATAACCTTCAATGGTCTTTTGCCAGCGGATATCTCGCGGGGATGAATGTTGATTAAGGGCTTGTCTTCTTCATTCTTTTTAGGATTGATGTCTACATATTAAGGTCCCACACAAGGGTTTAACCTTTGTTTGATACCTATTCCGTTACTATCACTTTCGCATTCGTCCATGACAAGGATGATTTATACTTTTACTAACTACACTGACAATCAAAAGGCAAAAAATTATGTATATGAAACAGATATTCTCAGGATTAGGCACATTATTACTACTGCTTCTCTTTTTAAATCCTCTTTGTGCATCGGAAAAACCTGAAGAAAGTCCTCTCTCCAGACCCTTGATCGAGCGTTATATCTTGGATGAACTCAAAGCTATTCGAATAGAGCAAGAGCGTTTTAAAACTACGATAGAGACCAATGTTGCAAAAGCACAGATTGAACAGACGGACAGAGCTGCACGCTACCTTACCGATACTATCGGCAATATCTTTTACCTGATCGCCGCTGCGACTTCCATACTCATCTTTGCAGGTTGGAACTCTCTGCGTGATATCAGAAACAAGACCGAACAGATCATCGAAGACCGGGTGCACGTGATCACTGAGAAGTATAATGAGACCTTTGATCTGCTGCAAAACAAACTGACTGAGCAGTCGGAAAGAATCTTGCAAAACCAGAAAAAGATATATGACACGCAGTTGATCCACTCTTTATGGATGCGCTCAAACCTGGAGACAAATTTACAATCAAAGATCGAGATCTATGATGAGATACTCGCACTGAGCCCTATGGATGCTGAAGTCTATGCTTATAAAGCTGATGCCGTATTGGATCTTGATGAGTTTGAATGGGCACTAAACCTAAGCAATAAAGCTTTGGAGATCGATTCTGAATATGGCTATGCTTTTTGGCAACGGGCCTGTGCAAATGCACAGTTAGGCAATACAAGTGAGGCGATAATAGATCTGAAAACGGCACTGCGCATCGCACCGAACCTAAAAGAAGAGATTGAACATGAACTTTCGTTTGAACCATTGAAAGAGGCAGCTGAGTTTCAAAGGCTTGTTGCCTAAATACATTGGTAACTGACAGGTGCCCTTGTCAGAATATTCTCTATGACAGAGCGGGTTCGTTTTTAAATTCGTCCTGTAAGGGATGATGTGTAACCATCCTTTGCGTCAAAGAGACAGGGTACTCTCTGTCTATACATAAAGACTCTGCGTACTGACTGATCTGTGTCTCATCGAGTTTTCCTATAATAGAAACATCCCGTTTTCCGTACATTCCTTCGTCAATATAGCCCAAAGATATCAGTTGTTTTGTGATGGTATCTGCCATGCTCAATACGGAGGAAGCTTTGACGATCTCACATCGGGCATACGTTTCCTCTTCAAATGAGACTTCGGCCGCTCTCAGGCTGGCGTCCACGCCGGGGATCTGCTGAGCTCCGTATAGCGGTTTGGATACGACCTCTGCATTTTTAAAAGAGGGGATGTATTGGGCCAGATGATCAATGGCCAATTGACTGCGTGTTTGTGCTTCCTTGGTATCCCACTCTTTGTCTATCTTGTCTAAAAACTTTGTCTTGAGTTGCGGTTGTGCACTCTCATGCGAGCTTTTGACCAGGCCCTCTTCAAAGAGCGTTATAGACTTTGTCATACCGTGAAGCTGGAAGTGGCCGTCGGGATAGGGCGTGAACTGGGCCATCCCTTGAGGCGTGCCGCGTTCTCCGTAAAAGATCACCTCTGGCCAGGAAACATCACCTGCATCCCATTTGCTGACATAAGCCGCTTTGAACTCGACCAGTCTCTCCCGTTTATAGCCAAGCATGTCGTCAAGTTTGCCTGTCTTAAAACCGGCTGCATTGATCAAAAAGTCAAAACTCTCTTCGTGTGAGTCGTCTTGATGCTGATAGCTTACATTCCAGGTGTTATTTTTACCTGTTTTAGTTATATTTGTCACCTTGTGCTCCAGCAAGAGCCGACAGTTGCTTTTTTGATCCAGGCTGAGCCGGGCACTTGAAGCAAGACGAAAGAGGTTAAGTCCATACTCCTGCACCATGACAAGGGGAAACTGAACCTTGTCTAAATCGATATTTTTAGCCACAGGGATCATCCACTCATCCATCTGTACCGGATGAACGGGGACCTCGCGCTGTTTCAAGGTCTCAATGTGTGCACGCGTATACAGTTTGAAATACTCAGCACTTTCACCCAAGACCTTATTGCGAGGATCACGTTTGATCAATGCGGCATATTCCTCTTGAAGCTTGTGCAGACGGGGATATAGATCCTGAGGGCTTCCTCTGTCATTAATAGGTACAGCGATCACGGTAGGACGGTAATCAACGGCGTCTGGGTAAAAGCGGACAAGATCGATCGACTGTCGCAGCAGTGTCAGACACTGCTCGTCTGAGATCTCCCTGTAGAGATTACCGCCTGCATGAAGATGACAGATGGGAGGTCCATTGACTAGACTGGGCCCTTTTTCAAAGAGGGTGACATCAAGACCGATCTCGCTAAGGTAAAGCGCTATCGTTGAGCCGGCTATACCGCCGCCGACTACAGCTATCTTGGCCTTGGATAACACTTCTTTTGACATGGCTTAATGCGTCTCACCAAGCAGACCCATGATCTCATCAAAATCATGCACTACGCTGTCTGGCTCATAGATACTTATGTCTTCACCGTAGTTGTAGCCGTAACTTACGCCTATACTCTGCATCTTGGCCGCATTGGCGGCGAGAATATCGTTTTTGGAGTCGCCTATCATCACACATTTTGTGACACAGATATCAAGACTCTCGCAGACATGCAGCAAAGGCATAGGATCCGGTTTGCGTTTGGCCAGACTGTCTCCGCCGAGGCAGAGTTCAAAGAGGTCTGATAACTCTAGACCTTCCAGCAGAGGCTGTATAAAGTCATAAGGTTTGTTTGTCACCAGTACAAGACGGTAATCTTTTGACTTTAAGCTTCTCAAGGTGGCCTCTACATTCGGATAAGGCATTGTACTGACACAAAGATTCTGTGCGTAAAAGTCCAAGAAGACGGCCAAGGCTTTTTCAAACAGTACCGGGTCTATCGTCTCATCGATTACGCTGCTGCCAGAAAGAGCGCGTTTTACCAGTGTCTGTGCTCCGTTGCCGACCCATGAGCGTATGGTCTCATGAGGAAAAGTCTCACGTCCAAAGCTCTCTAGCATGTGGTTCACTGCAAGTGCCAGGTCAGGGGCACTGTCGACGAGCGTGCCGTCCAAATCAAATAAGATGACCTTCTTGTCGTTAAATCTCAAAACTTTAAACCTTGTTGTAAATTATCAGATATTTATATAATTATTATTTGTGGAACTATACCTTTTTCTATCTGAATGTTTTTTGTAGTCAGTTTTTATATGTGAGGATTAAAGGGTGTTGTAATTTTTAATGTCAGTAAGAAGGTAGGTGCTTAGTTAGTGGTTGTTTGTTTGAGGTACATGTGTGGATTTATTGGTATGTCTAACGTTTAATCTGTGCGGCGTAAACGAAGCGTATCGTAGTTTGCGGCCGAACGAGTTCCTTGTTAGGTATTGCTTGCACCTACAATGCACCAATTTCCTTGTGAAATCTTTTTACCAGCGCGTCTAAGGGCAATCTGCTTATATTCCAAATTCCATAAAATGGATGGTCTAGATCTTCTATAACCATATATAGCAGATGAATAGAAACAGAAAGGCTGAGGAGAATGGCTATGTGAGTGTATATATTTTGAACCCCCAAGACTATAAATGCTGCGACAAGGACAATAGACATAAAGATCATTAGAATCTTTAACCTGGGAGGCAATCTATCATTAGCTAGAGCGATCCTTCGTGTACGAAGTTTCGTGATATCTGATATATTATCAATTATGGCCGCGAACACGATCCCATCACTTTCTGTATCAACTGATATTTTTTTGCTCATACGCATTATTTCGTATAATTCTTCGGAGGTATCAGAATCCATAGGTTCATGAGGATCGCTCATTTCTGGCCATTCGTTATTAAGCAATGAGAAAGAGTAATGAGATAGTGCCTCTTTGATGCTCATTTTGACTTCATTTTTCTCTTCATTTAAATACGTTAAAAAATCCCTTACAGTCTCAATAGCATTTAATTCGTTTTCTATTACTTGATTTAGATCGCTGTATTTGGTCAAAACTGTAACCAATAAGAAACCTGCCACAATTGCGTAAACAATACCGAAAACACTAAAAAATGCGCTCCATGCTGCCACATCATCGAATATTTCTTTATACTGCACATATTCCTTGACTGATATTAGAGTGAGCGCAGCAAGGATGCCTGTTACAAACAGTGGTGCAATGATTCTAATTAATTTTCTCTTGGTCATTATGTACCTTCTTTCATA
>Ga0316204_10009375_pt1 | contig 13118 bp, 5 predicted proteins | sample 6monrhotite_MG_2_FD_205661 | JGI IMG/M metagenome (GOLD analysis project Ga0316204, IMG submission 205661) | Microbial mat bacterial communities from mineral coupon in-situ incubated in ocean water Damariscotta River, Maine, United States -... | ecosystem: Environmental > Aquatic > Marine >... | reverse complement strand
CTGTAAATCAACAGCTGGCATCGACGACGAGGGTAATTTTCTTTATGAGAAAAATGGTGTTCTTTTCTACTATACCAAAAAAACCAATTCAATTAGTGAAAAATATAAAGGAAAAAAACTTGATAAGCTGTTAAAAAAAATACCTGAAAAATCGAATATTCTTTGTATAACTATGGACCAGTTTGTCATGACCTATGGTAATGTGGGGATCTATAAAGCGTATTTAATTAAGCAAAATCAACTTACCCTCCTTTCAAAGAAAATCACAGCTAGTAAGATTATCACGTCTATTCTTGAAAAAAAACCGGGGTTTTTCTTGGGAGGGGCAGGAAGTAAAAAACTTACCTTCTTTGCTAATAGAAACAACAAAAAAACTTTTACAGTAACTCACTATCTTGACCTCGACTACCAAGATGAAGAAAATTACTATTTCGTAGCCGATAAAATACTCTATAAAGTAGAAGATCTTAAAGAAAAAGAACTCCCCTTTGTCGCTATTGTTCTTGTCACTACCATTGAAAAATCGGTATTCTTTTTATCTCGTATTGGTACTCTTATAAAATATCAAAACTCTATACCGTTAAAGGCAACCCTGCCTTTATTCAAAAAAGTTCATGACTTGTTAGACTAAGAGAAACTCTACTCTATTTTATTAAAAAAGTATCTTTTTTTAACTCATTTTATCAAAAAAGATACTTTTTTGGCCTATTAAAGATCTAACAATCATAGTGTCTCTAAACCATGAGTTTAAATGGTAAAAATATACAATTACGGTAAAAAAAATGAAAATAAATAAAATATTAGCAATACCAACAATTTTTTTAGGCTCTATTGTGGGTTCGATGATTATTACAAGGTTTATGCCTACTTCAAATGGCCAAACTTATTGGTCTAAGTTACAACACGCCAATGCCGCCAGTAGCATTCAAGCAGTTACCTTTGTTTTTGGTAGTCTATGTCCATTAGGTATGACTAAACTAACAGGTGCTAATAGTCGCTTTATTCGAATTAGTGGTACAGGTAGTGCAAATACCGGAAGCCTATCAACGGGAGGTAGTTCCATTATAACTATAGCAAACATGCCAAGTCATACACATGCTGGGAATGTTAGTACGGGGGGATATAGTGTTGAACATCATCATACGAATAGTAGATTACCTATAGAAAATTGGAATGCTACAACAGGAGCTACAGGTGGTGGTGGAGCCTATTGGCAACCATACCTTGAGCTAGTGGCCTGTGTTTGGACAAACTAAATTTTGAATAGAAGGTTAACTTGAGAATGAAGAATGTAAAACTATTAATTATTGGGATGGGAGTAATGTTATCGTTGCAACTCTTTGCTGCTCAAAGTCCTAATACTCCCATGGCTTTACCTGCAACTTTTTTCTCGACAAAAAACTTTAATTACTCAGGAACTGTGGCCCATAATCCCGAGGTTGGTAGCACCGGTCGGTGGAACTCTATTTGTCGTTGGCAAGTAATTGCAAGCAGACCAGCAGGCCAACTTGGCGATGGTTTATGGATAAGCCCTGGAGGCGGTTTTATGCTAACTTTTCCTGCCAATAATACCACAACCAATAGTGTTTGTGGTAACCGGCATGTTTTTTTAAGATATAACTACTATGAAAGTACTAATTTCGATACACAAAAGATTACTGGTGGTATCGATAATGATGGTGATTATCACAATGCAGGAGGAACCTTCGGGCTACTTGGTTGGTATAACCCCTCTCCCTCTATTATTTTCAATTTTGCAAATCGTCCGGCTACAGCATTTTCAAGCAAAATTTATTTTGCTCCTCTTTTTGGTATAACTCAAGAGGTAAACATAAGGTTTGACCCTACAGCACCTATTGTATATACTGGAGCTGGTCTTATAGGAGGTGAGTTCAAAGATACCAATAACTGGATACTACCCAATTATAGTTTTGACCTCAGTGGAAGTCTTGTGTCATTTTATGGTCGCTTAGATAAAAATAAAAAAATTAGGGTAGAAGTGCAAGACCTCGAGTCTCCTTCTACCCCATCTAATATAGCCGGTTCAGGTGTGTGGCAAGCTTATGCAGTCTATGACTTTGACAACCCTCCCAATAATGATCCATTAAATAATTCAACTATTCCTGCCGATGCCAATACCTTGCCTGCTACAGTGGCTGCTTCAACAACAAGGTTATTTAATGGCTGTATTTTTAACAATGCTACAACTCTTACTGCTAGGGTAGCCGCAGGTGAAACAAATTCATATGTTTCGGGACAGTGTGGCTCGGCATTTACTTATCCTTCGGTTGGCTATGCCATTGGTTCAACTACTGGTTTTGAATTTGAATTTGATCTTAACTGGGGTAATGTTAATGGAGCTTCAATTAAAGCTAAAGGACGCTATGCCGAGGGATCTCACAAAATTGGTTTACGTTTTTTTGATATGGCTGGGAATGCTGGCACTAGTTTCACTAGTTTTAATATTGATAACAACGCACCATGTGAAATTGCAGCTCATAATTGTTCCTTAAGTATTAATTCAATTTATGACGCTTATACTAAGGGAGCTCCACCAACGAACAACCCCATTGTTAATTTAGCTTTTTTTGCTTCTGATGGCTCAGGTTCCGGTGTAGAAAATATGCAAATTATTTCATACTATAATGGGACTACCTCCCCTAATGTCACCACAATAAGTATTCCCATGGGAAACTTTGGTTACTGTAATAATGCTGGGGTAACAACCCATGCAACAAAAGTAACTTGTAGTGGTAGTGGTGGTACATGGATTGATAATAGCTCACGAGTAGGTTACTATACAACAGGAGCAGCCACCTATATTGATGGTACAACTAGCCAATTTAGCAATGAAGTTGTTTCCAATATTGTAAATTTTCCTATTTCAAGCTTACCTACCCCTAGCCAAGGTTATTATACCTTTTGTGCCCGTTACAAAGACAAAGTAGGTAATATTACCTCAATATCTAATGCAACAAATGAGACCACCAATTCATGGGCTTACCTATCACGTAATAGTTCTAATAATGATGAAATAACGGGAAATGTAATTTGGAACGATAGTGGTGGTAATGCACTTTTGCCCAACCAAGAATATGGCAATAATACCGTTTGTAGTTTTATTAACTTAGACTCTTTCTCCCCGGGTGCTCCTCAAGATTTGGTATTAAAAGAAGCTTCAACAAGTGCCGTTTTATCAACTGCACAAGCAACGGGCTATTTTAGTGACATGAGCGGGCCTGGAAGAATGATTCATACAGGAGCAGCAACCGTTGATGATCACCCTGTACCAAGCGGCGCAACAGTTTGGTCAAACCAAGCTACTATTGATTTAGAGTTTAACTTACCCAGTAACCCTGTGCCTGGTACTGCGTTGGTTAAATTAAAGTATTATTTTACGGGAAACTATGCCCCCCCTGCAATATTAAATCAGGGATTTGAAGATTCAATGGGAACTGCTGTCAATATGGCCACAGGAACTTGCTCTAATACTACTTATGTAACAAAACTTACTTGTGAAGAAAGTAGTGGATTATGGACTCCCACAGTAGGCAAAATCACCCACACCTTAGTTTATGATGCAGTCAATCAACAAGATGGCTGTAAAAATTTATATATTTGGTTAGGTGATGAGGCTGGAAATTTTATTACCAAAGACCCCTCTTTCTATAATGACTTCTACCATAGTGGTGTATTATTTTGTTTTGATGATCAACTACCAGGTAAAGTGGGTATAGCAACTGACACACTTAATAGCCAAGACCCTTCATTTCCTGGATCAGGAACCACACCTGGTATCATTAAGCTTTATGATTATGAATTATTGAAAACGGCAACGACAGCATTCGATGATATAACATTATTTGATCCTAGTAAAACAAATGATATTGCCAATGCCGACCGCTCACAAAATGTAAAAAATATCAATATTACTAAAACAAGAGATGCCAGCAATAACTTATACACTATTGGTCAAGAAGGGTATCGCCTAACGATCGCTTGGGTTCCTGTAATTGACAAAGATGACCCAAACGGTGGCAATAATAGTGGTCTAAATACTACAACTCCATACAAGCTTTGTTGGGGTACAACTATCGGAGTTTGCACTTTATTTAAGGATATTCCTATCGCAGGTACTGACTTCACAAATGGTAGTGTTGAAAATTACAAAGTTTATACTTTAAGTGTTGCAGAGATGACTAATTTAACCTCGGGTGTTTGGTATTTCTCTGTAATAACTTATGATAACGCTAATAATTCGGTCACATCAAGTCCTGTTTCTATTATTATTGATAATACTTATCCTTGTTGGACTGACCCCTCACCAACTGATATTGCAAACAATATAGGTAATGGCTATCACCGTGGTAAAAGTGGTAGTATAAGCTGTGCCATAACATCAACTAACCATGTTGACTCAATTGATTTTGCCACAGCAAGTCAAGCCTTGAAAGATCAAGGTGGTTTAACTGCTTTTGCATCAGTTTTTCATAGTTCTATTATTGGTTATTTCAAGTGTGGTGATAACACTAGTGAAGCGTGTGATGACCCTAATGACCATAGCAGCTTAACCCCTGTTCCTAAAATGGGTGGTGTTGTTGCCAGTTTTGTACTTGGTCCTGTTGACAATAATAACGGTAGTGATTTCGATACTAATATTTCAATACCAACTCCCAATAATGTTCAATTTGGTGTAGGTCTTGCAGTGTTTAGTCAGTGCAGTAGAGAAACGGTTTATTGGATCCCTAGCGATCATCAATTGCTTGCCTCAAATCATTTTATCGGTGATAATAATGTTGGCTTTCAGTTTCACTTATTTGAGAGGCACCCTAATATTACAGCAATTACTAATGTGGGGACTGAAGACTGTAATAATGGAGTCAACCTTGATAGAGACGCAGTTGGTTTTTATAGTTATTATAAGGCGAATCCTCCTCGGTGGTATAACCCTGCTACCGGTAGTTATAATGTTACCCATTGGGACAATGATAATGCCATCACTGCCGCAGTAAATATTAAAAGAATTCGCTTTACTCAAAATGATGGCCGCGAAGTTTTACGCAATGTTTATATGCGCATAAAGGATATTGCAGGTAACTGGTCACCATTTGCGATTGATAGTGATGTGGGTATAGTAAAACAATCGGTAATTGTTGATACAAAACCACCTGATAGAATGTGGGTTGAAGCAAATTCTGGGTCTTCACCAGAGATTCAAAAGCAAAGTGATGGTACTTTTTTAATGGGCATGAGGGATGATAATGATGATGGTATCACTGAATATTATAACCCCATTAATGACCCTATAGGTAATAGCAGAACCGATATCAAAGATATAAAGTTTATCCCTACCAATGAACCAACATTTAAGGTGAAAATTGTTCGACCACTTGACTTCTCTACCGTGGCCAAAGGTGCCTATAAATTTGACTCGGCTCCCACCGCAGTCACTGATACTAGCGGTTCTTTTACACCTGATGGCGGAGGTTTTTTTAACATTGCAGCCTCAGTTAATTTTCAAACCGTCTATGTTTGGCTGGAAGATAAAATGGCTAACCCTACAACGGTTGCGGTTCCTCTTATCGATAATTATTACACCCAAGGAGTTTTTTGTGATTTTACTAGTACTACAAATTTATATCCCGATCCCGATGTTGGGGGTCCATTAGAAGGTGGGGCTAACACTGCCTGTAAAATAATAAGGTTCCAGCTACCTTATGATGGCACAAGCCCCATTTGGACTGCTGTTACTCCATTGACCGCTGGGACTATTGCTCCTATACCATATATTGATAAATATTATGTTGCAGGCATTGAAGCACTTAATACTCGTACCCCTAATTTTCACTTCTTTCCTGCAGTTGACAATATTGCAGGACACTGTAACTTGGGAACTTGCTCTAATGTAGCCTATACCAATAACCGCACCTCTTGCCTGGCCGATGGTTCAACTTGGACAAATTCGGGAAGCAGTGAAAACTTATGTATTAGCGGTGGTGGAACATGGACCGCTTTAGAGTCGGGTTTGCGTAAAGAATCTATCGATGGTGGAGGAAATTCTAGTTATAAAATTTGTATTGACCAAAGCCCACCTCCAGCCTGTAGTGTATCATATTTAGCAAACAATGATACTCTAGCTACAGCTGTAGTTCTTGATAGTTTTAATAACCCCACAGGGGCAAATGCATATCAATACCCTATTCCAGTAAATTTATTAGATGGCAATTGGTTTATGTCGGTGTTAGCTTATGATAGGGCTGGCAATATTTCTAGTAGTTCACCTACAAGACAAATATTAATCGACCTTGCCCCACCTTGTACCACTGCTAATGGCGATAGCTGTAGTTTAACAGCAAAATCTGCTTCTATTCCTGTTAACCGACAATTCTCTACAAGTGAAATTGATGGAGGGGTAAAACTAGATATTATTGCACAAGACTTTCACTCTGGTGTTGCAGATTTTCAAATGGGAGAATATTATTATGACACGGCCACAGGCCAATGTGTTATGCGACTTCTATCATACAGTAACTTGAAATATCGTATGCGAAGAACCAACACTGGTTTGATGGCTGGTACTTTAGATAACGAAAACACTGGGGCCACTATTGCCACCAAACGTACCACCACAACCCAAGTTAGTTGTGATGGTAGCACTCTTTTTGGTTATTGCTCAAATACTGCTTTCTTAAATTCTGCAGCTTGTACTGCTGCTGGAGCAGAATGGTTTACCTCTTCTATAGATTTTGCAGTTGTCGGTGCAGTAAATAAAACAGATTCTAACCTTACTAATGACTCCATTTTACCTTTTCCTAGTGGTAGTACCGCGCTTAGTATTCCATTTAACAGTGGCAATGTTATCGAAGGGTTTCTTTTAACCAACCTTCAAGATGGAGCTTTCCCACGAGATGGTAAAAAAACCTTGCAAATTCGTTTTAGAGATAATGGTGGCAACTGGAGTCGTCCTATTAGTGAAGAAATTGTATATGATAAAATGCCTCCGCCTGCCCCTAAAGCAATAAGTGCAGTCCCTGCAACTTGGACAAGGCTTGATACTATAACTGTCTATATTGACCTACCAGATGTCACAACAACGCCTGGAGTTACTATTGATCACTCTAGTCAAGGTCCTGACCCATTTGGTATCGACAATATTTATTTCAAAGTTGGTACCGCTCCTGCTAGCCCCACTAATGGTACCCCTGTTAAAATTACTGATGCCATTAATAATCCTGTTATTGGCCGCTATGGTTTTAATTATACCGCTTTAGTTACCGGTGAAAAGAGAATTTATGTTTGGTTAGAAGATGTTGTACTTAATAAAGATCATAATAACCAAACTTTTATTGATGTATATGTCGATATCGATAAACCCACCTCCCCTGGAGCACCAGTTTCCCAAGTTGGTTTTTCTAGCTACCTGCCAAAATTTATTTGGACAGTAGCACTAGATCAAACAGCTGGGGTTGGCCTATTTGATAGTGCCCTGCACAACGCTACCGATTCTGTTGAAAACTTACCGGTTTTAGCAACCTATAAACTATGCTGGGATTTAGTTGCTGGTCAATGTACAAACTTCACTTGGGTAAATAATATCAATGAATATACTTTTCCTATTGGTGATGAACTTAATGCAGGAAATTGGTATTTTATGGTCTATGCCTATGATGGTGTTGGTAATCGTTCACCAGCGTCAGCCATCACCGGGATTAGTGTTGTGCCCTCAATTCCCACCCTTGGTTATCTTGGTTATGGCAAGTATTTTGAAACCACATTATTGCCCAATGCCGGGATAAAAATGGGTGAAGAAGGTAAGTATACTTTTAAAGTGCTCTATACCGAAGGAAACAACAGGGCTCCTGAAGTAACATCAAAACACTTACAACTAGATCTAAATGGCAACGGTGTTTATGATTCCAACGAAAGCTTTGAAATGATCAAGGCTTCTGGTCTTACTGGAACAATCTTTGATGTTGATTATTCTGATGCCTCCTATATCAATGGTGAAATGTATACTATCACCGTTGACCTACCTTTTGTTGCCAAGACTTTTGGTAAGTTGAGTTATCGTTTTAAGTTTCGAACAGCTGGTCTTGAAGCAGCCAAAGATGCAAGCACAACTTTCGATCCAACCATAGATCACTTTGTAGAAATTGACAGGTATGCTACCGATGAGGTAAGTGTTGTTGAAGTTAGAAATAATATTCAAAGACCAAATAGCAGATTACCAGTGGTGGTTATGATTCAACCACCAAAAGACCCATCAACAAAAATAAGTGCAGTGATCTTAAATCGACACGGTAAGTTGGTAAAAAAGTTGATAAACAATATTCCATACTCACAAATGGAAAGAGATTATGTTTATTGGGATACCACAAGTCATACAAATAGACCGGTTGCCAGCGGGTTATATTACCTATATGTGAGAATTGCAAATAGAGAAGCGATGGAAAAAATTGTAGTTGTAAGGTGATCTATATGAACTAAATTGGTACTCAGAGGTCTAATTATCTATGAGCAAATCTATCGTAAAAAAGAAATCAAGTATTAAAGCAGTTAAAACATTTACTTCTAAAGATGTTCATGAATTTAGACAAGAAACTCAAAAAATTTCGGCAGATTTTCTCATTGGATACGACGATATAGTAGATGATATATTGACAGCATTTATTGCTAGAGGCCATGTTTTGCTTATAGGGCTGCCAGGTCTTGCCAAAACCTTAATGGTCAAAGTATTATCAAAAATTTGGGGTTTAGATTTTTCACGTATTCAATTTACTCCCGATCTATTGCCTTCTGATATTACAGGAACCGAAATATTACAGGAAAAGCCTTCAAAGAATGGTAAAATGGAACGTGAGCTAGTTTTTCGAAAAGGTCCCTTGTTTGCCAATTTAGTCCTTGCCGATGAAATTAATAGAACTCCTCCTAAGACACAATCTGCTTTATTACAAAGTATGGAAGAAGGGCAAATAACCATTGGTAATGAAACATTTGAATTACCAAACCCCTTTATGGTAATGGCAACTCAAAACCCCATTGAACTTGAAGGTACTTACCCATTACCAGAAGCTCAATTAGATCGATTTTTAATGTCTATAAACTTTCGTTACCCAACAGCATCTAGTGAAGCTAAAATTGCTATGCTTAACCCTAAAGAACAAAAAAAATCATCTTCCATAAAGCCTATTGCTAGTACTCAGTTAGTGAATAAATGGCGAGATCAAGTGTATGATATCTTGGTTCCCAACTCAGTACTTGATGGAATCGTTGAAAGCATTAGAAATACTAGACCTAGTGCAGGCTTTGAGTTTGCCCAACGATTTGGTGAGTATGGAGCCGGGCCAAGGGCAACCCAGTTTTTAGTGAGGGCATCGCAAGCAAAAGCTTTATTATTGGGAGAAACAACTATAACAGAAGATATTGTTAAAAGTGTGTTTCATCATGTTTTACGACATCGAGTATTATTAAACTATGTAGCTCTAGCCGAGAAAATAACAGTAGATGAATACCTTGATAAATGTTTGGTGCTTTAGTATGAGGCAATAATTTATCATGAGTTCTGTTTCTTTTGCTGAGCTAATCCCACATCTAAAATCGCTATCATTGGCATTTGAGCAAAAGTCTCACGCTGTATCATCTGGCAATCATCCTGGAGTTAGAAAAGGTTTTGAAGATGAAAGGCTAGAGTTTCGTAATTATGTAGCCGGTGATGACCTACGTTATCTTGATTGGCGACTAATGGCTAAAACAGACAAATTGTATATTCGCGAGGGATATCAAAAAGCAAGGCAGTCAGTTTGTTTACACTTTGATGATTCTGTTTCACATCAGTTCTTAGAGGAGAAATTTGAGACTGCTTGGTTGTGTTTTTTAAGTTTGGCTTATTTATTTCGCAAGAAACAAGATAAGGTTTTTTTAAGTTTATCGAATATTAGCGAAAAACTAAATCTTGGGCATGAACCAATTTTGAGAGTCAAAAATACTTCGCAACTAATTGAAGTTAATAAACGGTTCTCACAGGTTAAATCAAAGTTTAGTTTTAAGAAAAAAAACAAATCTGTTGAAAAAAACTGGCAACGAGAGCTTGAGCAATGGCGACAAATTGTTGAAGTTATGCCGGTTCATGGAAAAATTATATGGATCACTGATCTTTACTTTCCTTTAGAAAATTTTAAGAAGATTTTACAATTTTCTTCACAAAAAAAATTACAACTTAGCGTTTTTCATTTTATCAAAAATAAAGAAAATGATCCTGATATAAAAACCAAGGGTTTTCTAAATAGAGTCATTGATGTTGAGACTGGTGATTGGATATCGGCAAATCGTTTTAATGATTATTCAAAAATATGGGAAGAGGCAGTGAAATCTAGAATTAACTTAATTATGGCAAGAAAGGGTCGTTATGTAAGAGCTAATGCCGAAGATGGCCCATTAAAAGTATTAGCTCAATTGAAGGAGTTGTAGTGTACTTTAACCAATATAATTTACTTTGGCTTTGTTTTTTTGCATTAATACCATGGTTGATTTATTTATTACAACTTTTGTTCGGTAAAACTAGACCTTTACCGTCTTTAATTTTTATTCAAGAATATCGTAAGAAAAAGATTAGACGTAATCGTAAATTCCTTATATATTTCTTACAGAGTTTATTGCTATTTTGTGGGGGATTACTTATTTCTCAGCCGAGTTTAACGGTTAAAAAGGAGGGTAATTTTTGTTTAGTTGATGACTTAGTGCATAGCCAGTGGAATCTTGAGAAATGGAGTAAAATCAAAAGTCAAGCAAAAGCTTATTGTAGACAAGGTTTCCATTCGTTAAGTTCTTTCGCCTCAAATAAAATAGAATTAGTTAATGAAAATAAAATGGATAGATCAAATGAGGTCTTATTACAAAATGTGTTTGTTTTATTAAATGAGAAATTAAAAAATGAAAAAAAATTGAAACAGATTATTTTTATAGTCCCAGAAAATAATTATGATGAGAAGGATTTTGCAATTTTAACAAATAAAATAAAGGTTATTCCTTTTAAGGTTAAGGATAAGAAAAATTTATACTTTAAGAAAATAGAAGTTTCTCTTAATCCTCTTGATTTTCGTAAAAGGGATATGTTAATAGTAGGAAATGACTTAGCGGCCGGGAAAACAGTTATCATAGAAAAAGGTGAATCAAAATTTAGTGTCGAACTTGATGAAAGTTCTACCATTAATATGTCACTAGATGTAAATTTTAACAAAAAGTTTGAACCAATCATTGTTACAATACAAGGCGATAATTATATAAATGATAATCAGTATTTTTCTTCAATTCAATCGAAGCAGCCGGCTAAACTTTCTATTGCGAGATCTAGTGCTATTCCTATGCGAGTACTAAGAGCGGCACTTTTACTTAATGAAGCTAGTTTCCCCTACCAATGGTTTTCTAAAAAAAGAAGACCCGGTAGTTTAAGTATTAAGCTCGAAGAATTTAGTCAAACCAAAATGATTGAAAAAAATACTATTTATATTGCTCATAGTCAAGTACCGTCAGTGCGTTTTTTACAACATCAAAAGAAAAATTTTAAAGATTATTACTTACGGAATACTCTAGATGTTTCTAGACTTAGCATTGATGGATATAATGTAGTAGCTAGATTTAGCGATAACTTACCTGCAGTAATTAAGTGGCCCAGGGTTCATAGCGGTTTTTTTTTATTTGATCCCGATTCTGCTCAAAAAGAGTTAATGTTAACCCCAAATTATCCTATTTATTTACTTAATGCAATGTTGAAAATTATCTACTCAAACTCAAGGGAAACATTAACAAAAGATGAAAAAAATAGTGTAGGTTTTTTCTTTACAATAAAAAATAAATTAGTTAAATCAGTTAACGAGTTTTATGGGCTACAAGGAAATGATTCTACGATGGAAAATATGGTAATTGGTAATTTTCAAACATCCAGTTTATTATTAAATAATAATGAGTTCCCAAGTCAAATGAAAATTAAATTCAATAATAAATCTGTAGGAGTTGATGTTAGAAACATTTTTTATTTATTATTAACTTTGTTATTATTAGCTATCTTTATGTTAGAGACGCCAAGTTTCAAAAAAAAATAACTATAATCAGTTAGTCTTTCTTAACTAGAGAAAGAGTTTTTTTCCCGACTATAAATATTGACGGCAGTAGCGAAGAAATTCCTGCAAATAAAGTAGAACCTAAAATTATATAAAATTTTTCTAGGGATGAAATTTGAATTTTTATTGCCATCCATTCATTTCCCATTAAGGAGTCTAGCCAAGGTAACTTAGCAAGAATTGGTTGTAACCTCTCAAAGCCCAATTGTGCAAGAAAGATACTTAAACTAGAGTGCAACGCTCCCCAGAATGCTCCTTCAATAAACATCATCATCCAAATAAAAAAAGCTGACGATCCAAAAACTAAATATAAACCAAATTCATATTTTTTTTCAATAGCTAATAACATAAATGAATTAGTTAACGCGATTGCGGTTAATATTAATAGTATAATGGCAATTCCCCATACAATGTAATCAATACGGTTCAACCATTCATAGATTTTATCAAATGATTTTGTTTTTTGGGGAATAATAAGGCCCATTTTATGTATTTTTTGTTTAAAGGTTACCACTTCTTTGGGTGATTTAATTTCTACAAAAAGTTGATCAAAACTATTTCTTGCCCTAGAAAGGCCCCATTGTCTATGCTTTTTCATTACATATTTTATGGGAACTCCTAAGGCAGATATTATTCCAGCTGGAGCAAAACCACAAACAGCTCCATATATCATTTCGGGTTGGCGATTAGTAGTACGTAATATACTTTTACCCAGAGTTATAACTAGTTTAACTCCTTTAACTTTTTTGACATTCATTGGGTTTTCTAAAACCATTGTGATTACTTGAAAAATTTCGGCAAAATTTTCAGGAACGACAATGGGAATCAAAGGGTATTTCCCACCTGAACCATCGGTATAGACGCTAGATCTAAAATTTTTCATGCAATTCAAATAGGGTCTAGCTAGTGATGGTGAGATTCCTTGGAAAACCATATCGAAAGGCATTAGCTCCATTCGTGATAAAGCTGGTATTATTCTCAGTGCTGGAGGGAAACTAAATC